>Ga0116228_10001799_pt1 | contig 18062 bp, 14 predicted proteins | sample S1TSphfallax_2_FD_89694 | JGI IMG/M metagenome (GOLD analysis project Ga0116228, IMG submission 89694) | Host-associated microbial communities from peat moss isolated from Minnesota, USA - S1T2_Fc - Sphagnum fallax MG | ecosystem: Host-associated > Plants > Peat moss > Unclassified | place... | reverse complement strand
TGGGGTAAATTCCTGACATAATGGCCCTATCGGAGCCTAAGTGAAGAACTGGGTCTCAAACCAAAATTGAATGCGAACGCAGAGGATTACAAGCTCAAATTACACTCTCAGTTTAGATGGAAAGAGTGTTCCTGGTTTTGGATGATGTTTGGCAAGACAAAACATTTGATTCACTAACTTAGCCAAGGGAAAAGGAAGTGTCACATTGTTGAGCACTAGTAACCTGTCTTTATTGGAAGGAGCAAGTCCAGACATAAGCCAAGGGCATATGACTCCTCTTTCAAAGGAGGATAATTGGAGCGTCTTTTGTATGCATGCATTCAGAGCACCATCCAATGTTCCATGTGAATTAGAGCCATTGGCGCAATCCATGGCTGAGGAGTGCCAACGTCTTCCGTTAGCTCTGAAGGTTATAGGCACAACAATGTTCGGAAAGACGTCAACTGAATTTGAATGGGAGCCACTACTGAACAAGCTAAGGGAATCACGCCTGCAAAAGAGGAGTGTTGAAGAGGAGTTGTATGAGCGTTTGAAACTTCGCTACAATCTCCTCTCTGGTGATAGTTGGCGCTTGAACGACTGTTTTCTTTGCTTTGCAGCATTTCCCGCACATCCTTATAATAATTACGTTAAATTGAATAGTGGTATCTAGGGCTTGGAAGTGGAAGCTACTTAGGAGTGGCCGTGGCTAGGATTCGGGCTAGGCGGTGGCTAGGGTTAGGGTTAGGCGGCGACTAACGTTCTGGTTACGATGCAGTTAGGGTTAGGCGGCCGCTAGGGATATGGTTACGCGGCGCCAAGCACACCATTCGGCGACGGCTAGGGTTACGGTTCGACAGCGGCTAGGTTACGGTTAGGCACCGGATAGATTTAGCATTGCCAAGGACACGGTTCGGCGACGGCTAGGATTAGACTGCGGCTAGGTTAGGGTTAGGCAACCGATAGATTTAGCATTAGAACGCGGCTACGATGGCGTTAGGCGGCGGCTAGGGTTACGATCAGGCGGCGGCTAGGATACAATATATATGCGACGGATTCTCATCTGCTCCTCTTCATTCTTACTACAAAGGGTTTACGAGTCCAGGCAAAATCTTCGAAGGTTGGTAGTTTTTTTCAAGCCGTAGTTCTGTAATAGTAGTTTTCGATGTACCATAACTATGTTACATCGATTCATACAGCTATGCATTTTTTTCGTTGTCAATTGATTGCTTTTGAACGAGCGGGATCAAATGATTTTTGATGTGACTTGCAGGCTCTGGAGAGCCTAGTTGGTACCAAACGAATTTGATGGTATTCCAAATGAACTCCTTTGTAATATTTGTATGGAGTGATTATGTGTGCGTTCGGGAAATAGCGTAGTTAAATTCTTCAGTGTCCGTCATTTGCCATTTCCTTTCGTAGAATTGCATGTGTTTTTCTCTTTTCGGGAACGATTTCGTACTGCCTCTATCTGTTTGGCTTAGGGTATGGCTGTTAGTCAGCTTATGTTATGTGAGCTAATTATTTATCCAAGGAGTAATGATTTTTAATCGTTGATCACATATCTGGATTTCTTGTCAGGAAATGTCTACTGATCATTTAAGCAGATCCAAACCAGCTGTTCTACTGTTTCCTCTCCCTTCATGTTCCTTCCAAATTTTATATAGTAGATACTGTTAGTTATCCGTTGCTAGGTGGGATAAGGTACAAGTTAACTCGATCCGGAGTCGGAACTTGACAGTGTTCGACAGCGTGTTATGTTTTAGGGGTTTTCTCCGCTTGTGATTGAAAGCAAAATGGATGCTTGATATTAACGCGCATTTGCATAGCAGCTTCCAACATGCTGTTTCTCTGCTATAAAGTCGATAGAGAATGAAAAGCCCTTACTCCTGGTACAAGAGTTACTTATGCAAGCCGTGATGATACTTGAATTGCTCTCAGTTCTGAGATTGAACTCCAATGGAAGTTACATAACACTTATACGATCTATCGTGGATTTGTGTATAACCGATAACGGATCTTGATCGACATGGCCTCTAGTTCTGTGAGTTCCTTTCGCCTTGCAGATTGCCCTGTGTTTGAGTTTGAATTGACCATTCTATTACATTCATAAATCAATTTGTGGCCGGTATTTGGTTTTTTACGCAATGTTTTGATTGTTGAGTTCTGGTGGCAGAGTGACTGGCCAGTGCATCAGCTGTGGCAGCCTTCAGGAGGCAATCCAAGGACTGAATTGGATGTTGTGTTTTTCCATGGCCTCCAATTAACTGCAAGTGATATTAATGATGCCTGGACTAGCACGTGGACACAACGAGGTTATGATAATGTATGTTGGCCTCAAGAATGGCTGCCGTTTGATTTGGGGGAAGCTGTGCGCATTTTCTCCGTGTCATATGATGTACATGTAGTTACCTCCCCTCATGATCACGTATCAGAGGTTGCGGATAACCTCTTCCAGAATCTCATGGATCGTAGGTACAAACTCACCTATCGATCATCGCATTCTTCCAATTTATACAAAATATGTATTCCTATCAGTATTGCAATGCTCCCTGAAAGTTAGACTCAAATTTATTGAGCAGTGGAAAGATCTAAAGATGTTAGGAGAGCTACAATGGAGGAGTGGAACGGTCTTTTTGCATTTATCGTGTGCACTCCGAAGATATATTGATGTCACATAATTGTAATGAAGAGGCATTCCCTGAATAATCAGCATAGTAAATGAATATTTTCTGTGCAGGTATGATTGGCAACGTCCTATTGTTTTAGTAGGGCATAGTTTCGGAGGGCTGGTGTTGAAGAGTCTTCTTGTTAAATTGGAGAAAGAATCAACCATTCGAGGTCCTAATAATCCTTTTTCAAAAGGTAGGGCGCGGCGTGCGAATTTTTTTTTGAGGAATGTGAGAGGGGTGGCTTTCTATGCTGTTCCACATGCTGGATCAACCAATATTTCTAAATATGTGAATAAGTTGTTGAGATGTAAAAACAGACCTCATCGTGGATTAATGGATAACATGAAACCCTGCAGACGGGATATGAACCAGTTATCCGTCGATTTCGATCGTATCATCACCGAAAACGTAATCAATATATATGCTTTTTGTGAGGGAAGGCCAACAGAGGAAGTGGTACGTATGTGTACGTTGTAACCCTACACCCGTGATGGTTAGATGTTGTCCGGCACAGACATGTGTAATTTGGGTTGTATGACTGTACTAGGGTATTTTGGTGGAGTTTAGCTCGGCGCAACAAACAGCACGATGTAATTGTTACAAGGTTGAGGATGCCAATCACATGGAGGTGTGCAAGCCCCCAAGTAAAGAACATTCCAGCTACGCGTTGCTTCTTCAATTTATCAAAGAGGCGAGTTTCAGTGACTAAGTTATTTTAGTACTCCATTCACATGGGAATTATTGTACTTGATAAAATACTTCATACTATTTTGTTTGTAGAATTGTGATTGTGAAAATTGAAAATCTGTTGGGAGGTAAGAATGCTTGATTTTGATGAAATATGATCGTATATGATCTATGCAAATTTCCTGGAATAGAATATTCACTTTTATTGAGTAACGAGATATTAGTATTCTTTGTAGGAGTGACATATGTTCTAACCTTGTTATCGTTGTATGTTAGATCCGAAGGTGGCAAGAGACTGTGAGCAATCTGTGCATGGGGTTCATGACTTATCTCAATCAACGTTTGGTCTGGAGGGTTATGTGGAGAGGGTAGAACCATTGATGACGTCGGCAGGAAGTGACGTAGCTCCTAAATATGTGCGAGTATGGACCATGGGCTACGTGGAGAGGGTAGAACCATTGATGAAGTTGGCAGGAAGTGACGTTGCTCCTAAATATGTTGGAGTATGGACCATGGGTGAAGTTGGGAAAACGCGAGTATGGACCATGGGTGAAGTTGGGAAATCGCTTCAAACATATAAAAGGTGTCGAAAGGTAAATAGCCATTTTCATGGAGCAAAATGCATTTGGCCCACAGTAGGTCAAACCCTGACGTAATGGACCTATATCGGAGGCTGAGTGAAGAACTTTGTCTCAAACCAGAATTCACGTGGAATATTCGATAGAACACGTGGATGGAATATTCGATTGAAGAGACGTTCGTCGCGTTTCTTCTCCGAATAGTCCTTCAGATCCTTGTAACACATTTCTTCTGTCTCAGAACCAGATCGATCTCCTTGCGTCTTCTTATCTCTGAGAACCAGATCTCCTTACGCGACTCACGCATCTCTCAAAACCAACCAGATCTGGTTCTGTTTCTCGTCGGTCGGTCGATCGATCGTGTGCGAGGAAGTTATTTGACGTATACTCTCTCGCAAAGCAAGTTTGTTTTGCATTGTGTTTTGTTGTCTGGAGAAATGGCTCACTCATCCATGGATCACGTGGATTTGCTGAGACGGATAGAGAGTGGGCTTGGTCTGGGTACTCACAACTGATTCTCCTGGTTGCTGCTGCTGATGTTTGGTATTCCTGCACGGGGAAAGAGATCTTGAAATGGGTCCGGTCAGGGAAACGTGTGTCTTGCAACCAATCCTCCTCCTTGTTGCTGATGTTTGATGTATTATTGCTGGTTGCTGCAGGTAGATCGAACTCTCAGCATTGGGGACACAGCACTGTTTCAGGCAGGAAATGCGCCTCCCTTAATTGGAATACTACGAAAAGTGACTATTGGGAAAGAGGATCAAGTGATATTGAGTGTGAATTGGCTGTATCGGCCAGCTGATGTGAAGCTAGCTAAAGGTGCAGCACTCGAGGCAGCTCCAAACGAAATTTTCTACTCTTCCCACAAGGATGATATATCAGCTGCCTCACTGTTGCACCCTTGCAATGTCGCATTTCTTCGAAAGGGTGTTGGGCTCCCCACTCGCATATCATCTTTTGTCTGTCGCCGTGTTTATGATACTGCCAACAAGTGTCTATGGTGGCTGACAGATCGTGACTACACTGATGTAAGCAAGCTTCATGATGTTCCAGTACCTGATTTGACACCATGTACAACAACAAGATTACCAATTGATTAGATCCCATTTGAAGTGATGAGGAAACTAGAGCTGCTGCTATGATATTATATTTGTTCTGAAGTTTAGTTTCTTTTGATCTCCTTAATCTGCTGCAATTTGTTTGGTTTCAGAATCTTTGTTTTAGATTTGTGTGGTGTTGGATGCATGTTGCTGCTTCTGTGTGGCTGGAGAATGTCTTGAAATTACTCTGTGCTGTGGTGACATTTTTTGGGTTGTATGTTTGTGGCTTTGCTTGTTGTAACAAAATTCTGTCAAGCTAGTAATAATGCAATAAGTGTGTGTACTGTGATTTTGGCGTCCAGGAACATCAGGAGGAGATAAATCTACTGTTGGAAAGGACAAAGCTGGAAATGCAGGGAGCTGAACAGTCAGGGGGCCCCTCACCAAGAGCTTTAACTGGGCCTATCTCTTCCTCTCCACAACCAAAAGTAAGTGTGGAGAGTGTGCAGAATGCTACCATATACTCGTTGCCTGGGAAGGGAAAGAAGAGAGCGCGCTGATCAAAATTTGGATCCGAGCACGGGAAGGTAATGTAAAGTTTGATAATCCTGATACAAGTTCTTTGAAGCGTGGGCGAAGCATGAATCTTGATAAAATTGCTGCCATTCTTGACAAGGATGGGGGCCTCTTAAATGTGGGTGTGGTTGAGCAACTAGGGTTGAGCCAACCCTAAAACCCTAAACCACTCAAAAACCATTTGGTAAATTGCCACATTGTATTTTTTTACTTTTTTAAAATGCAATTGTTAGTCATTATAATTAGCACAAATTATCATAACCATAGGCATTGCAAACAGAACGTGGAAATATCCAAGGTTATGAGCAACGTATGTTTTCCAAATTTGATAACAGATATTAATTTTCAAAAAATATGATGTTATAATGGCTAATACATTTACTCGTACAACATTTCTATGAAAATAATAACATGAGCTTGCAGTCAATATGGATTTTTTGTGACAATAGAATTGCATGCTAATCTAATTTCTGTGAACATAATTTCTAATAATTCATCCTAATTGGAAATGAAAGCTATTTACATTCATTAAATATATAAAATATTATTTTGTATTTACATATAACAAATTAAATTTTCATCAAACTTATGGATGAAAGATTGATTGATTTTATCATTAAAGCTAATATTGATGAAATTTTTTTTCATAATTTTAATAAATTAAAACTGGATGAAGCAGAATATAATTATAAATAGTATACCATTTGTTGAATAATAGAATGTACCTTCTATTATAAATATATTTGATAATGAAGCTTTAAATGTCATAATTTTGAATATGTTTTAATTATATTATTATTATTCTGCTAACATGTTATTATTATTATTTTTTGAGCAAATTTTTATTTTTTGAGCCATTGACGATAATGGGGTTTTCCTGGGCTTTTCCTGGGCTCTTCCTTTTGCAAAGTTGCCACAACTTCCTTCAAACCTATTATGTGAGTATTGTAGATGCCAATGAAAGCTGTCACATCTTTTCATTTTTCTTTGAAAGTGTCACATCTTTTATTCAAATCTAATCAATGTTGTTAACAATGACGAATTTTAAATTACATAATGGCAATATCATTTTGGGGTTTTTGAATCTTAAGCACCTTGGTTAACTTTTTTTAGTCAACTTACAATCATAGATGATAATGGGGTTTTTTATTAATTATTTATTTTCAATATATATTAGTTTTCACAAAGTACATATATAATTTCAAATTCTCATCATTCTTAAAAACGTATAGGAAAAAAATATGAAATATGAATTGCAAGCCTTTCAATTTGCTTTCAACATGAAAGAAAAAAAATCGAATTTTGCAATAACACTCCTCAAGCTTCAAAAAGCCATCAAGTCAGAAGAAATAAAAGAGGAAAAAAATTGAAAAAAAATTAAAAACATATGCGCATTTAAACAACCTATGAAAGAAATAAAATGAAAGAAAAGTTTGATTATGTGGGAATACAAGTTTCAATAAATCAAGAAAAAAGCATTGACTAGCTTAAAAAATTTTAGTTTTTACGCAATTTCAAATTCATTTGGAAATTTAGAATTTTTTTGGGACTAACCTTGTGTTTATATATATTGCTTTTGTATATATACATTTTCAATTTATTTACCCATCGAATAAGGGTATATTTTGATATTTTTCCATTTGGAGTAAAATGCATAAAATGTTTTTTAAAAGATTGGGTGGAGAGGAAAGACCTTCATATTCATTATCATATACCCTCGGTTAGAGTCAAAAAAAGATTTTAAATGGGCAATGATTTTATCTTATTTAATTTTTAAAAAATCACGTTCTAAAATTTATTTAAAAAACTTTCATAAGCCTAAATCTAGTTGGACATTGCATAGACATGATGTTAAATTACAATATTAAAATTGTATTAAAATATTGCATTTTTTATTTTTAAACATACATAAAATGAAAAACCATTGAAATAAAGTTAACATCATGCAACATGCTTATTAAACATAAAAATAAATCTAAAAATCAGATTATGCAATGTGAATGAGTTCAACATAGTGATCTCAATGGCTTTCAAACTTGTTTTCAATATAATCTAAAAAATTTGCTTCAACCTCCCCAAAGTCATTAAGTGACACCATTTTTCTCAATATTGGATAATGACCACACATCACAACGACAACAATTTTAAGGTTTAGGATGTGATTTTAAGGTTGAAGCTAACAAGATTTACTGGAATTTTGAAAACATACATGGTTCAAATATGGGTTTTTAAAAGATATATCCAAGATTATAAACTAGGTATTTTTTTCCAATTATATATACCTTTGGGTATCCATTTGATAAGGTATATTGATTTTGGAAAAATATAGTAACCCATACCTTATCAAATGCGGGTATATATGGGTAAATGATGTATCCATACAACATTAATTTGGACATGGCAATGTTCTTTTAAAGATGTGTAGTCAACAACTTTGGCAATATCGATTTAACCACATGGACTTAATAATTAGGCACTATTCATTTTGCAATTTGGTAAAGTGGATTTGGCAATGGGTAAAGCCAATTTTGAAAATTAACAAAATAACAACCTAGACTTTGCAAGTTGGCAAAGTGCACTATAAGAATTCATCGCTTTTGAAGTTGTTCAATTTGACTAACATGTCCGTTTTGATTAAAAAATTAGCAAATTTTATTTAAGGCTAGTAATAATTGAAGTGAAATGGTTTTTGGGATTAGTTTAATCGACTAAAATGATCTTTCTAACTACTTGGTTAATGTGACATTTAATCAAAATGGACAACTCTAGTAAACAAAGACATGGGTGTAATGAAATGAAACATATAGTCAAAATAACATGTAGTCAAATGAGATATGTAATCACAAAATTTGGAAACAAATAATTACATAAGTAGGTAGTAAGTAAGGTAGGTACATAGGTAAATAAATATAAGATTATTACTTTATACTTTATTTATTTGGGTAGGTTTATTATACTTAAATAAGGTAAGGTAATTACTAATTAGATAAGGGGTTAGGTCAATAATTAATTAATTAGTATTTTTTCATTGATTATTCACACAAGTAAAGTAGGTAGTTAGGTAGAGTTTAGAAGGATAACTAATTTGTTAAGTAGGATAAATCATTATTAGCCTTGTCAAACTAAGGTAACGTATGGAAATAAATAAATAAATAATATTTTATGCATTAACAATTTGAATAGGTTTAAAACTAAACTTTAGGAAGGTAGGTTAACTATTATTCAAATAATGTTGCTAGGTAAATAAATTAAAAATATTTTTCATTAATTATTAAATAAAAGACAATTGGTAATTATGTATAAATAGGGAAGGAGAATTATATAACTAAGGAGGATAAGTAGAACTAAGTCAATCCCAATAAAGTTGGGTAATTAGTTAAATAAGTTATGTTAAGTTAAGGTAGGGTAAGTAAATAAATAAATAAATAAAAATTTTATTCATTAATTATTTGGAAAGATTTAATTAGGCTTAAGTAGGATAATGTAACTACTAGATAGATAAAATGTGGATAGGTAAATTAATGTATTATTATTATTTTTGATTGATTATTAAAACAAATAAAATAGGTAGATAAATATAACAAGGAAAGGTATATAACTAATTAACTAAGTTGATCCATGTAAGGTACATGGTCATTAACTATTAGGGTGGGTTTATGTAAAGTAGAATGGGTAGGTAGGTAAATCAATTATTAATATAATTTTAGGAAATCAAATTTTTTTTAAATTCATGTAAAATGTAAAAAATAAAATTTACAAAAAATAAAACAAATTAGGTTGTAAGTATTTATATAACTATGTAGGTAAGTAAATAGGAACCTAGTAGTAAGTGGGTTCATTCAAGGTTAGGGTTCCCAAAAGGGACATTTCACTAAAACAAGATTAAAAATAACAAGCAATTTTTTTTGTAATGTCTTAATATATTAAAACTATGGTTTATTGTTGTGATTCTAAAATTCAAAGATTAAAAGAACAAGCTTTTTAAACACTCTAATAATCATTGGATGTTGTTTAAAAGTCCTTTTGAGTCCTTTACTATTCAAATTACAATTTTTTTTTAACTGCTAAAACTAATGCATAAAATAATGCAATTGATTTCAAACAAAATTTACAAGAAAAAAATGTTTCCCTTTTTGCAACTACATGTTCATTAAAATGAAATATAAATTCAAATGAAATCATGCTGAAATATTTTCCTTGATGATTTTTTTTTTAAAGTTTAATTATTAATAGGTAGAAAGGTGGTTGGTTAGTGGTAGGTAAGAAAAATCGAAAAAAAAATGCATATCAAAAGTTAAACTTATTAAATGATTTGAAATGAACATGTTATATTCATTATTTTACACATTATGTCACAAAAACATGTGGTGTTGGTCTCAAAAACATCGACATTTTGCCATGGAAATCAAGGTTAAATTCTTATTCAAAATATATACCACATTATAACACATAGGTGCATGGTAGGGTAGGGTAATGTAGGGTGTGTATATATATAATCTTATGAATTTTTTATTATTATTTTATTAGACAGGTAAATGAATGAATGAATGAATTGAAAGTAATCAATTAACTAGGAAAGTAATTATTTACATAAATATTATTTTTATTATTTTGGTCATTCATTTTTTAATTAAATAATTTCAATTTTTTTGGGGTTGCCCAAATATTAGTGTTTCATTTGACTAGTCAAAGAACCACCAATTTTACTAGTAAAAAAACCCATGGTCAGAATAAGCATGTTCAACATGATAATTTGGTGGGGGTTGGATTTTGTCACTTTTGTGTCATTTTAAACTAGTTTTCCTCATCAAATATATCATGGATTCTTATAGTGATGAATTGAGAAGAAACGAAAGTGAACTTGGTAAAATAGTTTAGTAATTGGTTTTATGGATGAACATTCATGGATAAAATTTGATGAATTTTCAAAATGAAATGGAGATCATCCATAAAATTTTATTCCATTCATGAAAGTTGTTCAAATATCATCCATGATTTGTAACATGAAACCATGGGATTAGGTAGGACTATAAACCAATCTAGTGACAATTTGTGAGTAGCAAAACTCATGCCACCTATTATGTCATGTTGCTTTGACACATGACTAATTTTTACCCCTAACCCCAAAATTGTAATGATATATATATATATATAAACATTAAAGAACAATGGAATCTTTAAACCAACATGACTAACATAAAAAACTAACATAACACGTAGATGAAATTTTAAGAATGAAGTTTAGATAAGCTTTCATGATGAAACAAAAATTTCAACAATATTTCATGAATAATCTTTACGGCATATTGAAATTTCATGATTTTTTATCCATGAAAGTGTAGAAAATTTTATCTAGTAGAATTTGAGTTTTATTCATTTCCTTCACCTCATAACAAAGGTGACAAAAATGTGCCATTTACCCAATTGCCTCCACCCCACAAAAATGTGCAAATTGAACACCATTAAAAGACATGTTGTTTAATGTTAGATAATCCAATGTCCAAGGTTTAATGTCAAGTCATCTTATGAAGGATGTCATGATGCATGGGGTTGAAAACTTAACATGCACAATGATGAATCATTTGATGCATTTTTTAATGAGGCCAATGATGACATTCAAAATCACTCCTTTGGTTACAAGGATGGTCCTTTGCAAATTGAATTATTTCATTTGCATAGGTTAAAAAGTCGCCTAAGTGATGCCAAGGTTCTTGGAATTGGAAGGAGGCGGAGGTGTGGAAGGAAATGTGGAATTACAATTGCTAAACGGTGGATGATTGCATGGAACTTGTTCTGGATGACAATTTTAGTGAAAATCACGTCAAAGTAACAATATATGGAATTACCAAATCACAAATTATGTCCATTTGGATATATAACCATTGATTCAAACAATTTTTGATGGACGCTATCTTTGGTCATTGTTTGCATCCTATGATTAACATCACATGTTGGAAGATGATGAGGAAAAAGAAATTGGTGTAAGGAAAAAAATTAATACATGATTGTTAAAAGAATGCATAAAGACTCAAATGTGGATTGTTTTGTTTCAAAGATTGAAAAACCTTTGTATGATGAGCCAAGTGTAATGTGAGAGCATGCATATGTTGCTCTATCAATTAAAACTAACACTTTCCTTTTGATAAAATATCTATCATCAAACAATAATTTTGGGATTTGTTATTTGGAAATAAAATATCTTATATCTAGGATGTTTGAAACATATTGCATGAAATAATAATAATAATAATAAATGAAAGTTCATTATAATACAAGGAAAGGATATTCATGAAGTTTTTTGTACATTATCGTTGGGTTGGCACAATTTATATACATGGCATATAAGTAAGAAAAATAACATGGTTGTAGACATAAGCCACAAGGCAACATTGGATGAAGAAACAACATTGTGCAATTAAGCAAGTGGAATCCAATGTTTAATCACTCATTGAGTAATTCATTGATATAATGTTACATGAAATGAAAGGAATTGGGGATGGTTGACAAAACATTCAATTTTTAATTTTGAACACATGAAAAAATATTCAAGAATGGAACAATGAGGTATGCCAAATCTCACACATATATGTATAGTTTTCATGTTAATTTATAATTATGTAAATATAAGATGATGCATCAAATTAATTCTAACAATTTTCATTATCATATATGTGTGATTGTAGATTAACAAAGAACTAAAATATTGATAACATCTCTTAATATGTTGTGAGTTGATTGAAAAGGAAATGTCATCTCAATGTGGATGGCTATGTGGATGTCTAAAAAAGGTTCAACCTTTTTCAAATGCATAGTTTAATAGTCCCTGAAAAAAATGAATTCCAAAGTTGAAAAAAACAATGTTAACGACAAGGAACACAAATTGAAACTCAAAAGGCATAAGAAGCACCAATAGTCATATAAATCATTTTCTCCTAGTTGAAAAGCAAAATCCATTCACTGAAAGGAGTTCTTGTGCATCATTCATAATAAAATGGATCATTGCAAGATTCATTACCAAGGTTCCAAGAGAAAAACAAAATGATTGTTGGGTGTGGTCAATTTCTAATGACATTGATCGACACGATTGTTCATGGGCGTGGGGATAAGGCACTTGCTCAATATTCCAATAAATTTTGAACATATAACCCTATTTCATTACCGGATTGCTATTACATATGGTAAGAGCTTTGGAAATGGAACCAATTTGTAAGTCAAATTTTTTTAGTATTTTTGATTTCATAGTCAACCTTGATTTTTATTTTACATTCAAAACATGTTTTTTATTGGATCATTATTATATTCACAATGTGCTTTAACATTTGCTCCTTCCACCCTTTGTACATATAACTCTCACATGATATGTACATAATTACAAAAAACCACGCAAATTATGATCAATGAAACAAAAATAAAAATAAAAATTGAATACCATGAATAATATTGAAATGAGTGCATTACGGTTGTTTTCATGTGCATTTTCCCATTCTTTTGTTTTGCATTTACATCCATTCTTTTGTTAACAATCTTTTGAATAATGTCAACATATTCATATGAAGCCTAATTAAACGACACATGCTCATATGTCAATAATATAACATGTTGAAGTAACCTTGATACAAATGAATTTGGACCAATGGCTACTAATGATATGATGTGATGTGTAGCAAGAAAACAAAACCTCTTTTTTTGCATCAAAACTAAAAGCATTGAAAAAATAAAAAAAAGTCAAATGTTCTTCTGGAGCAGGAATAAATTCCAATTGTTTTTAAAACCAGAGATATTAATTCAGGCCGATATTAAATAATTATTTTTATTTCCCTTAAATTTGAATCAACTTTTTGAGCAAACAACTTGGCTAGCATGGAACTAATTGTCAGTTGTCCCTTTGCATTGCGCCCTAAATCATGTAAATCGTTGGAATTTTAAAAATCCAACTTGGTAGGTTGCTGGTCTTTTCTGGTTTTCTTTGTTTGAGATGAGTTTTGAAGCCCTTTTTGTGTGGGGGCTTGGGGTGCATTGAGGCTAAATTCTATTGAACAATTTCGAATGTATTTGGGATTTTTTTTTTTGCACACAAAAAGAATGGGTGAGGGGAGGGTGACTAAGAAACAAAAAAAAACATTTTAAATGTAGTTTGTTATTAAAAAATAGTTGTGAACAACATTTTCAATGAAAACTACATGGGTTGCATAAGGCCTACTTTACACTACGAGGCATGGCCAAAAAACTTGGGGCCAACTTTGAGCATTTTTGGGTTGTGAATTAGCCCCAACTTACTAATAAATGCTAGAACATTTACCCCATGGGTTGCAAATTGGCCTCCCAAATTTGATGGTGTCTGTTTTTCAACCTTGGGGCCAATACAAGGCCATAAAGTTCAACATTTGTCACTACTTGGGGGAGATTGAAAAGTTTTTTTTTCTATTTCAACCTTGACACCTAGTGTAAAGCCCTTGGGGGTAGTTTCAACTTTTCCACAAATAGGAATGCTGGATTTGGCTTCAACATTGGCCTTGACTCCTAGTGTAAAGTGGGCCTAAGTGTGGTCACATGTAACATATAGTCACAAATGCTAACTTCATTGAGATCTCAACACAATTAACAAATGAAATATATAATAAATGGATACACTTTTATTTGAAGAACAATTTTATACCTGTTGTGATTATTTCGCATTATTTTTTACTAAATCTTAATCTAGTTATGAGAGGCATGAATAACGATGTAATGCAAATGCAACTTGAATTAAGTATTTAATAGCAATGAGACACATAAATATTGAAATTTTATTTGTGAATATGGTATTGAAAAAAAAGTTTTAAGAAAATCTAAAAAGTCATTTTTTTAGGCCTCGCTTTAGGATGGGCAAAATAAATTCAAGTTCGTAATTGTTTCAAGGGACAACTTATGAAAACTAAAATTGTCCTACTTAGAATTAATGACAACGGTTTTCTTCCAACTTATAAATTGTTTATTGTTTACAATTTTACGTCCATTTAGGACCAAAAGGTCCATTAGATGAAAAGTAGATCATGGAAGACAAATTGTCTTGTGGTATTGGCAACATGCCACAAACTTGGCAAGGGCGACCGTGTTTGTAGTTCACATGAGTTCAACAAGAGTGCTTGTGTGGGTGAGGGGCAAGGTTGAACAAAAGCGTTCCTTAGCTTTATGTGTATTTGGATAAACAAGGAACAACAAAAACATTCTTTAACTTTATGTTTATTTGGATAGACAAAGACCAAGTGTTCTTCATATTCTACCTTCCCCAAGTCGCAACCTTGACAAAGCTTCTTAACATATGGCATGCCCTTTCACGCACCTAGCACTACCTCAAACTAAGTGTTGTCACATCGAAACCGGGCCACAACTTTCTGTAGTTGAACACAACGAATGTCACACAAGTAGCTTTCGTTTTCATACAACATGCCCTTGAAGCGCAAGTATCTTGGTTGCACGCTAATCCCAATCTCACGATTGGTAAATAATTTTTCAATGAAAGCCAGCCGCATATTATCCTTCACCCTTTTTACATTCAACATTGTGCGGGGAAAACCTGGAGGGGTGGGGCCCCAGCGTCTTGGTTAAGAGGGCCTCCTGTTGTAGATCTAGCACCAACTGGCTGCATTAGCTAGCGCGACCAACTTAGCCATTTGAGCTCCCACCCGTATGTTATGCGCGTTGCACCAAAGTATTTGGCTCTTTGCTTAATGTCTTACCCCTGCTAGATAGGTTGGATGTATGTGCATTGTCCCAGGAACCGTTCTTAATGGAGGTTGAGCAGTCCCCCCTTGGAGTGCATGGGTCATTACAAGCTGAGGTGCCATTTCTAGTGGTGGTTGAACTAGAGGCAGAAAACCTTCCACCTTTTGGGGCTGATTCAAGAGTAACCATTTTTTCACAGATTGAACCCAACATTTCTTTCTTGCAACAACATTTCTTTCACGCCTTTCCCAAGATGCGGTCTTTAATGACCGTGCTCACACGGTTGTAGTATAGCAACGCTTGTCCCCATGTAAAATGTTCAAAAAAGAAATTGCTAAATTCTACCAACATGATAGATGGGTTCATTGTTTTTCACACCTCGAGCAAGGACTTGAGGAACCCGTGGTACACTATTTCAATAGCCTTTATTTTATTAGAGTCCACTTAAACTTCACAGGAATAATTTGTTGTGGAATGCACCAACGTGTTGAAGAGGTCATAGTGTGGCTTAACATTCATAATCTGTGGCTCCACACAACGATGGTTTAGTGCGAACAATGAGCGTCTACTAGCAGTTGTTAAATGTTTCAGTGTAGTGTTTAGGTTTGGGGTGGTTTCGACCAAGATCCATAGGTATTTGAAAGTGTGCACACGTTTAATACCGTAACCTTCAAACACAAACTCTTGGCATGGGTCAATAGAATTGAACGCCATGACTTTTGTTTTTTTCACATTCATTATAAGTCCACATTCAACACAAAACTGATAGAGTGTGTCTAACTGTTGTTGCAGTCCCATTTCTGATTCCAACATCAAAGTGAGGCCATTTGCAAAAAGCAATAGCCATATGTGCATGTTTGTTAAGGTTGGTGCATCGCATTCTTTACCATCCAAGCACCGTTTTAGGGCATCCAAATATAGCCCAAATAGTAGGGGGTTGAAAGGACAACCTTGCTTCACACCTTGTTGGCACCTGAAGTCGGAGGTGACACCCTCGCTTGGGTGGTTGATGTATACAATATCCTTAATATACATCACCTGTAGGCATCGCAAGAAACATCCCTCCACCCTGAAGCCAACCAACACCTGCCACAACATTTCACGTGACACAATATCGAACGCCTTTTCAAAGTCCACAAAACAACAATAGATTGCCTTTTTTTTTGCCTTGTTATGTTCTATTAAAGTTCACAATATAAAGATTTGGTCAGTAATGTGGTAATATTTGTGAAACCCAACTTGACCCTTGGCATGCAGCCCATGTTCTTCAGCCCATTCGTTCAACCTTTTGTTAAGGATTATAGCGAACAACTTTGTTAGGATAGGCCCAACCGTTATCCCAATGTATTTGTCAAATTCGTAGGCATTGCCCCCTTTAAAGAACACGTGGACCACCCTAGTGCAAAGGGCTTTTGGAAAACCTTCAGCCATAAAGTAGTTGAATGTTGTCAATAGTGGCATGTGTAGCAATTCTCCTATATCCAAAATGAACTTAGTTTTTATACCATCCAAATCGACAACCTTGTTCCTTTGTAGCTTTGTCAACACCTGAAGCAACTTAACAAGTGTGATATCTGTGTTAAAGGTGTGGTTAGGTGGAGGTTCAGTCACCTAAGCCAAGTGATCAGTTCATAGTTGTATGGGTGTGGAAATTGGCCAACTAGCTTGCAAAAGCTTTCCAAAAGCATAGTTGCATTAATCTTGTCCACAACGAGTGCCCTTGGCTGGTACTTTTTCTATATCAAAAATGCATCCACCTTGGCAAGCGCATACATATGTTGGGTTTTTGTAGTTTCTTAGAATTATTTATTTATTTTTAATAAATTTTAAAGTTTACTTTCTTGATGTTTAGTGGCGTGCGAATTGGGGTTGGTTTTCAGCCAAAGCCACTCACGTTTCATTATATGACATTTAGCGTCAAACCAGGGTTTATGGTAGTGTCTCTCTCTACAACTCCTTCTTGAAAGCTTGTTGCCAAAAGTAGATTTTGCTGTAGCACCCTCGCACTGCTGTAGTAGGTCAGCTAGTCCGTCTACCCCCAGAGATATAAATAATGAGTAGAAATGGGCGAATCATAATATTTGGATTTTTTAATAAAAATGAATTATACATATTTATAAAATATTTAAATTGGTGCCCCTAGCCCTTCCTATCACAGGCTACTGCCCTCCTGCCTAGGCACCTCAAAACAAGGAAGGGCTTCTAACCCTACCCTTCAATTTATTGACTAATGAATTGAACCCCAGTGACTAGATGAATTCCATGTATAAATTATGCCCAAATCCATTTCAGGTGGATGTTGAATGACCCAACTAAATTAATTTTTTCCTTACGGGTTATTGAAACAATCACATGAAAATTCATGTTATTTCAAAATGAAATAAGTTTTATACATGGAATATCACTAATATTTTTTCTTCATTTGTAAGTAGTTCACGTAGAGGTTTTTCTTCTCCATTAAGCTTCATCTAAATCCCATGAATGAACATCATAAAATATCACCCATGAATTCTAATGGATGAAATTGCTGCACTTTAAGGGATAAAATTTCATTTAACTTCAATATGATATAAAGATTATGTTCATGACATATTTGTTGAGAATTTTATTTTGTTCACAAAAATTCATCCAAACTTAATTAATGAAATTTCATGTATGAAATGTCAGTAGTTGTCTATTTATATATATATCAGTGCAATTTGAGGGTGGGGTGTGAAGTGTAAACTAGTTACTCATGTGACCAAGATGTAATAGGTGGTAGGGATTTTGCTAGCCAAAATTTTTGCCCCTGGATAAGGTTAAAGTCCTACCTGATTCCATGTTCC
>Ga0116228_10001798_pt1 | contig 18063 bp, 25 predicted proteins | sample S1TSphfallax_2_FD_89694 | JGI IMG/M metagenome (GOLD analysis project Ga0116228, IMG submission 89694) | Host-associated microbial communities from peat moss isolated from Minnesota, USA - S1T2_Fc - Sphagnum fallax MG | ecosystem: Host-associated > Plants > Peat moss > Unclassified | place... | reverse complement strand
GAGCACAGTGTCTGCACGCTGGATCTTCTGGATCCGGGTCATGGAATTGGGTAGTCGCAAAAGAGCCGCGAAGAGCAACGATTCCCGCACGGTGAGCATGGGGAACATCACATCATCTTGTGTGACAAATCCCATCCTACACACAGAAACCCAAAGAATTGGTCTCCAGAGATGATCGCGTGAGAAACTTGCTTCCGAACAAGACAATCTAAGCAAGAAACAAAAGAAGAAAATTGGTAACATTGTAGAGCTCTCTCTCTCTCTCTTGGTGTGTGCCTGTCTTCACCTTCTCTTGAGGGAAGAGGAGAAAGAGAATTAATCGAGGCCGGCATGATCAGAATCACTTTCACTGGTATAGTCGTCGTTTGTCGGATAGCTGTAGAAGTTCACACCGATGTCGGACATGATCACTTGAGTGCAAACCAAACTGCCAATTGCCCACCTCTGAAGTTCAGAGTTTTGAACACGGAGTGGGTTGCCAAGTTATCGTTGCCTTCTTTCGTAGTCCGCACCCTACTAAAACCCGATTTTCAAAATAAAACCCGATTTTGTGCGATCTCAGACAATCGGGTTTTATATTAAAACTTTAAATAACCCGATTGCAAAAAACGGGTTTTATATTAAAACCTTAAATAACCCGATTGCAAAAAACCAGGGTCTGCCACCCTTGGCTGGAATAGCCTCCACCTTTTTCATGTTCATGAATTCCTTCTCGTTTTTTTTTTCATGACCCTTTTAAAAAAAAGTCATGTGGTATTTTTGGCTATACCTCCTCCTCCTAAGTTGTTCCACTTTTGAGGTCTTGTGATTCCTCAGTTTGTACTTCCTCCTCTTGAGGTGTCCCACTGGGCCTTACTTTTCATTCTTCATCATGGTTCGATACCTCTGTACTTGTTGGACTACCACAAATGAAATCTAAAAAAATCTTTTGATAAGCTTCCAACTTGTAGCTCAAAATTCTTTCATCAACTGTATGTTGAGCTAGATTCTTCTCTAACTCCTTTGTAAAATATTCTTCTTCAACTTCCCACCATTCTTTAGATTTTGCTTCAGAGTCCTTCATCTTGTTTTTCATCCTCATCAATGTATAGTATTATAACATTTCTTCATAATCCTCTAGTCTTTTCTTGATACTAGTTGGATCCAAACTCTTCCTCTGTTCCTATGCCCTCTCCAATTGTGCTTGTAGGTGTTCTAGAGGTTTCTAATATTCCTTCTTGTCTTCCATTAATTGTTCTATTTATGCCTACGTTGTCTTTTTTCAAAACTCTTTAGATTACAATAGAAATACATTCTTCATATTTATGAATTCCACGTCTATCAAAACATTATCTTTCTCCTTTTCTTTAGTCAATACTTTCACCTGACTATCCAAAGCTTTTCATTGTTTTTTTATGAAAAAACAATGTTTTTGTCCATTTCCTCTTTATGGTTTCCCAAATTTTAACCTTCTACTTAAATTTTGTAGTTTTTCATCCAACAACTTCAGCTATGTTATGCTACCCTTGAGCTCTTCATTCTCATCCTATAGTTTCTTAATGAGTAATTTATTTTTTTGCTGAGCCTCTACCTTATTTTTCCTCCAAATTTGCACATTATGTTTATACCCCTTCTAGAACTTTCTTTCCTTATCTAATTCCTCCTATAACATTGCCTTTTCCTTCTCCCTTATAACCAATTTGTTCTTCAAAGTGTTTACATCTAAAATCAAATTCCCCATATTTAAACTCACAATTGCCATGGTCTAAAATAATTTAGCTACCTTATTTACTTTCATTACTTCTGCAGGTACCTCCTCCACAAATTTTGGTGTACTTGCATGTGTTGTAAGATCTCTTAATCTTTTTGTAGTTGATCTTAACTATTTTACCATTCTTCTCCTTAGTTCAAATTCAAATGGGAGTCCTTTTGCAAATTTTGGCCTACTAGGTGGTACTTGTAGTTTTGCTAGTCTAAACTTTTTAAAAGCAAGTTGTGTCACCATTCTCTTTGTTTGTAATTTAGTAGCTTGTAGACCTTTTTGTGTCTCTTGTTATTACTACTACAAATGTTGTTGTAAATGTTGAAAATGTTTTGGACTTGTAGTGGTCTCCATCCATTATTCACATATATCCCCTTCAAATGCAAATGCTCCTCACCCTTTAGAAACCTTATGTAATGTTCCCTCTTAACTCCATGGCTTTGCTCTCTCAGTTGTCTTTCTTGTGGCAATGTCATGTGTGGTATCTCCTACCTTTGCTCCCTCAATTGTCTCTCTTGTGGCAATGTCATCTATGGTATCTCCTACCTTTGCTCCGTTAGTTGTTTCTTCTATGGAGATGTCATATGTGGTATTGTTGCAGAGTATCTAACTACATGTACCATTGGTGGCATTGCCCTTACCACTATTGCTAATGTAGATGGCTCTACTTTGCCCCTCATCATTTTTTGTGCCTTCAAATTTGTGCTCTTTATTCTCTCTTCACTTTTGAGCTTAAGGTTCTTCCTTCCTCAACTTTATTTTTCCTTTTGAAAGTAATTCTTGGAAAGTTTGCTATAGCTTTCTTTTTGTTTTCTAGAGTTATCCACATCTCTTCCCTAGTTCATTTAACCTCGGCCAATAGTTTTTGTGGATTATCCTTTTGATGCACAAACAAATATTAAAAAGATTTTTGCCAATACCAAGGCATATTGACAAGTATCTTTCTTACCCCCCTTATTCTCCTTAACATACTTATACCACCTATCTAGCTCACTACACAAACTATTGAATATAATATGTGCTTAATCTACCTTTTGCCCTTTCTTTGTTCTCACCAATGTAATAACATTCTTGTTGTTAAAATATTGTACCTTCTCCCTTTGATAAATGACATATATAATGGTAGGATATCTGACAAAGTATGGCAAACCCATATTCTTTGCATTCCATTGATATGTAGAAAAATTTGTAGGTGCAAGTCTACAACTCTATAATGCTCGAACTGTTAATGACTTACTAACTTGTCCTTTTGGTTCTTCTACATACCATTATGCACACAATCCAAAAACATTTATAATAAGTTATTTACTAATTACATACACCTTATCCTTATGCTCAAAGTAGATATTTGCGCCCTTAATAAAAAATGTGTTCATAAATTCCAACATTACATTGGCCACTGGTGCTTCCCACCCCATCAAAAACAAAGGAACAAGCCCTGCTTTAGAAGCCCAATTTTCTTCTGCAATAATATCCTTCTAGTTCTCCATCTGTTATATATGTTTGTCATAGTTATGTTTCGTCTATGTCCACATGAAATGTTTAGGATCTAGAATTTTAATACCTTTCTTTAGAAGTGTAGCTTTGTCCAAGATTATGCATCTTTTCTTCGTTACTACTTTTACTTCACGCTGCTCCATCTCCATCAGCCTTCATTGTGCTTCTACCATTATTTGCACTTCTGTGACTTGTTGTACTTCTAATTGCAATTATGTGAATAGCTGTTCTTCTTGCGTAACAACGTTTTCCTCCCTTGCGTCCTTCTGCACTGTCTATGCCTCCACAAAATGATGTTCTTAAGCTTTATCTTCCTTTGATTCTTCAATGCACACTAGATCTATTAATGTAGTTCTTGGTCTTGTCTACTCTTTTGCATGCCAACGTCATTTTGCTTCTACACAAAATTTTAACAGTTGATGTTCCAATTGTATTTATATATTGAATTATCATCTATGCAAACTATATCTTCACATTATATGCCTTCCCTTCTACACATTCTAAAAATGATGATGAATGTGATGGCGACCTAACCAACATTTGAATATTCAACACTCCTTTCTTTGCTCTTTTCAACTCCTCTTCTACTTGTGTTCTTCTCAACAATTCTTCATCCTCGTCCTACCTTCGTTTGTGCTCACTCCTCTATGTTTCATTTTCTTTTGATATTCTAGTAGTTTTTCAATTACACTCTTTACACTCATATTGTTGTGAATTCCAGAACTTCAAAAATGCACACAACTTCTAGCAACAAACACAAACCTCTTCCAATGATTACCCCATTTTTTCATGTTCTTGAACATCCCGCTCGTTGCATTCATTTTTTCATCTACCCACCATCTTTTAATTAACGCATGATCCTCGAAATTAATACGACCCATCATTACAAGTTTATGTGTCCTTTGTACAACAATGTGCAAGCACTTAACATCATCATTATGAGTGAACGTCACCAATTTCATCTTTCGAATACTCCACATTCGTAATGATGAACTCGCAAACTCTTCATAAGACTCAAATGCAAGTTTGAAGCTAAAAACAACGAAAGGAGTAGGGATACGTTTTTTAGCTTGTAGCACTTTGGGGGTAGAGGGGCATGCTGGAACTCCAAGATGGGGACTAGGACGAGTGACAAGTGGGTCAATTATTCACACGGACCTGCACAAACTACACAAGTTGGTTAATGTATAATTAGAGCATTTTTGGTGCACGGACAAGCCACAAGCTCACATGGATTCACAAGACTCATCATAGCCTGGACTTGCAAGAAGCCACCACCTTCCCCCTTATAGTATTCTCTATGATTAACCACAGGGGCTATATCCAAATGTCATTTTGTCTTAAAACCCCCAAGTTGGGACTCCCAAAATTTTGGAGGGCCATACTTTCTTATGTAGACCTCCAATTGAAATGAGCTGTAAAGCAAAGTTGTAGTCCTTGTCAAGAGCTTTCTAATGATATTTGGCACGCCACCTGCACGTAAGTAAATCAAGGAAATTACTAACTTTTAATGGTTAGGAGTCAAATTGGCAATTTGATTCTTGATCCTTATTTTGGCCATAATTTGTGTTTTAAGTACTCAAATGGGTCATGCAAGCCCATTTTAAACATCTACGTCTCAAGAGCTTTTCAATGGTATAAGGAAAGTTTTAATATAATGAATTTTGACCCCTAAAATTACTTTCTAGAAATTTGAAAATCCACTTGGATTCTAACTCCCAAAGTGGGAGCCCACTTGGGAATGTGTGGGCTCATTCCCTCACACTCTTTTACATTCATGTGAGTATGAAATGTGACTCTTGGGTTTCACTTTCGGTTTGCACCTTTGCAAACCATTGCCTTGGTTGCAAGCCCAAGGCTAAGGTTGTAACACATAATTTCCCTACATTATTTGTATTAATTTCATTTCGTTTTCCCTGTACCACTTTTTTCTGACTATGCCCATTGATCGATTGATTGTGAAAACACATCTATTAACTACACAAATGTTTCTATTAATTGTACCCACAATTCTGAAGATTGTGTGAATATTCCTAATGACCAAGTAAATACTGTTGGTAATTCAATTGATACTCTTAACATATCATCTTTAGATTGCTACATCCTAAATCCCACATTATTGTAATTGTTATTCATTTGCAAATAAAAAATAAAGATTATGTTCACCATTGGATCTATGACCTATTCTTTATTTTCATCAATTTTTCATGTGTGGTTTTTGTATTTCGCATCCGTCATTGTCCTCCTCTATGTTAGAATTCACTTCTTAAACTCCATTTGCACTCTTTTCCCAATATTTTTACATTTTTAATTTTTTTAAAATTCCATGTATTTATAAGGTTTGAGTTTATTCACGTTGACCAACACAAGGTTAGTTTCAAACTTTTCAGGTCACCAATAACACAGTGTTACTTGGCAAGACATTCTATATTTTGTACAGTCCAAACCATTTCTTAATAAACTAGGTGTGACTTATTGCCCTTTGGAAACCACATAACATAATCACCAAAACTAAACTATTTTTTCGGATTCTTTAGTTGATTCCATAATGCTCTATCTCATTGTTGAATTCTTGCAATTTTTGTAGCTTGCATTTTAGCTTCCTACTACTTCTCAAGCTCTGTAATTTTATTAGTCAAAACTTTCACTAGAGTATTGTTTTTCTCATCTCCACCAACAACTGGAACGATGTATTTTATGAACATTAATGGATGTAATCCATACACTAATTGATATGGTGTATACCCTATTATTATTTTATATGCAGTTTTGTATGAAAATAACACTATAGACAAATGTTCATCCTAGTCTATTCTATTTTCACTAATTAACTTGGTCAACAATGTCCCAAGTACCTTCTTAGTAGATTCAACTTGCCCATATCCCTGAGGATAATAAGTTGTACTAGAACTCACATGTTTCATAAAAAAAAGATCTATCAAATACTTGATGACATCATTAGTGAAATGAACTCCCTGATTTATGACTATAGTCAAAGGACATCCAAATGTGGTTAATATGCACTCATACAAAAAAATTATTATAGCTACTATTGTGTTAGTTCTCAATGTTCTTACTTCCACCCACTTAATGACATAGTTTGTGGCAACAAGAATATATTTGTTCCTTGTATATCTCCCTATTGGTTCAATTGGCCCCACAAAATTAAATCTCCATCATAAATGGTTCCTCTGGAAGACTTGTGACCAACTTTGCAAGACTTTGAGTTACTAATCCTCCGATTTTTTGACATGCATCACAAGATCTATAGTAATCATGCATGTCCTTATACATAGTTGGCCACCAATATCCAATATTTAATATCTTCCTCTGCGTTATTTCCGTTGCAACATGCCCTTCTAAAGGTATTTCATATAAATTTTTCATCACCATCTATGTTTTTGTTGTTGTCAAACATTGTCCCAGTTTGTTGACTTGGCCCATTTTGTACAATTCACCATTCTTTAGTGTAAAAGGCTTTGCTCTCCTGACTAATCTTTACTTCTATTGCACCGATAATGTGCCTTCAATCTATCATGTTTCAAAAAATTCTTTTACATCATTCAACCACTCAGGCCCTATATAAAACAAACTTGCATTTATGGTTTGATTAAGGACACTTGTGGGTTCTATATTATCCGATAATCTTGACAATGCATTTGCAACTACATGAATTCTGCTTAGCTTATACACTACTGTGAAATCATATTCAAAAAACAACAACAACCATCTAGTTATTCTCCCTTAAACATGTGGTTTGTTGACCAAATAGACCAATGCCATATGATCTACATAAAAGTCAAGCTTATTGCCCAACAAATAATGTTTGAACTTGTGAAAAGAAAAAACCATTGTTAAAGTCTTTCTATGTGTTATGCTATAATTCTATTCCACTATGTTCAAAAGCGAGAATCATATACTATTGGTTGATCACTCTTCCTTATTACGTTTTGAGACAACATATCCCCCGTAACTAACAAGGATTTATTTGTATGAACATGAAATTCCACCTACCAATTTGGTGATATTAATATCAATGCTTCAATATACTTTTGTTTAATCAATTCCCATGCCTTTTGACATTCCTCTATCCAAAGAAAAGAGTATGTATTTTTGGTCAGTTTAATGATAGGTGTTATAATCACATCACAATTTTTGATAAAACATTTGTAAAACTGTGCCATCCCATTGAATACTTGAATTTGCTAGGAATTCTTAGGTGGTGGCATGTTTACAATTGCTTGTATTTTATTTGGATCTAGTAGTTTCCCTTCCTTGGAAACAATAAAACCCAAGATCATCCCTGAAAATACCATAAATGCACATTTGTCTGGATTCAAACTAGTGCCATATTTTTTACACTTTTGAAAACATAATCTAAGCTTCTGCAAATAATTCTCCATGTCATGCACATCATAAAATCATCTAGAAATATCTTCATAAAATTGTCCAAATATTCTTTGAATGCTTTGGTCATGGTTTTCTGATTTGTTGGAGGTCCATTTTTAATTCCAAACAACATCACCTTCGATATAAAAACCCCCTAGTCTATAATAAATGCAGTCTTATATATGTCTTTTGGAGCTATAGATATTTGATGATATCCAAAATATCCATTTAAAAAGGAATATGTTTCATACCTTGTTATTGTGTTTAACACTTCATTTATGAAAGGTAATGGGCATGGATCTTTTTTTGTGGTTGCATTTAGTTTTTTGAAATTTATACAAATTCTTGACTTGCCATTTTTCTTGGGTACTATTACTATGGGTGACAACTATGTAGCTTATTCTACATATTCAATGAATTCGGCTACTAACAATTTATCTATATCTTATTTGATTGATGTAACATAGTTTGGATTTAATTTGTACTTGGCCTAATGTGCCAACAATATAGTAGTGTCCAATTCAATTCTTAAATATGTGTGCACTAGATATTCCAAAGGTTGTCACATTATTTAGATGAATGTGAAGTTTTGAATATTTTTGTTACACATCAATTTGCACACATTGTTCAATGGTTGGTTGGCACCCCCAAAAAGGAAAGTTGCATTGGCTAGTAGTCCACTATTATATTAGAAATCCCAAGATTTTAAAGGCACATCTACTAGTGCACCATATTAGAAAGCTCAAAAGTTCAAATAGTGATGTGTAGTTGTTAATTAAGGTCATGTTAGCTATTGATTTGAATTTTTTTTCTATTTCAAAAGGCCAAAATTATGTAGTTGTTTTAAAAGGTAGAAGATTAATAGCATCAATTGCTGATATTGGCAACATAATTTTTTTTAGGGAGAGGTTCCCTTTTGACATTGTCTTAACACTTGTGGGTTTGACATTTGAAGTGATGTAGCTAAACATGATTGAACTATTGCAATTCCTTGCGAAATAGTTGTGGAGTGCATATTCTAGGTGCCAATATTGACCTTTCATAAGCCTTTTGGGTGAAAGCATGTTAAGGTGTTGCAATTATGGATGTACTTGCAATATTAAAAGTCCTTTACACCAATGTGATTTTGCTTTCAAATTAAATCACTAAAATGTTAAAAACATCCTTGTTGAGTTTAACTTCATTTAGTACCATGTTGATTTGGACTTGCAATGAAATTTACATTCATTTACCTAAATGAATGCATAATTTGGAGCTCCAAACCAAATTCATTCTGAAAATTTCAAGTTATTTAGTTGTCCGCTATACTTATGCATCCTTTTTCAATGAATCTAGACACATCATTTTGTACATGATATTTTTGGATCATGACTTAAGGCATGTCAAAATTTGGTTTAATTTGGTGTAAATGTTGAAACACATGAATTTTTTTAAACAATTAGTCTATTATGCTTATGAATTGAAATGTCATTTCAACCAATGGATTTGAAGTTTTTAAAAATCCAACAACATGATTCCATGAAGCATGGTTATAAGAACATTTTATCTTTAAACTTCTAATTGAAAATATTGATTTTTGATGTACTCCTTCCAATGGACATTTTTTTATTACTTGATTTTTGCCAAATTATCCCAAATTAATATGATGTTTCATAAGCATGTTTTTTAGGTTTTTCATACATTAAGATGTCTTGGTTAGTGGAAAATATTTTTAAAAATAAATAAATCTTATAGTACTAATTCCATGTGATGTGGTAAGTTATATTCTAGGACAATCGTTGAGAAGAAAAGAGTACAATCAAAGTACAATGTGATTGTATCCAAATTCAAAATGCTTTTAGAAATAGGAAGGTATGTTCATAACTATTATGATTTTATCATTTAATTTGCATTATATTTTTATATCATTGTGACATTGTATACTTTGTTAGTGATAGTATGGAAAATTGCCATTTGGAACAGTACTTTGCCTCCCCCAATCATGCTTTCACCCATCTCTAGTTCCTGCATTTCCATAACAACCTGCAAACCCATGCTTCTAAATCAAGCAAAAGATCAATCACCTATTTCTTTTATCTCAATAATAGTGAGAACTTGCTCAATGGAATCAATTACTTCGTGCGTCATGGGTCTTGGATTCATAATAGACAAGCCTTGTTGCATCTCATGGCAAATAGCCTCTAGCAATGCCAACATTTCTTGAAGCTCCTTGAGTAAGAAAACATTCAAACTCACTTTGTTGCAGAAATGATCAATTTGTCCTTATGGATGTTTCCTACTGCCATGCCCATAAACCTTGCTACCACTCTCCCAATCAAGGTTGTCATGTCCTTTAAACTTGATACAACCATCATTGACATTCCAAGCCTACATGCTATAGCACCTTAGGCTTTCCTAATCCTAAAATTAAACTCTTCACCTTCCACCACCCTAATTCTGTGAGTTTTTCCACTAAACTTGAATTGAATCAGAGATTTACAATCCCTCCAATTTCCTCAATGATGCTCGCCCTGCTTGATTTGCTTTGTTTTCTTATTCTTCTTGCCAAAGGGGGAAAAAAAATCATCTACTTTTTTGCAAATAAGCTGCATGTTGGCCTCCACTTACCACCTTTACATCACCCACTCCCTGCATCACCTACTGCACACATGTCTCCATGCCTGGGCTTCGCATGAACTACCCTAGAATCCCTGGTCCTGCTTGCTTCAATGGGAGCCAGGGCTCTCCTACTTTGACTAGGTGAATCACCAAGTGCCTCCCACTGCATAGCCAAGTTTTGCACCACACTCTGTCCTACCTGGCTCTGCTGCTACTCTGAGTGCTGCGACTGCTGCTGTCTCTTCCTTATTTGAGTATTACCAGCCCAGTAGTGTATGTACTCAGGTCATAAGTCATAACCTACTCACAGATCATAGACAAATAACCTAGGACTCCTCACTAGTAACGCATAAGGATCCCTAGACATTGCTTTGAAAACCCCTTGTCAGAAACCCTTATGCTTTGATCAGTGGAACCATGGCAAATTTCAAATATAACACAAAAGTGGTCACACATTAACCTGTGACTTCTTGCTTGCAAAGAATTCTATGTTACAAGCAGTCAGCCCCTTAAACAAAAAACTTGCACATGTTGTGATACAGGTTCATCCCATCCATTACCTTGTTTAACTTTTAGGAGATATTGAGAGAAGGTGAGTTGCACCATGACATGATGCTCATAATATGTACCATTATTGGTGTTCCACGAGATTGGTAGGTGAAATCAAATGTGCGTCCTACAGGTCTTTGAGCAAAAGGAATTGGAAGAATGTTATTAGGTGGCATAACGTGCCCACATGAGAATCTGTGGACCTACAAACGGCCATATAATGGTCTAGTGGAAGCTTTTATCAGAACCCTCCCTTCCACACACACTGACAAAAAAATCAAAAAGATCCATGGAACCTGCTAACTATTCTGCCCAACTTAAAATAAAGAAGGCCAACTGTGTAACTCAAAGCAGATGGATTGGGAGGACAATAGAACCTGCAGAACTAGAACAAGTTACTAACATACATACTTTCTCAGGAGGTAAGTGTGGAAAGAGGCAGTCATACAGCTGAGAAACAGGCTGCAGGGTGAGTACAACAGCTCTGGCTTCCTTGACCACTTGCATCAAACCACTACATGTGATCATCTTGGTTCTTCTCCAAACATAGGAATTCTGCACCAATCACAAATCCCATGTCAATATGCAGTTCTATGTGCACACATGAGCTGACAATGGCTAAGTTCTGGATACTTGAGATAATTTTATGAGAATAGATCTAGAGATAGATAAGAGGTCAGATATACACTCTCCTATTACATATTTGAAATGTGTGTTGTGATGAAATTAAATGTTGCTATGAGTTTACAGCATGTTAACCTTACTCTCAAAGTCTATTCTACCTCATGTCAGTTTCATAAGAAACCTAAGCCTGTTGAGGCCAAGACCTTAATGAGTGTAGACATTGGCAAACATGTCACCCTATTTTATACAGAATTTTGTGGCTTACGGTCACACCTCCACAAAGTGCTTGGCAACATTCAACATTACAAACTTGATATATCCATCTGTGGCTCTTTCCACTATTTGGCACCACCAGAATTCGGCCATCAGTATTAGCATTGGTGAAAGCAAGAATAACATTTGCTAAGGCATGGAAGCCAATCATGGAACTGCTGCTTTGTGGCACATACCCTTTTGCCAAACCATTCCTTTGTTGCAAGGGAATGATCTGCTCCAAAGCCATATTCTATCCATAGCTGCTCACCGACACCAAGTCTTCAAATATGGTCACACATATACTCCAAGATATAGGGCTTCCAAAATTGTAGGAATGTACCAATTTCAAATCATGACAATAGCAACTTTGAACATCTTGTTATGATTGAGACCAGAAAACAAAAAGATACAGGAAGTTAGAACAAATAAGCTATAAAATGCTACTTAAGATAATTGAGGAGGAAAATCAGACCTCATGGACAATGTTACTTTCTTTGATGTAGCGTTGGAGCTTGAATAAGTTGATGCTCTCTATTCCAAGTAAAAAGGAAAAATCATTGATGTTCATAGTGACAGCCTTCTTTGCACCAATATCAGCCCCATTTGAGATGCCTTGATGAGAAGGGGCACTGCTGGTAGCTTTAGGAGCTGAGAGACGGTCCAGAAAGGCCTTAATGAGCTATAGCAAGGTCTCAATGTAGTGGTGATTCCCTTCAGCCAACCAGGCTTTGAATTTTTCAAGGTACTTGGAGGGTCGGGAACTAATTTGTTGTGAGCTATAGTAGGAGAAGCTGATCTGAGTAATGGAAACAACTCTTTGGTCACAGTCTTTGTTCCAAAATAGTTTGTCTCAAGGGTTGCTTGAGCATCCTCATAAACCTGTGAAAACTTTTGAACTGCTGCATTGTTCATCATCACCACCAACCATAATATCAACAACCTCATGGTCATCATAACTTCAGATTTGCACACCATCTAGCAATTTGTCACATGTGCCTTTTGATGCTACTTATGCACTAAGATATTTTGTTGAAAATTTCTGCTCTCTATCTCTCATCAACATCTCCAACCCTCAAACTCAGAAGCTGGCAACTAGCTTGTTCATGTAATCAGTAAACTTCCAAGTTTTGAAAATTCATTCCTGTCTCTTGTAAGAATGTTTTTGCAGTGTGTGGTGAATTAAGGATAGACATGAGGTGGGTTTTTCATCATCTCTTCTTACCAGAATATTGAAACCTGCAAATTCTTTTTGCAACCAAGCTGCAAGCTTCTTCACATAATTTGTGTCAGTCACATCCAATTGGTGGAAATGAACTGAATCAAAGCCTTCAGCTTGGAAAATCTAGAGTGCAGTAAGTCCTCTTACTAGATCTTGTGCAGTAAGGACTATGGTAAGACCTTGCTTTGCATGCTTTGCAAGACCACGAACGATCTTGTACCCTAGACCCTTATTGCTCCCTATCAGTGCCACCACCATATCCTTTGACCACAATGACCTAGTATCATCATCATCATAAACCATTAAAAGTAACAGCAGTAGTTCCAGAAAACCAAAAATTGTGAGCTTGATAACAAAAAACACAACAATGGATCGGACACGGGTCCCTAAACCCTAAAATGCTGCAAGCTGTGCAACAACAACAGCAACGAAAGCTCCAACAACATCATAACCAAAGCTTTAAAATCTCTCTCTCTGCGTTGCCAGCGACGATCATGCATGTTAGCACAACAAACCAAAAGCTCCAGGTTCTAGGTACTGCGTTACAGAACCTTACTAAAGCTCAAACTGAAATCTTGCCAGTATCCCCGAATTGTTGTTCTCAGTGGATTCTTTCACACAATCTGACTTGCCAGGATGCATTTGAATATCTTCAAAAGAATCAGTCATTCCCCTTTAGCTAGCACGCCCAACATCATGATCATTGACCCTATTATGGGGGAACTGGACATTTTCTATACTCCAATGCCACTATTTCTAATACTGGGCAGTGATCATGAATGATCCAAATTTGGTAAGGATAATTGGACCTTGGAGCCTCCACCTCAATGATAGAGGTTGCATGGATTAAGAGAGGTGGATGCCTGAAAATGAAAGAACATGATGAAGGATAGAAAAGCTTTACTCTGATCCATTGCAACGAAACATGTACTTGGAAACTGCCGTCGCTTAACGCCTTCTTTCCCCTCAATATAGAGTTACACTCAATACCCCCGTCGCTCCTTCTATTTTTTTCTTCTCCCTTCGTCTTCACTATCCGTCTCGTCACTCCAATAATCGGGGACGCATTTTACGTACCCCACCTACCAAATCACACCTAGCTGAAACAAGCGGCTGGTGGAAGCTGCTCCTCCTCCACCTCACACTGCTGCTTGAATGCCCATCGCCTCCACCATCGCTCATTACGTCGCTACAACAAAAGATGTGAAATGACAAAAAATAAAAATGAAGCGACTTTCTATAATTTCATTACGCTGCTACAACAAAATATGTGAAACAACAAATTCCAAGCGCGCATTCCACGCTATAACTATCTAGTGTATGACGACTTATGGAATTTAAAGTTGTCCTACCTAAACCAGATCCAATGAAAGTCATCGTCACTGGAATTTTAATAGTTTAAAAAATAACTTTAGTAGATTATTTTGACTATAACTGAATGTGAAGTTGAACTTTCATTGAAAGTGAAATGAAATTAGGGCATGATAAATGTGGTTCACTTTTAGAACTTTGTAGTGATTTCGGTTAGTGGATTATGTTGTAGTGCATGTTCCCATTGGTCAATGTTTTTTTATGTTTCATGTTCTTTTTGGAGTATTCATTAGTTTTTTTGTTTTTTGTAAAGTGGTTAATAGGCATTTAAGGTGAAGCACCTTCAAGTGAAAATGTTGAAATCCTTACATCACAAGTTGATTCTTCCAAGCTTAGGTTGTTTGGTTCCTTATTGCCTTGGACAAAAGTTCAATTATGATGATGACACTATCACAAGAAAAAATCTTGTCCTTTTCCACTACCCAAATTCATTAGGTTTTTAATGAAATGAAAGAAAATTCACTAATATGCAACTTGTATAGTTTTGGTAAAAAAATTAGTTGATTAGACCATTTTTACTGAAATGTTTTTTGGTTGTTTTGAATAGTCACATGTTGCACTAGATAATTTCTAATTTAAAAGTTATGACATGGATATATGAGGTCCCAAGTTAATATGGCAGTGTGGAATAACACATCACATCATCATACAATTTGTTTTTTTGTTTTTTTTTTATGATGGAGTCAATATCACTGATTGTATTTTAGTCACTAGTGTGAACCCGGTGCATAATGCACCCCGTCGATCCCCCCCACCCGGTCCTTCGCATTTCCCACTCTGGTTCACTTCCACCTATTAAGACCCCTAAAACCCCACCCCCACCCCCTCCCCCCCTAAACCCTTAGCCCAAAAAAAGCACACCCAAATCTACTCACCCACCATCCAAACCAAAAAATACCTCCCCCATCGACGACGACAGTTGTTGTGCGGAAACGGACGTAAAAGTAAAAGTAAGAAGTAAGGACCTCCGGCAGTTGCTACGCGGAAACGGACGTAAAAGTAAAAGTAAAAAGTAAAAATTCGAGGTCCTAAATAGTTTTTGGACCTTCGAGTTCGGGGGGACAATTTTATTAAAAGTGATATGGGTTTCAGGACCTCGACAGACGGACAGATAGACAGATTTACTGAAGGAACTCGTCGGATCCGTTGAATTTTGTAGGCTATTATGACCATGGGAAGAGAGAGAGCGAGAGAGCGCGCGAACGAGAGAGGGAGAAGAGACGTAAGCGGGAGAGGAGAGCAAAAAGAAAACGTTTGCACTGCAAGAAGACCACCCAGACGGTTGCTGCGGGCCGCCAGCAGGTCTAGTGGGTGAGTGTCTGCCCTGGCCACCCTGCCTTGCCCTGTTTGTCACCACAGACATACAGACAAACATCACCCTTGCTTTTATATATAAAATGGCACTTCGTGACAAACTTACATGTTGTGAATTTTTATTTTTATTTTTTTCCCTTAATTTTATTGGTGAATTTTTTTTGAAACCATTTTGCCATGATGTACATGTTTATAAATTACAATTGTACAAGATACATTAAGGCACACATCCATTGAAAATTGAACCCAAGACTTTATGAAAGCACATCAAAATCCTAACCACCAAACCACTTCAAAAGTTTATTAATAAAAAAGAAAAGGCCTAAGTTTATTGTGTTTGGCATGAAATTGTTTAGGAAATGCAAATTTTAACATACTTTTTTTTTTCAAAATTTTTTCAAATGCTACAAATTTAAACATGATTTTAAAACTTATTCAATAATGTATGCAAAGAAATTACTATAATTGACAAAAAAATAAATTTAAAGGGATTAAAAAAAAAAGGATCTCATGCATAAATATACAATTTTCTTTTGTTTAAATTGACCTAGAATATTTGTGAGTTCAATGTGAATTCAAAAATGCATGAACAATAAGTCTTTTACAATTTTACTTTCATTACATAAATAGGTCCATTTTAAAAAGAATTACTAGATTTTACTTTTTTCCAATATGATTAGTTACAAATGTTTTTATTTATTTTGGAAATGTTGCTAAAATTGTAATCATCCATGAGTAGATTACCACATTTGGTTATAAACAAATGGTGTAGTTGGAAACTTGTTTAAATCCTTCAATATTATGGCTATTTGTTATATATTATTGTAAAAATTTGACAATATATATTCTAAATTTGACCCCCAAAAATATCTTTAAAAATCCTTTCTTGATGTTGTTACCCCCTTAAATTGGCAAAAATTGATCACAAGAATAAACATTAATTAAATGGTCAATATAGCTAATTAATTATCAATTACCATTTGTTTAAACAAGACGAATCATATAATAACACAAATGATTAATTACACAACTTTGAAAAAAAAATGCAATTTTCATTTTTATTTTTGATGATGTATTTTACATTTTTTTATAAAGGTAAAAAATAATTAATTTGCTAAAATTTTGGGTTTAAATAGTTGGATTAACTACCCCTCCTCCCATTAACCACCAGTTTTTTTAGTTTTAAATTTCCTAACTTGGCAATTATTATTGGGAAAAAAATGGAAAAAATGATGCATATTAAAAATTAATTAATTCCAAAAAAATTGAAAAACAATTCTTGGAAAAAAATCCTAATGAATAAAAACTTAAAAGTAATTTTAATAATTCCAACCTTAAACATAAACAATTCCAACATCAAATTTATTTGAAAACATTTAAGCTTGATCTTTGAAATCATTATAAACCTTATCCAATTTTTTTGAGAATTTAAAATAAATATTACTGATGTAATGGATGGTTTTTTTTGTGTTGAATTTCCACCATTTTGCAAACATTAAATGAGCCATCAACATCAACAATGAATTAAATAGAAAATATTAATTTTGAGTTTTTTTAAAATTTACATTTTCAATTTCTTAAAAATGTTATAATTTTACAACGTTTTCTATAATTTATAGCCAAAATATAGAAGTATTTTTAAAAAATTGTACTTCCATATATGGTCTATAGCCAAGACATGGCTAAATTTCCATGTGGATGATCTTGAAGAACATTACAAAAAATTTAATTTTAAAATATTAAAAAAATCAATGACGTCATTATTATTATCACCATTTATAATTCATTCATTTATTTGATTCATTAAAAAGATAATTCCAAATTTATCTCTAAATATTTGAACATAAACTTGTAATAAAACAAGCTTAAATTTGTTGATAAATCATGTTTAGAATCGCCATGGTTAAGGAAGCGATATTGACATGGGGGGAGCTTTATTTTGTGGTAATAATTTGTTTAAAAAATCAATTAAGATGGCATTTTTTCATACAACAAGAAAAAAAGGAAAAAAAAAAGAAGATTATATTTGGGGTTTTTTGGTGTGGCATCATGAACATTCATAATGAAAAACTTGTCCATGATGCCTAAAACAAATTAAAAGGAAAAAACACACATTCTAAATTACATAAATGTACATGAATTTAATACATGAAAAAATATATAATTTAAAGGTTTACATGCATCCTAAACTATGCATGCATGAATATTTTGACTTTATCATTAACCCATTCAAATATAAATGTGAGACTTGCCAAGTTTTATATATCTGTCGCAACCCTAACTTGGCCAAGTGTGGGCGTGAAGCCCAACACTTGGAAAAGTTGAGGATTTGGAGTCCTCCGGGACTCCCGAATGTTCAGAGCTCAACAGCAGGACTCAAAAGACCTCGCATTGGGGTGTTCTTGGTGTCATTGGAAAGGTCTTGAAGCGTACATATCGAAAATGCCCTCGCATTAGGCATTTGGACATCTGTCGCCCAAGTTATGGGCAAAAGAAGGGCCGGGAG
>Ga0116228_10001797_pt1 | contig 18069 bp, 12 predicted proteins | sample S1TSphfallax_2_FD_89694 | JGI IMG/M metagenome (GOLD analysis project Ga0116228, IMG submission 89694) | Host-associated microbial communities from peat moss isolated from Minnesota, USA - S1T2_Fc - Sphagnum fallax MG | ecosystem: Host-associated > Plants > Peat moss > Unclassified | place... | reverse complement strand
TTTGCATTTCATGAGGAATAATCGATGTTGTTTAAGGTGTTCCATGGCTTGCAATTCTTTCTTCTATCCATGAATGTCTCTATTTTATCTTTAAAAATTTAAGGTGTTTCAAACCGTTGATCTACTTGATTTGCACTCAAGTTATTGCTAATGGTAGTGCCATTTTCCATTTGTTCATGTAATACAACATGATTTAATTCTCCCATCAAAATCTATTTATAATTTCATTTTCCATCTCTCCACATCCTAATTCAAACTTGAACAATTTTTTGCATTAGAACAAAATCCTCACAATTAGCTACTTTGCTTAAATCTACTTCCTAAACAAAAAATTATGATTAAGATTTGAGAAAAAATGTAAAAAATAAAATTGAATTTCACTATTTATTTATAGAAATAAAACTTTCAACAACAAGACATAAACAACATTGTGAAATGCATTATCACAACCCTAGCCTTGGGTTCGCGACCAAAGCAAGGGTTTGCGAAGGTGCAAGCCAAGAATGAAGCCCGGGAGTCACATTCATGCTCCCAAGAATGTGGGAGAGTGTGAGGGAATGAACCCCCACATTCCCAAATGAATTCCCATTTTGAAAGTTGGAGTCCCAATGGACTTTTGAATCTTCAGAAGGTGATTTTAGGGTTCAAAACTCATTGAATTTAAGAGTGCCTTATATCATTGGAAATATTTTGGAACTTAGATGTCTAAAATGGGCTTGCATTGCCCATTTGGGTAGTTAAAACACAAGTTATGGCCAAAAGAAAGGGTCTAATTGCTAATTTGACTCTTGACCACTAAAATTCAAGAGTTGCCCCAATTTCCTTACGTTTAGGGGGTGTACTACATACCATTGGAATTTTTTTCACAAGGGCTATAATTTTGTTTTAGCCTTTATCTCAATCGGAGGTATGCACGCAATGATATGGGCTTCCAAAGTTGCAGGAATCCCAATTGAAGGAATTACGGGACTCCCACTTGGGACAAAATGACCTTTGAGTGCTGGTCTCATGGCCACGCATAGAAAAGACTATAAGGTGGAAGGTGGTGGCTTCCCCCAAGTCCAAGCCATGGTGAGTCTTGTGAGTTCGTGTTTGCCCGTGGGGAATCTGTGCACCAAAAATGCTCTGACTATGCACTAACCAACTTGTTGTTTAGTTTGTGCAAGTTTGTGTGAATAATTGAAATGCTCGTCGCTCGCCCTAGTCCCCATCCTAGAACTCCATCACGCCCTTTTACCTTCGAAATGCTATGAATCAAGGAGTGCACCCCAACTCCTTCTCCTTCCATTATCGTCACCTTTGGACTTGCAATTGAATCCATCAAAGAGCTTGGGGGTGCGTCATTCACTCTTAATTTAAACCCTAGGATGGTCACCAAATGGTAAATACATAGTCTTTAATCCTATATTCTGGTTTTAAATCTAGAAAAAAATACAATAAAATTAACATTAACAAGGCATGTTCATTCAAATCTAATTATAACTAATTTTAAGATTAAAATCCAGTATTGCAAATATGATATAAAAAATCAAAATAACAATTCAAACTATGAAAACAAAGTTTTTCCAAAAATCAACGACGAAAGCAAAGGTATGGAAAAATGTGAACAAAAAATGCAACCCATAAATCACATTCACGTTTTTGAAAGTGCAAAGGAATGTGAAGGAATAAGCCCACACACTCCCAAATGGACTCCCATTTTGGGAGTTGGAATCCTAATGGACTCTCGAATCTATAGAGAGTAATTTGAAGGGACAAAACTCATTGGATTGAAAAGTTCCTTATACCATTAGAAAGCTTTTGAAACTTTAATGTCCAAAATAGGCTCACATGATCCATTTGAGTGTTTACAACATAAGTTATGGCCAAATGAATGTAAGTTAAATTGTCAATTTGATTCCCGACCACTAAAAGTTTAGAATTGCACTAAATTATGTGCTTTGTAGGTGGTGTGTCACATATTTTTGAAAAAATCTCGACTAGGGCTACAATTTTGCTTGGACCTTGTTTCAACCAGAAGTCTGCATAAAAAGTTATGGACCTCCAAAGCGGCAAGAGTCTGAATTTCAAGACTCCCAACTTGGGAGTCCTAGGAAAAATGACATTTGGGTGTAGCCCCCATGGCTAATCATAGATAATATTCTAAGGAGGAAGGTGGTGGCTTCCCCCAAGTTTGGGTCATGATGAATCTTGTGAATCCATGTATGCCCATGGTTCATCCATGCACTGAAAATGTTCCAATTATGTGTTAATCAACTTGTTGTTTGGTTTGTGTAGGTCTAAATGAATAATTGACCCACTTATCATTCGTCCCAATCCCCATCTCGAGCTTTAACATGCCCTTCTTACCTTTTAAGTGCTACAAACTAGGGAGCATACCTTGACTCCTTTTTTTTCCATTGTTTTCATTTTCGAACTCACATTTGAATCTTTCAAGGAGTTTGGGGTGCGATAAACTATGTAATCTAGCTAATATTTTTATAAGCAATAACTAGGTAAATAGACATGTATTAACTAATAATTACCACCAGTAACCATTCCTTTAACATCAAGCTCCTATACTTATTAGTGCTAATGGGAATTAAAATTTCATGTTCATCCTAATGCATCTTAGTTAGCAATAGGGGCAATATTGGCCCAAAGCCAAACATGTAAAATAGATCAACATGTTATGTATTGATCAAGACTATTTGAATTCTATTGAAAGGAATTACACTACTACATATAGAAAGGCTCTAGCTATGGTCTATGATTTACACAAGTTTCTAAAATGTTAACTATATGGCTCTTACTATTTATAGAGTATGATTTCAAGATTATTTATAAACTTAGTAAATCTCATTTAGTGGTAGATGCACCAAATAGGTTACCCAACTAGATTAAACTTGTTGGAGTATTTAATAAAATGTGTGATGCTCACATGTTCACATTACAACTTAAGTGGTTACAAAATGTTTATGAGTACATGTTAAAGGGAATGATGCTAACACAAGATTTATTACATCATAAAGACAATATTTAGCCTAAGAGCTAAACCATTTATGTTTCAAAAAGGAGTATTATACAAATTTGGACAAGACAACAAGTTTTATCAAGTCCAACAACCAAAATAGGTACCCATAGTTTTATAAGAAATATATGGAGGAGTTGTCCATTGACAATTGTGACCGATCAAGGTACCTGTCGCAACCTTAGCTTTGGGCTCGCGACCAAGGCAAAGGGGTTGCAAAGGTGCGGGCGAAGAGGAAGCCCGGGAGTCACATCACATACTCCTGGGAATGTAGGAAAGTGTGAGGGAGTGAACCCTCGCACTCCCAAGGCAACTCCCACTTTGGGAGATGGAGTCCCGGTGGACTCCCAAAACTTCATAGAGCGATTTGAGGGGTCAAAACTCAATAGCTTGTGGCGTTATTTATATCATTGGAAAGATCTTGAAACTTAGACGTCTAAAATGGGCTCACATTACCCATTTGGACATCTAAAACACAAGTTATGGCCAAAAGAAGGGCCGGGAGTCAAACTGCCAGTTTGACTCCCGACCAGAAAAAGTCGGGAATCAACCCGATTTACTTGGTTGCAAACAACGTGCGACATACCGCTAGAAAGCTCTCGACGAGAGCTACAACTTTTCTTTAGACCGCACTTCGATCCGAGGTCTTCTCGCAAAATTATGGGGCTCCAAAGTCGCGAGAGTCCCTGCTGGCGCGATTTCGAGACTCGCATTCGGGAGTCCTGGGAGAGAAAAGTCATTTGGATGTGGGCCCCGTGGAGAGGTCCAGAGTATATTATAAGGGGGAAGGTGGTGACTTCCCTCAAGTCCGGGCCGTGGTGAGTCTTGTGTGTCTGTGTTGCCCGTGGCTCATCCTACCACCAAAGGTGCTGCAACTATGCACTAACCACTTTGTGTGGGTTGTGTGCAGGCTTGTGTGAGTGAGTAAAGTTTGTCAACTCTTCCTAGTCCCATCCCGGAGCTCCAACACGCCCCTCTACCCCTCAAAGTGTTGTGAGTTAGGGAATGTGCCTCGACTCCTCCCTCTTCCACTGTCTTTCACTTGGACTCACATTTGAGTCCTTCCAGGAGTTGGGAGTGCGTCAGTACCCATTTTATCAATGATGCAATCAAATATCTTATTGACCATTTTATTTTTAAACATACTAATTCTATTGTGTATTTTCCATAAGGAAATGGACAAGCTGAGAGTATTAATAAGGTTTTTGGAACCTTACTAACTAAATTGGTTAATGAAAATAAAAATGACTAGGATGAACACATGTCCACAATTTTGTTTTCATATGAAACCGCCTACATAGTTGGAACAAGTCATACCCCATTTCAGCTTGTATATGGATTACATCCATTATTACCCACATAATATTTATTACCATCTAAACATGGTGAAAACATAGAGTATTGTTTAGTTGATTGTCAAAGTTAAAAAAATTATAGGAAAACAAGCTGATTGCACATGATTTAGTTGCTTCTAATTAGTGGAACAAGTCATTATGGTCATAGAACCAATTGATTGAAACTAAATTTCAATTTGGAAACTGCATATTATGGTTTCTAAGGGTTGTTTCTAAACATGCTCCTTAATTTTAAAGACAATGGTTTGGGCCATACATAATCCAATATTGTTTGTTCAATAATATTATTGTATTTGTCACCATTGATAAGTTTGATCCTAACCTAGTGTTATCATTAACAAGTTGAAGCCATACAAGTTGGTTGAAGATAGGACTTTACAACATGTATTAGCTAACCTTAGTGACTTGGTTACTAATGAACATGTGCAAATAGAGGAACCTAAACCATTTCTTGTTGAGAATGCAAATTTTGAATTTATAGAGTTTGAGCCTATTAATAATTATTTGACACAAGGTAGTATTATTAGAATAGATGTACATGTTCAATATAATAATGATGTATTTGTTGAATTTAATTGTGTACCTAATTGCAATGATCACACATTTAGTGAGAAACCTATAAAATGTATACCCTAGAAGTCTATAACCCTAATAGCCACATCTATTCACTTCCATAAAATTGTTATCAATTGGAAAGTTATAAAGAATTGTCGCATCCCTTGTCTTGCCTCTTTGTTCTTGTTTATTTCTTTTTGCTATTAGAAGCCATAAGCGATAACACCTTAGACAAGTTGAAAAGAGAAGTAAAAGAAAGATAACTTGAAAGGAAAGCTATAGGAACTAGGAAAAAATAAGTGGAAAAAGAGAGAGCAAAACATGTTTGTTTAACTAAAAAAATTTATATTGAACCTTTAATTTCACGTGAACCTACAACAAAAGAGCTTATAATTTTTTTAACAAAATAAAAGGGAGTTAAAAGAGGAACTAAAAATAGCTTCTATTTTTTTTATAATAACTCCTACTTTTACAACAACACCAAAGCCAAAAGTTATAATTATTTTAAATTCAAAGAAATAGGTTGAAATTATTCCTTAACCTATTGCTTAGGAGCGGACACCACCAACTCCTAAATTAAAAACTATGTAGGAAGAAGTTGAGTTGTAGCAACTTGTGAACAAAGATATTAAAAAAAAATGTATTTGAAAACTCTTTGAAGAAGAACTTGTTTGCAACATTATTCTTTAACACCCATGATCAAGGATTAAAACCATGATGAAAAAAAAGCAAAGCACTTGTAGAAAAATAGGTTGAGAAACTTGTTAAGAAGAATACAATGTTTAAGGTGAAGGAGACCTAGAAGATGTTGTAGTGGATGAAGATGAATGCAAACAAACTTAAATGGGCTAGATGAGCTGGTTTGGAGAACTTGTTCACCATGTAGTGGACTATGCCACAAAAGGACCTATTACAAGATTTTTTACAATCTTGGGAAGTAAGAACAACTTGGATTTCCAAAGAAGGTGTAGTAGATGCTATAATTACAACATTTGATGAAGCAAAAACCACTTTGAGGAAGATTGAAGGTCCACATGCCTTTGTGGAAAATGAACAATGGAGTGTAATCAACATGAAAGAGGAATTCCATTCAAGATTTATAACCATTTTGCAAATTATTTACCAACAAAAGAGGTTAACATACTTTAACAACATGATTGCCATTACTTTTGACTTAGCCAATAAAATACAACCTGTGAATTGGTGTTCTATAGTTTTGACCCAATTGCTAGTTGAACTTATTCATTGGACATAACGTCAAAAGAAAGCAACAACTAACCCAATTTCTAGCAAGACCAAGACAAATAATTACTATTTGGGGCCTATCCTAGATATTTTGTTTAGGAAGTGGTTCCCATTATCTAAGGTGCCTTCACCAAGGATAGTAACCCTAAAAGAACACGTGTCACTAGCTAGCCAAGAATGACAGGTTGTTGAAGAGCAACAAGTTTCACCTGAACCTATCACAAGGGAGTAGTTATTGAAGGAAAAAATACCAACATGTTCAACCATAGCCTCGCCTTCACTAGTACATTAGTTTCATAGGTTGAAAATGCACATAAAACCGCTTACACCAAGGGATAGGTTAAGTCTTGAAATCGGAGGTGGAGGTGGAAAAGAGCTTCAAGCAACAACTATGCAAGGCGATATGGAAGAACTTGAACCCAATTTGGACCATGTAATTGATAACATCCAAGTTGAACATGTTGAACCTATGGTACTTATTACAAAGTTTCAACAACCTATAGTGGTAGCTACAAAAACATCATAACCAGTTCAATGTGTAGTTGAATATTTTATATAGAAGACCCATAGTCTTTTGTAACTCAACATGTCCCAGTTTTTGGTCATCCCACATATAGCTTGAAACACATTAGTATATTTTCAGAGCAAATTGCTTAGAATGCCACGACCTAGTTAGAGACATTGCAAGAACTTGCCAACCTTAGAGTTGAATATGAATAAACGAAAGAAAACTTGTCTAAAACCAACAACTGCCTACAAACCTATAACCTAGATCTAGAAACAATGTGGCACATTCTAAAGAACTAAGTGAAAGCACACTATGGGGCGACCACTTTAAACAAAAAAATGTACTCCTATGCTAAGTATTTACACTGGAAATTTCACATGCATGAACCAACCACCTATTTAAAAAAAACTTCAAAGTCATCTTAAAAAATTATATTATGGAAACATCCACAATTATTACTAATCATCAACGTGATTACAAGCACCCAAAATTTCCTTGACATCAATGGACATGATGTTTCATGGACATCAAAGGACAAGATGTCTTGTCAACATCCACGGACATAATTTTTTGTGAGCTTTGTGAATAATTTAAGGTAGTTTAGAAACTTCGTGGTATTTTTTTCTCCGCAAAACACTTGCATCAACAAGCTTTCAACAAACATGTAGTTTGTAGTTTGAAGAAGGAGTAGGTTTTAATGGTTTGTAGCTCAAAGAAGGAGTGGGTTTCAACAGTTTGCAATTTAAAGGAATGGGTTTCGGCACATTAGAACTTTTGAACAACATGCATTTCACTTCTTCCATATCTAAAGCAACAAAGGAAAAGGTAAGAACTTAATTTCATTATTTTTTTGTGAAGTTCATGAAAGATGGCAGCTAAAAGTAGGGAATAGCTAAAAGGGGTTGTAATTCATCTAATTCAAATTTTTGTGTGTTTTACTTTGAATGACATGGGTTTGTCCAAGTGATGTGTATGTTTTGTCGGGCCTTCTTATGTGTAGTGTCTTCACCATGAGGAGTAAACCAAGTAAAGAACAATCTAGGCTCTTAGTGAAGACGATATAGATGTTACACAAACAGTTGAGGAAGAAATAGTTGAGGACCTCTTCAAAATTTCAAAACTTCTGAAAAACTAGCCTCTTATTGTAATAAATTCCCATGCTTTCAAGGATGAATATGGGCTACCAAGCAAAGGAATCAACCAACACAAAATCAAAAGTAAAGATGCGCAAAAGGGTGAATTCAAAGAGGTCTTCCAACCATTTAGGGGAAGGAGCGGGTATTCTTTTGTTGAATGTTATAATTCTTGAGTTATGGAAAGAATCAAGGAAATCTACATGTTATTGTGTATGGGAAGAATGAAGGCCCTGAGAGTAAGTTGATAGGGAAGGAATTTGCTAGGGGCATTGTTGTAGAAGTAGTGAAAAGGAAAAAAATAAATTAGGGTGGATTTGGCCATGAAACCACCACCACCCAACGGTTCAAGTGGTTATTTTGGATGGGAAAGTATATTGAGAAGAAGGCAAATTTGGTGGGCAAGACTGTAGCCCAAGTGAAGATGGAATTAAAGGTGGAAGATGTGATGAAGGGAGAGAAGAAGGTCAAATGAGAACTTGATTTTGGTTCAAGTGGGTGGAATGTGGGAGAGGTTAGCCCTTTTTTGATAAAAGAAAAATTGAGGTAGTAGACCTTAATGAATATTATGGGGTTGGAGTTGGACTCCTCCAAGGTTGGAATGGTGACATTGTACAAATAGTTGGAAGAGTTGGCAACAAAGGTCAACAACATGTGGTTGTATTGGCTTCCATGCAATCAATTGTTGCAAAAACTAAGACTAAATTACAAACATTGTGCACATTTTACCCATTTCTAGACCCTATCAAGGTTAGCATGCAACAAATGACATGTGACTTTTATAAATCCACCATGGAAAAGACCAAGTCAGAGTTGGAATAGCTAGAACGAAAAGTTCACATTAATCAAAGCATTATTACAAATAACAATGAGAAATAAGCATCATTGGAGGTTTTGTTTAATGTTTTTAATTTTCAATGGTTGCATTTGAAGAAGGGGTAGAAAGTGGTATCTATTTCCCTTCATCCTATGTGTTATTCAAATGATGCATCCAAACATATGCATGATCCTAAAAGGGGAAACACATGTACATTATGTTGTTTCCCTTTTCCATTCAATGGCATCATTTTTTCTAGTTGTCACCATCCATACCATCCTTGGTGTGACAATGTGTGGTTCAAAATGAATAGTCATTACAAAGAATGTGCATGTGGAGGCCTTGTATACCCAAACTAGTACAAGAACTAACGCAACCCCAAGTCCCAAGCTAGGCCCAAGATGGCCTCAGCTTCAAGAATACGGAAGTTTGAGGACTTGAGGGTACGCTCCCAGCTTCCAGCACTAAAGGGGGGTGAGAGGGGTGTGCTGAAAGCTCCAGGATTATACTAGGAAGAGGGACAAGCTACTTAATTATTCGGTCCTGCATCCAAAACCAACCAACAAGTTGGTTAGAACTCATTCTGCACACTTTTGGTGTTGGGACAAGCCACGGGCAACCTTGGATTCACTTGACTCACCACGGCCTGGATTCGGGGGAAGCCACCACCTTCCCCCATATAGTATTCTTTGCATTACTCCGCGGCACCCACATCCAAATGGCTTTTATTCCTGGGACTCCCAATAAGGAGTCTTGAAACTGTCCCGATTGAAACTCCCGGGACTTTGGGAGCTCATAACTCTCAGCTCAGACCTTTGATCGGGATAAGGTCTAGAGCAAACTTGTAGCTCTCCTCAAGAGCTTTCCAACGGTGTGTCGCACTCCATCTGCACACATCGGGATCGGGTCGATTCCCGACTTTTTGTGGTCGAAAGTCAAACTACCAATTTGACTCCTGGCCCTTCTTTCGACGATAACTTGTGCTGCAAATGTCCAAATGGCTCATGCGAGGCCATTTTAGACATCTACACTTTAAGGCCTTTCCAACGATATAAATAACACCTCAAGGTGAGGTGTTTTGCCCTCTGCTATCGAGCTCTGAATTTGCAGGAGTCCCGGAGGACTCCAAATTCCCACTTTTGGGAGTATGAGTTTCATCCTCACACTTGCCTCAAAGTGGGGTTGCAACAAGAATTTTGGATTTGTAGAGTTTGAATTGATGAGTTGGAAGAAAAGTATTTGGACTTGGATTATGAGCTTGCACAATGCATGGTCATGTAACAAAGGCAAGCTGCAGCTTAAGTCATTTATCAATTACTAGTAAAACATCTAATCATTCCATTGGTTTGACTCTGCATTTTTTTAAATAGTTCTCGTTTGGATCATTATGTCTACACTTATTATATAACCACGTGCAATTAGTCATCTAATTATAGGAACATAGTTCATCGCATCTTTTTATATTGATTGTAGTTATGCCCATTTGTGGTTGACTATATAATGTACTAGCTTGTTGTTCAATTATAATTTTCATATATTAGTTATAATTGGTCCCCATTGTAAAATTGGAACATGTGCTAATTGGGTGCCATTAATGTTATTATGGTACCAATTTCCATTACCATCAAAATCATGTGTACATTTTATTGTATTCATGCTTTCAATGTCATGTACTTTGTTGTAAGGTATGTCTTGCAACAATTTGTCCATAATATATTTTAGTGTTTTAGGTACATTCTTATGTATTCATGCCTTACATTATGTGTAATTGTTTAAATGTGTGCATTACAACAATAGATAATTTAGTATATGTAGTGTTTGTTGCTACATTTATGGTGAGTTATCTATTAACATGGTCTATGGTGTATGTACTTTGTGTAGTGGGTTGAATAGTCTATGTTGCATTTGTCATGGTTTTTAAACTCTTGTATGTAATTGGTCTACTTGCTACAGTGCATGTTGTGTAGTTTTACTCAAATTTTATACACATTGTATTGACAACATTGACATAGATGGCTATCATGTACTAACTTCCCATATATTATATTATTATTCTCAATATATGTTTGTTCTAAGTTTATGAATTAGTGACATTTGGACTACAAATGTTTATAGGTTTACAAGACCACCACTTAACGTCTTCCATTAACATGTGACAAATACATATCTAATATAGTGTTTGGATTTAAGATCCAGGAGATTTTTTAGCAAGCTTTTGTAAAGTTTTGATTTGCTTAATTATGTTTCAAGTACCATATAGCGAGTGGTAGAAAGTGCATTGAATTTTGGAACTTGATTCATGTGATTGTGAAACTGATTCATATTTAAATTATAGATCTTGCATTCATAAGGTCTAATTGAAAATTGTTGAGATGGTCCAACAACAACTTTAAAGTTCAATGAGGGATAATTTACGTAATGTACTTTGTAATGTCCACATGTACTCACACTTATGTGTCTATTTTTTGCAATTGGATTTTTTCATAAAATTCAAGTTGAAGCATCCATGTGTTCTTATTATGTTGACAAACTAGACCTAAAGCCCTAGTTTGTGAAAAGGTTAAAGGAGAAGAACACTTGTACATGTTGGTACCATATAGAATTAAATGAACTTCAACTTGGTTAGAATGTTATGCGAGTACTAAGAAAAGGTCTCCATGGTGATTGTATTTGTCCTTGTTAGAGTGTATGTAAACCTAAATTGAATAGTATGTCAAGTCATGAAACCCCTTGTAGTGCCCATCTCCAAACATACAATACATTGACTTCATTGTGAAGTTCAATATTGTGCTCCAAAGAGGATATTGCTAAGTTCCATAAAAGGAGACGTATCATGGGTGATTGCCATAGTTGTGGGATTGAGTTGTTAAAAGTATGTCAAAAAAAGCTTTTCATTAATAAAAAGAAACAATGGTGGTCCATAGGCCATGAAGTGGTGGGTACAACTTTTGAAGGTCGAGACAAGAAGGTTAATAAGGTTATGTATAATGACACAACACCCCTTGAGTTGATAGGATATCTCAAGCCCTATCTTTCAGAATTTCTTGTACACAACTTCATATTTCATTGGCAAGAGACTACTGACTATGATCCAATGATAAAAAATTCCAAAATCCTTAAGGAAGTTCAATATTATGTACTTGATGGAAAGGATCGTGAAACCTTATTTGTGTAGCATGTTTTTAAGCTCCATTGGGAATCCTTGAAGTCCAAAGGTTGCCAACCCATAATGCATGTTGTGTGGTCTGATAGTTGTTCTAGCTAGTTCAAAAGTGTTCGAACTTGGTACTTTTTGGGAAGGTATCACAACGACACAATAAGTGAGCAATTTGCCATCATGTTGCCAGATGGTTTAGAATTATTTTTCCATCGGGCATGGCAAAGCAAAAGTAGACGGAGTTGGTGCTTTACTAAAAAGAAAGTTATGGAAGGATCAATTGAAACCTCAAGGACTAAAAATTCAAAATGCTAAGGAGGTAATCAAATTCTTATGAGCTTTTAAATAAATTTCACGTAGCTCATGTCAATGCAAGAAGGATAATTGTTAAGGGAGTAGGTAGATTACATTGTTTTTGGGGACTTACAAGGCATTATAGATAGAAATAGGTCATTGGACAATTTGGTAGTTATAATATTTTCATTCTTCTTGAGTTTTGTTATTCATGTTATGGTGACTTGGGGATTGCCCAAGAGTAGGAGTTTTATAAAAGTGAAAAACATTCATAAACACACAATTTGGGAGTAAGGATAAAGATGTAAATACTTGATAGAAAAACTACAAATTATGGTGTTTAATACTATGGATTTAGTTTTGTTGTTTGATTACACTTTAGTAGAACATGGATTTTTGTTGTAATTTTTTTGAATTTTTCAATAAACCAAGAGATACAAAAAAATTCATGGATTTCCATATTCTATTTGTTGTGTGAAACATTTGTGGTATTAGAAATATCATGAAAATGAACTATAATTATATTTGTAAGTATTTTATATTATATATTGGAATACAAATTTTGGTTATTTGAAATAATCATGAATATAATGTTTTAATGAATTGCAAATATATGTGTGTTTAGAATCGGTGTAGAATTGTGAATGAGTGTATTTGTAGTGAAAATCTATTATCACAATAAGTGTGGAATGGTTTTGGAGGAATTACATCCACATCTACATTTAGCAACCATATTTTAGGGGATTTTTGTTTGTTTTTTCTTACAAGAACAAAAGGGTTTTTTGCATTTTCTATTGTTTATATTATAAATGAAGGTGTTCAGAAAAGTGGTTTAGTTTTCAATTTAGATTTAAAAGGGGTATGTTAAAAAGCACCAAAGGTCTAAGCGGCTAACATCATAAAGATTACAAAACAATCTACATACTCTAAAGAATAAGGATTGTGAAATAAGATGAATTGAATGGTCACCTAAAGTTTACTATGGCAATTGGATTTGAAGGCAAATCAACAAGGTCTTGAAGGAAAAAATAAGACAATCTTGAGGGGACAGATGTCATTTTTACCACAAGAGGTGGTAATGCGTGAAGTATGGATTAGTGGTCTTCAAAAAAAGCACCGTTATAAACGACGATCTCCACGGAGAAATATGTCATCAAATACTCACCCAAATGAGTGGGTGTAGTATATTTTTCAATTGCAAGTTATGGTTCAAAGTCACAAAGATCAAGATGAAGCAAAGACTTTTATAATATTTAATTAGTTACAAGAAATCTCAAGTCCAAAATCAATGACTAACTAAGGAAGGGATATTATAGGAAATATATAATGCAGGTTTGTGTACCAATATGCATTTCCAGATTTTTATGAACCAGTGGAAGATTAGGTGGAAGAAAACACCAATATCAATGTGCTTAAAAAGACTAAAGAAAACTACCTAATACCATATAAATATGTAGACAATGAATGTGTTGGATGAAGTGCCATAGTCATACTCACATCAAGGAAATCTAGAGTTGGATCAAACAAGGTACACAACCGAAACCAAGGATCATGAATTTGTGGATTTGGAGGTAGCCATATTACTTTCAAGAGTATGTGCATTATGTGAGGAAGGACATGCAATCATGGATTGTTTTTTTGTGCCTTTTCACATCAAAACATGCATTGCTAGACATGTGGAGTTACAAAATGTGGTAGTAACATTAATGAATCAATCACAAGAGCAAGAATTAGGAATTCATGTAGTCTAAAATAGATTGTGAAGCATGGAGTTAGGAGGTCAATTGGGACCACAGAGTTGACAAAGTTGTCCATTCATTCAATTTAGGAGTAAAGTACCAAAGGTGTATGCACATCCACATTTTACATCAGATAGGATACCAATGGATAACCACAAAATGGGGCATCGTCAAACTCGAGTTAACTCAACTTCACCAAGAACGTCAAAAGCGATAATTGTTGAAATCCGGAGACAACCTATTGGAATAGAGGTTACTCAACCACTTACTGTTGTAATACCAACCATAGGAGTGGAAATAGTTGTTGCACCCAACACAAATTTTGTTAGAGGCGGAGTACTAATTGGATCTACATTGAACTTGGGTCATGGATTGGGAGGGGTCTTGGTAGGAAGGAATTTGAATTGAAGTTTAGGACTACCATCACCAACTATTGGAATTGTTGGGACCCCAAATGGTGTTTATTAATCCTCTAATGACCACTCATAAATAGGACTACAAATTGACCACTAATGAACTTAATAACTACTATAGGATACAAAAGTAAAGATGTTGGAAATCTAGGAGGAGGACATAAAAAGCCATGCAAGAATCCTCGATCACAAAAATGGCCATTTTATGAGGCTAAATAGGTTAACTTTTTAGTACCTTGACTTTAAAAAAGATGTTGACCTATATGTTCATGTCAAAATGTCCAATTTTGCAATGAAGGCAAATGCAAAAACTTCTAAAGAATATATCATTAATGCAGTTAACTATACGTTAACAGAAAACATTGAAGTAGTGCCACAATTACATGTCAAAATTTCCTAATTATATATTTTTGGAACTTCCATAAACATTTTGCAAACCTCATCAAAAGACTTAAAAAATGATGAACAAATAGACTTGGAGTTGAAAAACATGAAGCATGAGGAGATTGAAAGGGTGGAGGTTTATTATGCATAGATTTAGAAGTTGGCTCATGGTCTACAAATACCAACCACAAACAATTTTTTTATTATTGTGTTTAAGGCAAGCTTGCAATCAATAGGTCAAAATTGCAACTATAGGGATGAAGTGGTGAACATGACAATAACATAAGGAGGCGACGATGTTGTGTGAAGAAGGAATGACTATTGTCAAAACAAAGAATGCATTTTCAATACCACATAATACTAAATAGGTAGTACCACCAAAAACACAAAGTAATATAACAACGACTGATAAGCATTACACAAATTGTGGAATGATTAATCACAATGTGGAGACATGCAAAAAGAAAGAGCAGACCACAGTGGCAACCATAGAGGCAACACCATTGAGTCGAAAACCATAGAAAACATTATCATATACATGTCACAATTGTGGTTTGAATGGACATAAAATGACAAACTATTTTTATTGAAATGTAAAAAATGTTTCATGGGAAATCTGACACACCCCCACATTTCTTGAAAGATTCAAATGTAGATCCAAAAGTGGCAACAATGGAAGGAGTTGGGGTACACTTTGTTGCAACCCTAGCCTTGGGCTTGTGACCAAAGCAAAGGTTTGCAAAGGTGCGGGCCAAGAATGAAGCTTGGGAGTCACATTTCATGCTCCCGGTAGTATAGGAAAGTGTGAGAGAATGTACCCCCACACTCCCAGATGATTCACTTTGGGAATTGGATTCATGGTGGACTTTTGAATTTTTAAAACATAATTGCAGGGGTTAAAAATCATTGGATTGAAATGTTCCTTACACCATTGAAAAACTCTTAGAACACAAATGTCCAAAATGGGCTTGCATGACCCATTTGGGCACTTAAAACATATGTTATGGCCAGAAGAAGGGCCGGGAGTCAAATTAGCAATTTGACTCCCAACCACTAAAAGTCAGGAATCGCCCTGATTTCCTTGCATGAGGGTGGCATGCAACATATCATTGCAAAGCTCTCAACAAAGGCTAAAACTTTGCTTTAGAACTCATTTCAATCAAAGGATTGCACACAAAGTTATGGGCCTCCAAAGTTGCAAGAGTCCCAATTTAGGGAATTTCAAGACTCCAACTTGGGAGTCCTAGGACAAAATGACATTTGGGTGCAGGCCCCATGGCCAAACACAGAGAATAATATAAAGGGGAAGGTGCTGGCTTCCCCAAGTCTAGGCCGTGGTGAGTTTTGTGAAATTGTGTTTACCCGTGTAATAAAAGTGTTCTAACTATGCACTAACCAAGTTGTTATTTGGTTTGTGCAGGTCCGTGTGATTAATTGACTTACTTTTGACTCTTCCTAGTCCCCATCTCAATGCTCCAACACACCCCTCTACCCCCTAAGTGTTGTGAACCAAGTCTTCACGCATCTTTCAAATTAGGCTAATAGTAAGACTTCTTGAGGAATATTATGGTGCGTTTTGCATCACCATGGCATGCAAGGGGCCCATTATGACATTTTTTCAAAAACATGTCCTTATACCTCCTTTTTGGAAAATAAAGTCAATTATGCTTATACCACAATAATCTGTTTTGTAAATGGAAGTGTGATTTGATTCCTTTTTGAATGTTTTCCTTCATTTCCTTGGCAAATCCATCACATCAGCTTGCTAGTTGACCTTCCTTTTAAAGTTATTTTTCCCCCACATACACCACCTTAAGTTAGTGTTTGCGACTTAACGCATTGGGCACCACGTTTTCCTTTTGGGGTTTATGTCAATGTCCACAATGAACAAGGCGAATGTGTCTTGCCATTTCACTTGTTTTGATGATAACTTTGGTTAAGTGGCAAAGTACTTCAAAGTGACATTATTAGTCCACACACCACCACATTTTTGGAACATATGTAATGACCCCAAGTCTTAAGACAATGTATCATGACCCACATTTCTTTTTCACGTGTTAACTAATTTCCTTTCATTTTGTTCAACTTTTTGCTTTCAAACGCCACAGGCCTTCCATCTTGCATTAGGACTCCTCCAATCGCAAAGTCGGGCAACTTCAACACATGCGTTTTCAGCAAAATGCCTTTCAAGCTTTTAAAGGCCTCATTGCATGTTTCATCCCATTCATAAATTCCGAACGACTTTTTCAAAAGGTTTGTCAAAGAAGTGGCTATCTTTGTAAAGTTATTAATGAACTTGCGATAATGAAAGGTCAATCCTAAAAATGATCTTAAGGCCATAATCAACCTAGGTGACTCCTAATGCAAAATTGCCTTCACCTTGTGGTCATCCATCTTCAAGCTTTCTTGGGTGTTCCTATGTCCAAGGAAATCCACTTTTGTAACCCTAAATTATCATTTCTTGAACTTAACATATAACTTATTTTTTTTCAACCTTTGGAACACCTTTTGGAAATGCTCCACATGCTTTTCCATAAAGTTGTTATAGACCAAAATGTTGTCTATGTATATGACCACAAAGTTATCAAGCCATTCCCAAAAAATGTTATTCATGAGTGTGCAAAAATGTGGTGAACGCATTGGTGAGTCCAAAAGGCATCACCAAAAACTTGTATGAACCATACCTTGTGCGACAAGTGGTTTTTTTATTTGCCCCCCTCTGTAATTTGAATTTGGTAATACCCTAAGCGTAGGTCAATCCTATAAACATTTTAGTTCCTGAAAGTCAATCAAACAAATAATCAATTCGAGGTAATGGATATCAATTTTTCATTGTCACCTTTTTGAGGGCTTTATAATCCACACACATCCTCAATGTCCCATGCTTCTTATGAACAAAAAGGACGGTTGCCCCATATGGTTATTTACTAGGTTTGATGTATCCCTTTGCGAATAGTTCTTCAAGTTGAATCTTAAGTTCCTTCAACTCCTCATGACTCATTTGATATGGGGGCTTGGCGGGAGGTGCCACTCTTGGCATCATTTCGATTACATGGTTGACTCATTTTCTCGGGGATAATTCATCAAGTAACCTTTCAAGCATCACATCTAGAAATTCATCCAACATTCACTTAACACACTTGGAAGACTCACCAAGTCGATAACTTCCTTTAGCTTGGACTTGTCCAACATACACATCACACACAACATGCCATAACCTCCCATGCTGTCGCACCCCTACTTTGGCCAAGTGTGGGGGTGAAGCCCAACACTTGGAAAAGTTGGGATTGGGAGTCCTCCGGGATTCCTGAATGTTCAGAGCTCAACAGAAAGGGGCAAAACACCTTGCATTGGGGTGTTCTTGGTGTCATTGGAAAGGTCTTGAAGCGTAGATATCGAAAATGGCCTCGCATTGGCCATTTGGACATCTGTCGCCCAAGTTATGGGCAAAAGAAGGGC
>Ga0116228_10001796_pt1 | contig 18069 bp, 17 predicted proteins | sample S1TSphfallax_2_FD_89694 | JGI IMG/M metagenome (GOLD analysis project Ga0116228, IMG submission 89694) | Host-associated microbial communities from peat moss isolated from Minnesota, USA - S1T2_Fc - Sphagnum fallax MG | ecosystem: Host-associated > Plants > Peat moss > Unclassified | place... | reverse complement strand
CAAGTCACTAAGTATCAAGATGGTCAAAATTGTCCGGTAATTGAAAACCTTACATTGTTTATATTGTTCATCCTTATCCGCTAATTTCTGCATTGGAGAATATTAATCCACAATGGGTGAAATCTTTATTCAACATCTTGTAGATTATTGGATTGGCATGTGGGGATTTATTATAGAATGATGTCATTTTTGTTCCTTATTGCTTTCTTTTAATTTCTACCTTCAAGAGTGAAAGCACCATGGACCATGAAAATAATATTCATGCTTATTCTTTAGGTTATGTAAATTGTATTGTCATGTGGGGATTTACTTGAGGATGAACTTCAATTTTATTTTTTTTGTAGGTATGGGTTGTGGGAAAGTGGGCGACACCGAGTGATCAAAAGTGGGCACCACCTCACACCCATTTTCACCAATTTGTCATACCCCCTATTATTGAGTCACGCCAAGATTGTACATATGGCAAGCTTGCAGGAATGCAACTCCCCAAAGACATTAAGGGCATGCGGTCATGTGAGGTACCAATATTTTCCATACTTCCACTATACTTGACCAAAAAATGTTTGTGTAAAAAAAAAGCTCACCATATAAAACACTAGCACACAACTTATCTGAATCTTGTACACTTTCAAATACTAATGCCCTTTGAACATTCTCAACATTCTCCAAAAACTTGTTCATTCCTCTCGCCTCCAATTTTTTTTAATGTGGTCTGCATTAAATCTAAAATCCAAAGGTTCAAAAGCACCAAATAATCAACTATGGCATGACTCGAACTATTAGATTGAAACTCAATATAATTGATGGTGACTCAACACTTTGCGAGCTTTTATATTCAACTTTACAAACGTCACTTGTTATTACTTCCTTACATCACATGTTGTTTATCACACATTGTTTTGTAGATGACAATGCCTAGGGGGGTGGTGCATGCATGCCATGCCGGAGGGTTGGTGCACTCCTTGGAAGGATGGATGCATCATGAAGTTGGCACCATCGATGTTGATCGCATCGACATTACTTGGAATGCGGCCTTACAACATGGTTTCAAGCCTGTATAGGTAATAGTTGTTTTACCAACAACACAATCCCTTGATTTACTAGTGCCTAATGCAAGCATATTTATGGCTTAATTTAGCCAACTTTTGCCCCAAAAAAACAAATTGCATGTGTATGGGCATTCATTCTCCTCTAGATTACTCAACTTGTTTTTGGTACATGATCACCCATTGATTGGATCTGAAACTTCTTCTTTTGAACCAAAAAAAGACTTCATTTGAATGAGGCATTGGGATAGTAAATTATTTTTGTATTTGTGGAGTATGTTAAGTTCTAAAGGTTCATTTTCTTGGTATACTAAATATTGTTATACCATAGTCAATGGAAGCCTTGTTGAATTTGCAAATTCTCACATTCTTTGTGTATTGTATAAAATAATAACATTGAAAATGATGAGCTACAACTATTGGCAAATTCCAATTTTATTTTTTTCATCACATTTGGACAAATTAGGCTTTTAGATTATATAATAAAAAATAAATAGTTGCATACCTTGCCGAATGTGCATTTACAAGTCCACAACTCAAATGTCAACCAAATAAACATAATACCATATATGAACTTATATTTATTTGATACCGATCCTTCATTTTGGCCAAAAATTTGTCAAAAGGCAACATAGTCAAAAAAGTTGTGATAGCTTCATTGTAAATTTAAGGCTCAAATTATGGCCATTACCTATCTCCATCTAATCATGTTTTTTTCATGCTAGTTGCCATCACTCAAAAGCTCATCACAATTATTCTTTGCACCTTTTTGCATCCCCACAATAGCAACAACCATAATAGTTTTTCTGTAAGTTTGTATTTCTAGTTTGGTGGAGCATGTCATGGATTTTGATCATTTGTGGTGTATTACTACACACTCCTCATGAATAATGAGGTGGGAATTGGATTGGTGGGAAAAATTTTAAATGTTTGCAAAATACAATGGATAGTAGAATTATGTTGCAAGTCTAATGGATCATGGTGTAAGTTTTTGGGTCTTACAACCTCCTCTCATGTTATTTAAGTTTTAAAGTCTTCCAACCTCTTGCAACCTCTTTTCATATTGCTTACACTTTTCAAATTCTCCAACTTTTTTGAAACTCCTCTCATATTGCTTAAGCTTTTTGAATCTTCAAACCTCATACAACCTCCACTTTTTTTTTTGTCTTACTTGAGCATTTCAAATTTATCATGTAACCTCATTTTCTAATCTTGTTTGAGCTTTTTAATTTTTGAATCCTACAACCTCTTGTAACCTATTTCTTTTATCTTGTTTGAGTTTTTGAATTTAAGGTTATCGTACAACCTCATTCTCTCATCTTATTTAAACTTCTTAATCTTGCAACCTTTTGCAACCTCTTTTTTTTATCTTATTTGAGTTTTCTAAGTTTAAAGTTCTCTTGCAACTTCATTCTCTCATGTTGTTTGAAATTCTTAAGTATTACAACCTCTTACATTGTTCTTCAAGTATCTTGCTTGAGCTTTCTAAGTTTAGGGTTATCTTTCAACATTGTTCATTCATCTTGTTTCAACTTCTTAATCCCACAACCTTTTTCAACTATCTTGCTTAGGCTTTTTAAGTTTAATGTTATCCTAGAATTTCCTTCTTTCATCTTTTTTGAGTTTTCTTAATCTTGTCCTACAACTTTCTTCAAATATCTTTGCTTAAACTTTTTGAGTCTTGTAAAAAAATTCACCTTTTTTTTTTATCTTGCTTGAACTTTTTGAATTTAGCCTTTAGGGTTATCTTGCGACCTCCTTTCATCTTGCTTGAACCATCACACCTTAAAACACCATGGACCTTCTATAAATTCCCAAGAATTTCAAATTCAAACCTCTTTACCATTTGCCTTTAGATGCGGATAGGCCATCATTTTCCTCACCACCACATGATGATAGCCCATTCATCATCTTGATTAATGCATTTGAAAATGACCTATCTTGGAACAAAGTTGTGCAAAAAAAGGAAATCTTATGAAGGTTCCCAAAGGTTTCAGGATGCATAGACTTTTTCACCTTTTCTGAGCCTAGTTTGTCGTTAATGATAAAGGGGATGTGCATCAATGGGTGTATGATTTGCACATTTATGGAAAGAGAAAAAAACCATTAGTTATTAAGTTAAATAGCCTTTTCAAGCATGTTAGTTATCGAAAATGCAAAGTTTCCATTCTTAGTCTTGATGTGGGTCAATATTTTATGAACAAAAACTCAATACATTCCAAGAATGAACAAATTTACTTTGTTAATGACATGCCTTCTATCCTAGACCTATTTTAATGTAATGTCACATTTCACCACAACTAAAAATATTGTCCAATTTGCAACTCTTTATCACATACTTGCTCACAATTGTTCAACAATTAATTTCACTATTATAATTCATGGTTTTATAAACTATCCAAATTGATTACCTTGTCCACCTTGATTAATGAACATATCCATTTTGATTAAAGCCCAAGGCCTAAATGATATGTATAATTTTTTCCTAATGAATTTGATTATATTAACTTATTTGATTATCTATCAAATTGAAAATCCAATCAAATTAAACAAAAAATTGACCATCTTGGTCAAAATAATCTTAGTGAAGTGGGACATCTAATTAAGTTTGACAAAACAAAATGACATGTTTGGTCAAAATGACTAATGGGTTTTAATCAAATTGGATATCCTTATATGTTAATTAATAAGTTAAATTGAGTAATTATTACCTTAGCTAAACAACTAGCTTAAGTTTATATACCTACCTAGGTTTACCTACTTACTTGATTATTACCTAGCCTAGGTAGGTAAACCTAAGTAGGTATGTAACCTAGGCCCATTTATTTACATAAGCCTACCTACCTACCAACCACATAAACTAGGTATGTAGCTTAGTTTTACCTACCTTATACTTAAATCTACTTACATAATTACTACTTAAGTTAAGTAGGTAGCCTAAGATTATTTACTTGCCTTCCTATTACCTAGGCTAGGTAGGTAACGTAGGTCTACCTACCTATGTACCTACTACCTAGTTAAATTGGTAACCTAGGTATACCATCCTACATACTTACCTACCTAATTAAATATATTAATATTATAGTCATAATTACAAATTAACAATATATTGTTTAGTACACATACACATGCATGTGAAATTATGATTTCAAAAACTTCATGGCAAGTAAAAAATTGTGGCATGCCATGTCATCATTAAATGGAATACCAAGTCATCAGTAATCACAAATGACAACAATATTTTCAACCAATTAATAAATGAGATCAATTTGTCAAATCAACAATATGAATCATGATGTTGACAAATAGGACCACATTATTTTGTTGGCATATAGTATGCCATGTGATCATCATGGGATATTGAGTCATTATTAGTCGCAAAGGTGTATGGTTTTTACAATTAATTAACTAATGATTTAAAAAATAAAATGATAATTTACTAAAAAAACCAACAAGTTGTCATATTGATTACAATTGCAAAAACGTGATGCCATGTGGCATGTTGATGTCTTTTGCCATTACCTAGTGATTGTTATGATTAAGTAATTATAAATGTAGTTGAAAAAAACAATAGTCATTTTTGTGTCAAGTTTAAAAGACAATATTTGTTGTAGTGAAAGTAAAGTTTTTGGACTTGCATTTTGATGCATCTTTAACATAATGACCAACCAATAAATGCGTCATTTATCCAAAATAGTGTATGATTCATCATGTTGATTAATAATCAAGTATTTTATTACCATGTGCATGTGAATGCCACATCATCATGAGACCAAAAATTGTTATTCTAATTGAAAAGTCAAGGTACTTATAATTAATTAATTAAAATTAATTAAAAGGTATTATTACATTTTAAAAAATAATAATATATTTATCCAAAAAACCCACTAGTTGTCATACTAACTATAGTTGCAAAACCATGATATCACATGACATCTCAATGGCCTTTACAATTGTAAAGTGGTTTTTATGGTTAAATAGTTATAATTATAGTCAAAAAAGATAATAGTCTTTTTTTTTATCGGTAAAAAACCCATAATGTGTTGTTGTGACACAAGCTTGTTAAAGGCACATAACAACCTACAAATAGTCAAAAAACAAAAGGGGGTACCATAAAACATGATGCAAAATTTGTTGGGTGTTACAATTATGTACTTGCTTTAAATCAATCTAGGACTATCTTGAAGGATGTTCTTTCAAAAGCTTTGGAGTTTTACAAGTTCAAACACCTAAAAAATGTTTCAATTATGTTTATGCACTATAGGCTTTTGTTGAAGGAGGTGCGTTAATGGTCAGATTCCAAAGAAGACCCCCCATTTAAATGCAAGACCTTCGGCCAAGATTCGACATAAGTTGAAATGGAAAAACTGCAAGATTTTAAAGTAGTGCAACTAGGTAGCAAAAGTAGTGACCACAAACTTTTAAATTGGCCACAAGGTTCAAGGGCAACAAAGGATGATCAAATTATAAGAATGCAAAGTTTAAAAAATGTGCTCTACATGCTCAAGCAAAAGCTATTATAAACATGGTAGTAGCCATGATGAAAAAGGCAAATTTTTTGGAAGATCAAGTAGTTTTCCAATTGTTCATTGAAGGGCTAATCACAACACTTGAAACGTGTGAATATCTATTTCTTGGAAAGCATGAGGAGCTTGAAAGGCTTCAATGTTGGATGGGCACATTGCATACTTTGCGTGATGCAGCTATTGTTGATACCATTAATATTGCAATTTCACCATCAGCATACACCCCCAATTAGAATCAATTAGCCCCCCTCCATGCATTGCAATCAACAAAAAATAACCAAATAATAAAAACTATGCATGCATTTGATGTTTCATGTAACACACACCAAGCATGACTGTACAACGCTAGCATGGTTGATATAATTTGGAACCTAGATTGAAATCTAGAATGTAATTTTGAAAATCCATAACAATTTGAAACAAAAAGTTCAAAACCAAGTTTTATTTCAAACAAAGATTGGGCCTTTGAAAGCCCATAGATGTTCTACCAAATCACTTTGAAGTGAGAAGTGGCTATTTTGATTTTCAAACTCTTTTGTGAGTTCCATGGAGGAATTAAAAGTCAATTATCTATGCATTTGTATGGTTGTCACATGTTCGAAACCCTTCATATTGTTTGGTCCTTCATCATCAATCACCATATTGTGCATTATAACACAAGCAAACACTTAGTTGACAAACTAAAATTATTCCCTTTTACAAGTTCATGAAATCAAAGGTGGCACATGTGATCCTTCATCTTTACTCACTATATTGTGCATTATAACACAAGCAAACACTTAGTTGACAAACTAAAAATTGTTCCCCTTTACAAGTTTATGAAATCAAAGGTGGCACATGTGAAGTACATGAAATCTCTCTCACCCATGTAATCTTGTTTAAACTACCCCTCTCTATGAAGGAAATTTATGTGTAGGGAGGGTAGCACCCCAAGAGCACAAGGTGTTCCCAAACTAAGCACCTGCCTAAGGTGGAGCCTTGCCCTTCATAAAACATTTGCAATATTTTATTTTATTTTTTCCCCTGATAAATATCCCATGTTGTCATGAGAAAAAATAGGTTTAAAAAAAAAGATGGGGTGTTTAAAAAAACCGAAATGCCCATTAGAGGAGGTATTTCATTTTTAAAAAATGCCCTGCCATTTGCCTCAATACAGATTCCACTTAATAATACCATGCCGTCCCCATACAATAAAAAAATTGGGAAAATTTATTCCATTTTTAGCACAAATAAAATGACCATGAAATGTATCAATTTGGGTACATTTTTCTTAGGGAGTTTATTTCCTAAATTAATCAATATTAATCTATCTTTTATAATAAAACTTGAGATAAAGTAAAAGTTTCATTATCTGCCCTGCGGACCTCCACCTGCCCAGGTTTTCTCCTAACAAACTGCCCAACCAGATGCAATTTTTTTTTTCAGATTTTAAAAATATAAAATGATTTCAAAAGTTAACGTTTCGTGGTGGTATGTACTATTTTATCAAAATAATTATATTTTATTCAAAATTGGCTAGCAACAAGAATTATTTGAAATATTTTTTTGAGAATTTTTTATATTCATAGTGGAATGTTGAAAATTAATCAATAGAAAAATTTGGATTATAGCTACAAAAATATTTGAAAAATATTGGAAATCTATCTTTGTTCATTATTTGAATAAAATCAAACCAAGTTTTTCTTAGGGAGAATTGGTTCTTTTAGTGATAACCTGAAAAAATAAGTTTCAAAAAACTTTAAAAACTTCACTACTTAAAGTTTTGAAACCACCAAATTGAAAATAAAAACACTTGTTGAAATCATTGATCACTCAATTTTTTTTAAAATGCAGTTTTTTTTCAATCCTTGCTTTCATTTTTTGATTTTCTTTTGTTTAGTTTTCTCTCATCTACTAGGATTATAAGTTATCCCTATAAAATGGCGGTTAATTGAAATTTATTGTCAATGAAATTTTGATGAAAATGATGATTATGAAATTAATTGAGAATTAAAAAATTAGGGCATGATTAAGAAGTTAATTTGAAATTTAAAAGTCTAAGTTAAAGCGGTTTTTTTTTCTTTTTTTGAAGTTTTTGATTCTTTAATTGTTTTGTTAATAGGCGAGGTAGAAAAGAAAAAATTGAGAAAAAGTAGGGAAAAATAAGGGTGAGAGGGCAGGGGAGGATTTCGGGCAGGGTGGAGGAATTGTAGGAGGAGTGGCGGACGATCTCCACCGACGAAGGCGAAGTAGAAATTTTCTCTGTCACGGTTCGCCAGCGGAGAGGACTTACGCCGGCGATTTGCGCCGTGGGTCTTGGCGAAAACGAAGGCGTACGCCTTCATGTGCGCTGGTTGGGTCTGGCTCGTCGTCCTCTCCATGTTTGGAGCTCACGACGTAAACGCTTTACTTTCCTGGCTCGTCTTTCAGACCTCGCGGACTTCTTCACAAGCCGCTATTTTCTAGGGACCCTTCCTTTTCGAGATCTTTCCGGCTTGGTGTAAATTACCCGAGCTTGCTTCGACCTTGAAGGTCGAGGGGAAGATGGTGGCGAAGTCGTGTTGACGAGGGTAATAAGAAGAGAAAGAGAGGGCGAGGAGCGATGGAGATGGAGCGATGTTGTCGTAGGAGGCCGGCTATCGACTTCATTACGCTGGTTCTGCTGCTCTTCATCGTTGCCTACCTGTGCTTTAGTCTCTCAGATGCAAACCCTAATTTGGTGGCACATTTTCCAGCTGCTCCGAGGAGGATAGAATCGGGACATGGCGCTGCTTTCATGCTTCCGCTCTCGAGCTCATCGGCAGCAGCAGAAGAAGAATTTCCCCGGGGTAGCAGGGAGCTGGTGGCCGACGCTCGGATGACTTTGCACGACGACCTGCTCACCAAGGGGTTAGAATTCCTACCCTTTTCTTTTCCAATGTTTTGCTGCTCCCCTTTCTTTCACCTCTCGAACGGATGGCTCCGGGTTTTGTGTAGAGATTAGAGGAGAGATGTAGAGACTAGACATTAGGGTTTTCTCATTTGATCTGGAGGATTGTTTTCGTGGAATTTGAGCTCCATGTCTCGAATGATGCTCTTGTTTGTACAGCCTGTGCACAAGCTCCTGAACAGTAAGTACCTGCCATAACCAAATGAATGCGGTACATGTTGTTGACAACAATCACATGGGGTTGTGTCATCCTTCAGTAGAATATAAACTTCAATGATTCCACACTGAATGGAGAATGTGAACCTAGAGTCAACTCTTCCAAACATGTAGGGAGATGCAATTCACACCAAAAAACTTGTTGCCAGATTTCTCGTGTATTGAACAAAGAAATGTCTGTTGTTGATGCAGTGCAAATATGTGCATCATGCTGTATTTTGGGAAGCCCTGGATCTTCACAAGTTTACCATCTTAGGTTCATAGCTCCTATCTTGTCTTGTGATGATGATGGTCTTGATACTCATATACATAAGCAGCCTTATTAGCATTGAACTTGTGTATTGAAAACTTAGGATCTTTTGTGGCTTATTGTAGGAGTATCAAGACCTTAATCATGGATTTTACCTGTAGTGTTTCTGAAGTTAAGGTGAATTCTGAGTGCAAATGTGGATAATGATCTATTTGTGTGCAGATATTATACAAGCCGGGTTTTTATAGGGACACCACCCCAGGAGTTTGCGTTGATAGTTGATACGGGCAGTACTGTCACATATGTGCCTTGCTCATCCTGTACACATTGTGGCCCACATCAGGCATGGACCAATATCCACCTCTATCTCTTCCTACTCTTTCACCTATCTTTTGTTGCTGTGACACTGTCAGGTGGCTATGATACGCATGTTCGAATGCAGTAACCACCTCTCCTTGTCACTGTGATCACAATGCTGTTATGGCAAGATTATTGGTATCCTGTTTGGGATTCTAGAGGAGTTTGATGTTTTCCCTGTGGCTTTGTGGAGTGAATAATCTTTTAAATTGGTGCCTAATTTTTTCCCATCTGTTATGGACCTTCAAACAGGATCCTCAATTCAAACCTGATAACTCAAGCTCTTATGCTGTGGTCCAATGCAATACACCTGAATGCAAAACAGGGAGGTGTGGAAACAACAAGCAATGCAGGTACGAGAGAATGTATGCAGAGATGAGTACCAGCAGTGGGATATTGGGAAAGGACCAAATAGGGTTTGGTCAAGATAGTCAACTTGGACCACAGGCCCTCTTATTTGGGTGTGAAACTAGGGAAACTGGAGATCTTTATTCACAGCGAGCTGATGGCATCATGGGCCTTGGCCGGGGGCCACTTAGCCTGGTAGACCAGCTTGTTGGAAGTGGGGCTATGGCAGATTCCTTCTCACTATGCTATGGTGGCATGGAGGATGGTGGAGGTGCTATGATTTTGGGTGCAATTCCTCCGCTTCCTGATATGGTGTTCACTCCTTCAGATCCAACTCGCAGGTTTTCCTCCAGTGGCTGAGTGACTAGTGAGTGAGAGATCTGGGATATGACTAAGAATTGTGCATTAAAGAATGATTTGATCTTGCAAACAGTAGCAAGCTTTTAAGTAGATGCAGAGATGTGTCTATGCAAGATCATGGAAGAGCATTCTGAGAAGTGTTGGATGTGGGGTGCTCCAGCAATTACTACAACCTCCCCTTAAAGGAAATTCAAGTCCAAGGAGTTCCTTTGAAGGTGGATGCCAGTATATTTGACAAGAAATATGGCACTGTTTTGGATAGTGGAACTACCTATGCATACCTGCCTTCACAAGCATTTGATGCATTTGAAGAAGCTGTAAGTGACTCCTCTTGTGCCCTAATTGGCTATCTTGGATCAATGTATTTGGCAGCCTCCCTGTCAACAATTGCTGAACAGATTGGTGAAATCATGAAGATTGGAGAATGATGGAAGCAGATTGGGGGGGTTTTCTTCAGGTTATCCAGCAGCTAGGCTCTCTACAAGCTGTCGATGGGCCAGATCCAACTTACCATGACATCTGCTATGCAGGTGCTGGAACGTGAGTAACTGTACCTGATTGTATTCTCCAAGTTATCAGGCAGCACTTCAGTGTTATTGTGGACACATGGGTTTCTGCAAGACTGTTGCCCAGATATTTTACTCTGTTCAAATAGACTAGTAAAGATGCCAGTATTCTCTTCCATCAATAGTTGTAGTGACTCCTCTTGCTTGCTATGTGTCAGTGACCCAGGAGAGCTTTATAAGCATTTTCCGTCAGTGGATTTTGTTTTTGACAACAACATGATGATGACTTTGGCACCAGAAAACTATTTGTTCAAGGTGTGGTGATTCTCCATCAAAGTACTAAAGATGTTCCTTTTCTGTTGAAGGTTTCTTTGAGCTGTGATTCTTTATCTTGGAGATTCATAATTGAGGCATGCACCCATTGCCCAATGGAGACATGTTCTACACAAATTAAGTTGTGGAAACATGTTTGGTTCTTTTAATTTTGTGATGGATGCTCTTTTGGCAAGAGTTAGTTGGCACTATCATTTCCTTTCTCGCTACATCAATTTCTTGGTTATCCTTCATCTCTTTGGGTGTCCTCCTTTGTCTGCAGCACACCAAAATTCCAGGGGCCTACTGCTTGGGTATCTTCAAGAACCAAGATCCTACTACTCTCCTTGGAGGTGGGTACTTGAGGATGCATGTTGACATGGAGCAGTTGTCTATCACGAGTCTTCTTCATCCTACCAGGTGTCATAAATTTTAGGAACTCAAAATTGCACAAAGACTGCACTGTCTACTGCTGCACTGCTACCCAATACATGGTGGTACTGTTGCTGCAGAGATACCTTGAACAAATCTAGTTATCTTACGACTGAAGCAAGGTGGCTATATGTTGGGGATGATCCAGGAATTGTGGTGCGCAACATGCTTGTCACATATGACCGAGCCAATCAGCAGATAGGTTTTCTCCGCACCAATTGCTCTAATCTGTGGAGCATCTTGCCTCCAGAGCCTCCAACAGTTCCACCTGCACCAGGGGACAACCAGTCAAGCCCATCAGACAGTCCAGACAGTACTGCCAGTGCTTCACATAATGAAGGGACTCCACCTTTCCAGCAAACAGCCTCTCCAGCAAACTTGAGTAAGTTCTTGCAACATCCTTGACAGGATAACTTCTACTGATATCTGGAGTCAAGTCATGTGTGTATGTATCAGACAATGGTGGCATATTGGTCACTAGATCATCATATTCACTTCTGAAGGAGGTGTAAAACAGGACACTGTAATGCTGACAAGCCTTACCTGATTGTTACTGAAATTTTACACACAGAAGCCTTTGCATTAACGGAAGGTTTGTCTGGCATCAAATTTGGATTGCTGTGTGTCTGGCATCTCTGGGAAATAGTTCATGGCCTGTTGTGATACATCATAGCCTAGGACATATATTCTGTTTTGGGATCTAATGGATTTTGATCTCTCAGTTTGCTTCAACTCATGGGCAGTTGCAGGCTCAAATCAGTGCTCAAAACCAATGGCATCCTGTTGGGTCTAATTTCCTCATTTCTCTATCAAGCTTCAGTAGCAACAGAAAAGAGCTCTATGTAATGTGAATTCATAACAGGTGTGCAGGAAGTCGGGAGTGTTGAACTCATCATGGCTCTCTCAACGAACTACTCCACCTTCTCCAACCAGTCTTCTGTATTTTTGTCTGGCATGGCAAAAGGGCTTGATGTCCTATTGTCACAGGTACATGTGATCTCCTTGCTTGTCTGTGCAACCCTAATAAGCTGACCTTCAGATGGAACCATTACAAGAGATACAAAGTGAAGGGTGAGTTAGGTCTAGGCTTCAGCCACAATTCAGACCCATTAATGGAATAAAGGCGATATGCATCATCATTTTCGGGAGTACTTGCTGTTTTTGATGCTGCTGAAGTGTCTAAATATGCTCATGTCCACCTTGTATGTATGTCTGGTAACTGTCATGGTCAAAACTGCCTTAATGTGGGTAATGGGGTAAATCTATGTTCAAGTCTTGGGGATGAGCTGGAAAAAAAGTTTCTGCAGTTGCAGCCACTAGAAACTATAGCCAGTAGGGCCATCAAAAGATAGCAGTAGCTTCAGTCACGCCAAGAGACCATATTATAAATGGTGTTTGCAGATGTTTTGTCATTTATTTGACAACTTTAAGGTACTTACTGGTGGGTCTCACAGGTAAGTCTTTTAGACTTCCAGGAAGAAAACAACCAAGTGATTGTTCAATGGGTTATTGCAGCAGACCCTCCTGCACATCGATTATCAACTAGGTCTGCTCAGGTGAGTCACCTCTTTCATCTCATTTTTGTTTCCCTGCTTGCTCACTAGCTAATATTTTCTTTGCAACCTTTTGACAAATATTGTTGATGAGCATTTGATCCATATTGCTTGGCAATGTTGATCCATTTCTTTACATGTTACATGGCACTACCAGTTTTCTCATCTTTACTACATTTGTTTCAGAAGGTCTTGCTTTTTGCTGTCATGTCTTGAGGTCATCAAATTATTCCACACTCTGTTCTAATTTGGAAATTCTAATTGAGCAGGTAATAGTCACACACTTGCAAGATCATCAAGTTAGTCTACCAGAGGTTTTTGGCACATATGACCTGAGAAGCTGGAAGTTTTTGCCGCTCTCAAGATGGTAATGCATTCCTTCTGTACCTTAAATTATTCACTCTGGTTGTGATTGTTGTTGTTTCCCTGGTTTTGTTGATTCCCATCATGGTCTTGTTATTTCTGCCAACCTTAATATCCTCTCAAGGCCCAGTCTAATTGAACTTTTTTCTAGAGGCACTAAGTTCAGAAGAGGCTTCTTGTCTATGTTGTCTATTGAAGAAGCTATTGATAAAGGTCTTTAAAAGTTTGTCAACAAGCAAGAAGAGCTTCTAGGAGTTCAAGGGATATTAAGTGAGTGGAAACCCAAAGTTCTTTTGTTTGTGCAGAAGAGGACTCGTGCTTCCTCCGTGGTTCAAATCTCTTCTGATTCTTCTTTGTCTGTTCCTTAAGGAAATCTGGATCACCTAAAGAGTCTCCAATGGTCCTTGGTTATTACCTACATGGATAAATGTAGTAACAATTTTGTGTTTGTTTGTAAAAAGTTCTATGTTTCTTCTGTTTTCTCTGAGCTTGATTCTCCTGTTGGTACATATGTGGTCTCCAATCTTGCCCAATCTGATATCCTGAAGTTTCATTCCTTTTAATAAGGCTCATAATTTTAATGGTGTTAAGTGTGGCCCTCATCTCCTGTTTCTTTGTGCTGTTTGGAAGTTTCATAAAAACCCAATTAAACCAAGATTTATTTGTGCAGCCAGGTCTACTTCTCTTACTGAAGTTTCTAAGTGGTTGAGTTCTTTCTTCAAAGCTATGTTTCCTGTGGTCAATGTCCTTTGGGTGTTTAAACTCAAAAAGGCAGATGTTCCTTGTGTTTGTAGTTGGATTCTCAATGACTTACAGGAGTGGTGGAGGTAATAAATAAACTTAATCTTTTGAGATCTGAAGTTGATGAAGCTTCCCCACTTCTGTTGCAGTCTTTTGATTTCTCAACTCTATACACTAAAATTGACGTAATGGATCTAAAAGCTCATATGAGAGTTCTGATAAATAAAGTGTTTAATCAGATGCTGAAGCTTCATCGTTTTAAGTTTTTGATGGTTCAAAAACCAGCTTTGAACTTTAGGTTTTTGTGGCTGAAAAATAAAGCAGAGATCAATTTGTTTGAAAATCTCCATAGCTTAAAGTTGCGGAGGCCTCAGATTTGATGTCTTGGCTGGATTTCTTGTTAGACAATTTGTTTCTTTGTTTGGGTCATGGGGTTTATAGACAATGCATTGGTACACCCATGGGTACTAATTGTGCAGTCTATTTGGCAAATGTCTATCTCTTTACCTATGAGTTTGATTTCATTAAGTGTCTCTTGAAGAGTAACACGTGCCCTGTTGTGCTTCATAGATTGTCCATACTTCTTAGGTTTGTGGATGATCCTTTTGTTCCTGATTTTCCAGACGTTGAGAATTTCATGTACCTTGACCAAGGCACTTTTGGTAGTGGCATATACCCAAAAACATCTTGTGAGTTGAATTGTATGTCTAAAGGCTTCTCTTGTAATTTCTTGGATCTAGCTGTGAGACAAAGTCCTCAAGGTTTATCCTGTGACATTTTTGACAAACACTCTCAACCAGAGTATGCAGGTATTGAAATGATTAGAATGTCTCATGTTCATTCCAATATCTCAATGACCGCAAAGCTGGGGGTTATCAATAGTCAGTTTTACAGATTCTTGAGGCTTTGTAGTTGTAAGAAGTTTTTGGTCTTTCAGATGGTCAGTCTTATTGTCTTTCTGAAAGAAAAAGGCTACAATTTAAAAATTCTTCTAAAGAGAACTAGAGGGTTGTTTATTAAAGAAAAATTCCTTTTTGGAATTTCCACTTTTGGCACTTTCAAAATGATTTTGCCTCGAGTCTTGTAAGTGGGGAGCTTCTTGTAAGCCCACTTGTTCTTAGTCTTTCCCTGTTCTCCTTTCCTTTAGTTTTTCTTTCCCTTTCTGTCAGTCTGTTTTTTTTCTTGTCCTTCTTGTTGTGGTCTGTTGCTAGCCAGTAGTATGGCTGAGTCTTCCCGTTGCTTCTGGAATTGCAGCAGAAACTCAGTTCACAGGTCGATGCTTGTCACTGGCCTTTACCCACTGTAGGGAGCTGATGAAGTCAGTGGGGAGGTTGTGGTAGTTAAGTCACTATCATACATACTATTGATGGTCCCTGAACAGGTGTGAGACTGGCACTTTTGTTCATACTGGTGTGTGTGTTTTTTTTTGTTTGTTCTGTCTTTCCTTGTTTGGTTCTTTCTATGGCTTCCCGAGGAAGTGTTAACCTTGCTGTTTTTTCTTCGTCATGAGAACAGAGATTTCTCTATTCTTATGAAAGATATCCTTCTGTACCTTATTGACCAGTTTCTTGACCTCCTCTCCTACTTGGTTCAGGATCTTTTCTTGCTTTGTTGCAATGGCCAGGATGGTTAGTTTAGCTCTCACGTAGGGTTTGTGGAAGTTTTGAGTGGTGGTCCTGTAAATGCTGTTAAGGAGTGTGAAGTAACTATTATATCCTTAACCATAAGGCCTGGTATGGAAGTGACACTATTGACATTTTTCTTTTAATGGATGTGATTTTGTTGTTTCAGGTCATGGTTATTTCATCATAGAAAGTTCAACCAGGGGGTGATCATTGCAGCACTGGTGGGTGTCATATTATTCCTGGCTGCTACATGCAGCTTAGTATATTGGTACATCTGGAGATACAAAGATAAGGATACTGTGAAGTACACAAATGTGGAGCAGGCAACTGATGAGGAAACTTTGTAGCATGATCAACTATGATCTCACAGAACGTGTACAGACTCCCCTCCTTATCCCTTTGATAAGATGATTTTGCAGCTTCTACTTGGAGCAGTCCCAAAGATGTTCTGTTCCTATTCATTAGTCTTCTCAATAAAGTTGCACAGCTTCAACTCAGAAAATTCCAGAAGGATTTCTGTTCCTCTTCATTACTGTTCTAGATAAAATTTGACAGTTTTTGATGAGTGCAGTGTGATACATTGCTTATCTACAGGAGGAGCGAGCTTCCACAACATGTTACATCACGTGGGGAAAGGTTATCTCACAAACATATCTCTACCAAAGGCCAAAGGCTATTGGTACAAGAGCTTGTGGGTTTATGAGTGAAACTCTTAGATCAGAGATGACTCAGTACTTGCTCCAATGCATTTAACTAGAGAAAATTCCACAATTGAATTCTTCAGTTTTAGAAGGCATAATAAACCACTGTTAGTAGACAAAGAACATTTTACAGGGAAGAGAGATAACTCATGGTCTTACAAAGTATTCCTATGGCTATGATTGTTGGCAAGAAAGGTCTATATTCAAATTTGTTTGAGCAGATTTTCAGAATGTAACAAAACATCTCAGGAAATGACAACAGCATACCTGTAGGAATTGGCAAGGGACATCCCATCCATCTCTATGAGGATTTATACTGTTCCTTTGATTTTCTAATAGTTTGTGAGTAGTGAAACTCATAAGGTTATGATTGCACTTATGCTTGTCTTATTGTTTCTTTTGGCTGGAACTTCCACAACTGTTACCTTCAAACTGTTTTTGCCAAGTTCTCTCTACAATTCTTTGATATATATTGATTCTCTATAGTTTGTGGTGCTCACAACAATCACCACTCAGGCCTTTCAGATCCCACTGCTATTTGCATCCCTCTCCTTTCTCTCCTGATTGACAATTTTGTGAAACCATGTGCAGGAAAAGGAGGACCTGAATTCTGAGTCTCAAGGTGCAATTGCTGGTTGAAAGGTGGTAAGAATGTATAAGTGATCTATGCAGTATCCCAATGGACATTTTGTGTGCATGGTCTCACAGAATTTGAGTACCAGATTTTTCCTGCAGTTCTTTCCAACTTTTGTTTTCCAAATCTAGTGCTGGAGCCTACACATAAGCACGGTTGTTCGCAAAATCTGCTTCGATACAAGTTCATTTGGGCGGCACATCCTGTTGCAAAGGTTGCTTTGGAGAGTTTTGGGTCACAGTTCTGTGCAATTTTCCAAGTTGAGGTACACATCTGTAAGTTGGTCCATATATGTGTCAATGATTGCACAATATCTCGTCTCCTATATGAATAAAAGACCTGTTTTTTTTAGTATGAAGAAATTAAAAACAGGGAATTTGTGAGAGAATGCTTTTTTCAAAATATTTTTCACAAAATGGCGAATTTTTGCAACAATAAAAAGTCACTGAGCTGAACTCTTCTGTAACTGGGTATGATTTTAGAAAGGAAATTCAAGTCTGGGGTTGTCATAGGAGTGATTTATCATTGATCCAGTAAGAGCTGGATTTAATTATAAGTGCAATGTAGCAGGGTTGTATAGGCAGGCCAATATGGAATGGTGTTCAAATCTAAGGGCCACTTTAGACAAGGGTCCAGGGACCAAAAGCCAAGGGACCAATTTGAACTAAATTGAACCTTGAATTGGACCATTATAAAAAAAGACTGTTTCTTATGATATGATGAGTGTGTCTAAAGGCTTGGGGTTCAATTTGAGGGTCCAATATCAAAAATGTGTTACTAGGTTAACCTTTGGTCTTTTCTCTCTCTCTATATATTTTTTTTTCATGATTTAAAAAAATAAAATTATTACTCACAATGGATCTTTTTTAGTTTTTTCACTTATCTTCATCTTTGTTTTTCCGCATAATCAGTTTTTTTTCTTGTGCTCGCTTCTTTGGAATGGAAACTGGTTTAGCAATCTCTTCTAAACCCAAACTCCCTTTCACTTGTAAAACTTGACACTTCAACCTTTTACTTTCGACCCACTTTTCAATTCAACTTCATTTTGTGCATTTGGAAAGGCTGAAAATGCACTCTTTCTAACAACCACCTTGTGAGATTCACAAAACCAACTATATCAACCCTCGAATTGGTCAAAAATGGAGGAGTTGGTGTGCTCTCAACAATGACCTTAATCCATAGCATGTCTTT
>Ga0116228_10001793_pt1 | contig 18080 bp, 11 predicted proteins | sample S1TSphfallax_2_FD_89694 | JGI IMG/M metagenome (GOLD analysis project Ga0116228, IMG submission 89694) | Host-associated microbial communities from peat moss isolated from Minnesota, USA - S1T2_Fc - Sphagnum fallax MG | ecosystem: Host-associated > Plants > Peat moss > Unclassified | place... | reverse complement strand
TTTTGGATGGCATCAAACTCCTTAGGTGGATCCTTCACATGATTGGTTAAGCACATCATCAATTCCAATTATAGGTGGTGGAACTATCTACCAATCCATGTCTTCTCCTTGAGACATGGACAACGGAATGTTAGCTTTGGGAATGTCACCTACTATAGTGTCAAACACCCCATGTGCCAACTTCATTGGCAATGATCACATAGCAACATAGGTATTCTCCACACACTTAAACAAAATGTAATTAATTTGCATAATCAGTATTTAATTTGGGATACATTATCCTTTTAATTGTCAATTTTCAAGGACCAAAAAGAATGTAATTACTCATCCTTGCCTTCAAATAGGGGAACACCATTTGGTTAAATATTTTATGATGTTAAATCCCTATCTTTCCACCTTGTGTCAAGGCTAAATGAAGAAAAGAAACCAATTTCTTATTTAATTGTAATATAATGTACTAGTAGTATGTAAAAAAATAAAACAAATGAACATTGTTCAACCCACTATGTAAAGTTTAAATACAAAATATTTGTAACTATTGTACAAAGATATCTAAAAGTGGATAAGCACGTACTTTGTTTGGTTGCATCATTCAACAAAACATGTATAGTAAGAATATCAATTCATGGGGACTTATTTCTCCAAAGAGGCACAACTTTGAAACAACTTCATAAAGGCATTCCTCATCCTTGTCAATGAAACCATTTTCCAAATTGTAATTATCATTGAAATTACATGACCTTTTCGAAAAGAAAATAATTTTTTTCTTTGAAATACTCAAGATAATAATCTTATCTTCCATAACAATTGTCAAAGCATTATTGCATTAGTCATGATAAACGTTAGCTTATTTTAGCCAAGGTTTTTCCAATAACATAGAACAAGCTTCTTATACATCTTCCATTTGTAAGTTTTGTAAGTATATAACCCTAGCCGAAGCCTCAAGTTGCATATTCACCCAATTAGCTACACCTTCCATCCTTACCATGAAAGGAATTGATTGAGGCTTCCTCAATCCCATCTTCCTTTTCAACACATCTAAGATGATATTCATGCCAAACCCTATGTCTAGCAATATATCTTAGAGTTGATGTCTTCCCACATGCACTTGAACTACTAACATAATTTCATTGCAATTTTCAATTTTGGTAATACATATTCTATAAGCATTTGTCATAGGATTGTTTCCTTTGTTTCAATAAACCTTCAACATAAAAAAATTTAATGAAGGACAAAATCCAACAATTATATTATTTTGACTTGCAATTTTGCATCCAAAATTTGCTTCCTCATTTCTTATGTGTTCATACATTCTTCTATATTTCTTATCAACACTTTAATTGTTTCAATAGTCTCTCGAATAGTTAACCCTTCATATTGGTTATCCACAATCAATTGGACTAGTTTTGATAGGCCTATTTGATTAAAATTTTGCTACTACCTTTGATTGTTCATTTCCTTACTTATTGAATAATTTTGTTCACAAATCATTATTGGTTTATATATTCCACAATTCATCCACTATTTATTAATGAATTAATTTTTCTTTCTCCCACTTCATTTGTCTTCTCCTTGTAGGACTAACATCTTCCAATTGTTTCACTAGTTTAAGCATTTTTGCCTTTTGACTCCTTCTAGCCACACAAGCTTCAATAATGGGTTGATTCCATTCAACCATAGCCATGTTTATTCTAATGTTGGGTTTTTGGCTTCTTGGCTTCACATTCCAAAATTCGCTTCCATACCGAAGTGTCTTATGAAAGTGTCCCTCCCTTTTATAACACAAACATCTCAACTCACTCCCTTGCCAAAATCCTTCGTCTTGGTTATAATTATCCCAACTATACCTATATAAATTACAATTATCCTATTGATAATTATCATGATTATAACCTTCATGGTCTTGTTAATAATTATACTTATTTTCCCATCCTTGTCCTCTTGGTCTTTGAACAATTTGTGAAACCCTTTTTGGTTATTTGACCTTAATTAAGCCTTTTTGTTCTTTTTTCAGAACCACTAGTGTTTCCACTTGTGTAGCATTTGCTACTACTTCTTTATGGGGAGATCATCCTCTTGACATCCTCTATGGGCACTACTCAATATTATGTTCATCACTTCTACATAGATTACAAAAAACATATAGCAATTTACATTGTTTTGTATAATGACTTTCATTATAACAACTTCAAAATAAACATCATTTCAGTAGGTGTTAAAATGTTCCTTTTATATATTTTTTTTAATCTTCTTGTCTTCAATCTCTTCTAAGTTTCCTTCAAAATCTTCACTATTTGATTTATCCTTATTCTTGGCTAAAGCCTTCTTCCTAGGATATAATTTTTTTTCAATTATTAGTTTTGAATTAGCAACTTTAGTTATAGTTCCTCTAAGCATTATTGAATTTCTAGTTTAACTTGGTGTGTGATCTTTCACAAAATGTTTCACATATGTAATTATCATTTTGTTAATTTGGCATCACAACACATAGTTGTAAAAATATGTCATAATAGTATTCCATATACTCATATTTCTTTTTTTCTATATCCTTCAAAGAAAAAATTGAATGCCTTTCATTCCACACAACATTGAATCTTGCTATAAACAGATGTTGAACCTCTACCCATGTTGTAGCCAATTTGTCATTTCATACCTATCAAACAATGTTTTTGTTATTTTTTTCAAAATAATCAAAAGACATTGTAATTTGTGAACATCAATACTTTCTCCATTACTTACACAAACTTTTGTTAACTAACAAAGATGTGAGTTTGGACCATCACCATCACGATACAATGGCTATTGAATTTTCAAAATGTTTTCAACTAGTGCCCCCATCATTAAAGGTATTATTACAATTATATGGCGAACAATATTGGGTGGTTATTAAACTATAGTTATAAATTGTGGCAACATGTTGATAATTGGTTGAAGATTAAGCTCCCTTGTTTCTTCATTCACATAAATTTGAATGGAATGAACTTGATTGAATGCACTCATATCTACATATCCAATCCAATTTACAACTTTTGTGTTAAATATTCAAATTTGTGTTGGATTAATTGGAGTTAATTGTTCCAATTCACTTATTATTTATCTTTGGTCAAATTATACATTCTTCTTCCAATATTGTTGTATCATGGCCACTTGAGGATGGTCTTATTCCATCCTATTTAGTGGGTGGTGTAGAATCTAACAATCCTTCATTCAAAAGACCCATTTGATCTATTTCTTCAATTGTTGTTTGCACTGCCAATATTGTTATTTTTCCAATAATCGTTCCAACTAGCTATATTTAAATTCTTTACTCATTAATCCTAATCCTCCCCACTTATGATAATATTTTTTATTTTTTACAAATAATTTTATGTTTTTTATATCATTACTCATTTGATTCCTCAAGTCTTTATGAACATTCACCTCCTTAGGAACCTTATCTTTATCCAACATAGGCTTTCGATAAGACTTTTTTTATTATCTCAATTAATCGTTATGTTCAATTGATAACCTTCCACCTTACTCATATGAATTCAATAAAGTTAATGTTAATATCCCTTCCTACAATGGACAAATTGAAAGGTGATATTTTCATTATTTTGGTTTCACTAGCAATTTTGGGTGCCCATAACAAATCATAGGGTATCAATTTTCAATAAAACATTAATATTTGGTTTACAAAGCTCTCATATGTCCATAAGAATTATTTAATGGTGTGTAACAAACATTTTTTCTAATTTACATAAAAATAAGTACACACATTATCAATAGTGGCCACCATTTATATTTGGTTTGTATCGATCATTAAAGTTATATGTTGTGTACACCACACTTGGGTGCCCCCATGTAATGTCTTCAAAATTAGTTTTTGTACATTCACTAACAATTTTTTGAATTTTTCACAAGATTATTCTATCCGTCCTTCTCTAACTAGTGAATCTCTTATAGTGTATGTAAATATGTAACAAAAGTCCATCGATATTGAATATTTTATTTCAGTTTCCTTTTAATTTTTTCAATAGTTATGGTTTCTTTCAACCATTCGCTTTCCCTTCTTACCACTAACATACTCTATTAATTTTCATACCGTCCTTGATATACATTATCATAATAGTTGTTAAACTAAAAGGATTTGGTTAATTCTGATTCATATTATGTTAAAAAATTGAATGAATAATGACATGTTTAGCCCTTAACACAAACATTTTGTTGATATTCCCAGTGTTCTTTTTTAATCTATACATTGGTAATTGATCAATAAATCCGTAAGGATGTATGATATAAAATACATAAAATAAACGAAACCTTTAATCAACTTCATTTACTTCCACCCTTACTTACATTTCCATTCTTTGGGTAGATGCAAGTTACAGTGGCTCAAAAGCGATAAAAGTTGCAATCCTAAAAATCCATATAAATGGAAAAATTAACACTATAATGAAAAAAAAACATTAAAAACTGATGTTGATTGGGCCTTGTGTGGTGATCAATCAATTAATAAAGTCCACATGAAAAGTTGCCCGTCTAAAAAACTCTTTATTTTACATGTTAGGGGAAAAAAATTCAATTTAACAAAAAATAATCAAGATTGGGACTTTTGAAAATAAGGCCCAAATCTAATCCTTTAAAGGTATATAGTTATTGTTGGTTAAAGTTTATGTTCAATCCAATTTTTTTCTTCCATCATGTATCATATATTGAGTCCCTATAAAAAATATTGAGATGAAATCATAATAAAAAATGCATTTGAATGTTAATGCAAAACCCATATTATAATCCATATGTCCACTTTAAAAGTCCATTACTATATGATTGGTGTATGTTTATGAAATTTCACCCCTTAATAAATATTTGTATTTAAATTGGAAATTTTAATTCATAAATTTTTTTCAAATTGATGATTTTATAATGTGTTTGTGGCATTTGAATAGAATACACTTTACAAAAAGTTCATGATAAGGATGCAAAAAGTGAAACGTCATAGTTTGCATCTACCCCTTTCCTTTTGTTTTAAGGTTAACCATAATAGTTCATTTTCAAATATTCATCATGTGGATAATAAATTTTATTTCCATGAATATTATACTACTATTTATGTTTATCCTAATAACATACCAAATCACAAGGCATATGTTTCAATAGGAGTTTATTAATGTTTAATTCAAGAAACCAATATTCATCCTAAGGAACATAATGGTTTTTTGTAATAAAAATATTGATAATCTTATTGAATGGTAATAAATTAATGTGCCCCCAAACTCCTCAAGAGACCCAAAGTTGGGTCCTAAACTGAAAGAATGGAAGAAAAAAAAAGTTGGGGCACACTCCTTAACTCATAGCACTTTAGGAATAAAAAGGCATGCTAAAGCTCCAAGATGGACTAGGAAGAACTCACAAGTGAGAGTTCAAGATTAGGTCAACTTGCACAACCAAGAAAAAACAGCAATTAGTATAAATTGAATGGAAGTGGTGTGAAAGACTTAGTGCGGACAACCTTAGGCACAAGTTTTATACGGCCCACAACCTTTGAGAGGAGGCACCACTCCCCTCCCTATAATATATTATGTGCCTCTCCACAAGGAGTACATCCAAATGTCACTTTTCTCCGGGATTCCCAAATGGGAGTCCCAAAACTTTGGATGCTCATATCTTTCTCAAATCAAGTCTTTTTGAGAATACAAGGACAACATCTTATAGCCCTCAAAAAGATCTTTCCAAAGGTGTATAACACACTCCAATCAGAGCTCATTTGACCCTTTCTTTCAAGGAATTTATGGTCAAAAGTCAAATTCTCAATTTGATTCCCGCCCCTTCTTTTGATCATAACTCATGCAAATCAAGTCTAAATGAACAATGCAAGGGTAATTTAAGCATATAAGTTTAAATACCTTTCTAATGGTTTTTTGGGGGCCCAATTTGGTGCTTGTTTTCATTTCCAACCAAGGCTTTAAACATTCACAACTCCCACATGAATACAATTCCCAAAGTGGGAGTGCACTTGGGAATCATTAAGCTTCATCCCTTACACTCTCCCCCATTTGTGAAAGTGTGTTTCACATCTAAACACACTTTTGGCCTCATGGGCCCTTGCACTTCACACTTCGTCGTGAACCCAATGTTAGGGTTGCAACATAAACACAAAGAATTGGCAACCATTTCCTACGTTTTGTTCATTCTTCAATATAGATTGTTATAATGTCCTTTTTTATTCTCCATACCAAAATTCCACTACGAAGTTTAATAAGAATCAATTATTGTAGAACTTTTGATAATTCATGGAATTGATCTACAAAAGAATTCCACTTATCTTTCTTTGATTTATTTCTCAAGGTATGTATGAAATTAATGCCCAATCGTAATGGCAATGTTGTTTGAACAATTCCTTAATTGGTTCCAATGTTATAATTTCTTTTAAATTTTCTACATTTGTATCACGAATGAACATTTTTGTGACATATCATCTATGATATTTCAAATTGTTCATGATTTGTGAACTAATTTGGAAAAATTAACAACCAATATTCCCAATGGTGCTATTGTTGAACTATATTTTTCTAATCTATATGCTCCCAATATTCAACCCAATCACTCATACAAATGAAATGGGAAGTTGTTAATATTTGATCAATTCTAGCGAAAATAAAAAAACATACAAGTACCATAAGCCATTTCTTTGCATTTATCTATTGGGATAAATCAATAATCAAGAATGTGATATTTTAAATTCCACATTGTTATACTACCATGAAGCTTCCAATTAATAAGTTTTTAAATATTTAATGAAAGTGCTTTAAATTGGTCAAAAAACAACTCCAATCATCATTTATAAGTTGATTTTTTGGTGTTAGTAAAAATCATTTCAATGTCCAACCATACCCACAATGCTTCTTAAATAATTTGTTAGTTTTATCAAGTGAAATAGTTAATTGATCTTGAGAAAAATTAATACATGTTCACAAAAACTATTTAATCTCAAGCATTTTGATGTTCCCTTTGCTAAAACCATTTTGTGACAAATTATTCCCAATGAAAAAATAATTATGAAAACCCACATACAAGCTTCATGCCTACATCAATAAAATCTTTTATTATATTTGTTTTTGGTTTGTTGGCACAAATGGCCCCAAGATAACTATATTGTTTTGTTTATTTATCCCATTTGTTTAAAATAACCACATAATATAAACCCAAATTTGACACAATTATCTTGGGTGTAATCATACTAACATGTACCATTAGCAATTGTAACCATTGCTTCTTCTTTTTTTGAATTGTAGACTGTAAAAAATTAAAAAATAATTTTTTTTCTTAAATTTTTTTATGTGAATACATTATGTACATATCAATTTGGAATCAATCTAATGAGTAAAAAATACGTAATTTACATTTTTAAAGACTTGTAACCACGATTTAAAAATAGTTTTGACATTAAAAGCATAATTTGAAAATATTTTTATGACATATTTTGGGATTTTTTTAGCATACACCTTAACATAATCGTATCAAGAAACTTTAAATGTTTTTAATTTTTTTTGAAAGATGTATTAAAAAATTCTAAAAGTATTCTTTGAAAAAACAACAAAAAAGTAATGGTCTAAGGGGACACATGTGGCCTTTATATCATGGTTGGACCTTCTTGACTCTCCTTCTTGGTTCTCCCATGAAGTTGATTAATTGAAGGACTCATTCCCTAACATTGTCGCCAAATGTTACCAATAATTTTTTACAATCTTAAACTACTAGGTTCTTATATTATCCTTTCCTATTATTCCAAACACCACATATTAGAGTAACCAAGGCATCCCTTTAATTTTGGACATGATTTCATTAATCTTAATATTGTACTATAACAAATCGTGTATTTTAAACAACATCATTTTAAAGCCTTTTGTTAAACTTCTTTTCAAGAGCTAAAAGTTTGATCTATTCCTACCATCACTTTTCTAACATGTTCATTTTGAATAATTTCAATACCACCCCCTTTTACTTTCACAATAACCAAGGCTATCATCTCCTCCTTTCACAACTTCACACATACACATATATCATCATCACACACACACAAATGAAAAAACAATTTGCTACAATAGTCACCAAAATTACATAGCAATCAAAAGCCTCTTTAGTCTTTTAATTATGCCTTTAATATTAGAACTATTTTTAAAGCTATCCATTTTTGCTGATAATTATTGCAATTAGTTGTTTACAATATTTGGCAATCTAAGTTTGATTAACCATTAGATTCAATAAGGAAACAATTCAATTATCTATTGCTTCTTGCTATCCTATTGTTTAGTTGCTTCTTGAATATTTGTGTACTAGATTTGGCTAGTCTTTTTTCCTAACATTGAAATGTTGGGGAATGGAAATATATATATTCTTTGAATGGTATGGCTTTTACAAGTATTATAATTAGTGGTAACAAAAGCATCATAATATGTTGGTATGGTGGTTGTAAGGTAGTTATAAGGTTGGATGCCAACAATCTCAATCAAAAGGAACTAGGGAGCATGCTCCAACTTTGAAAAAAAATTTCATTGTTAAATCAAGATTTGCCATCAATACCACTTGTCAAAACTTAGGGGAATGCGACTTGGAATTAAAACTTTAGTAAGAATTTTGATTCAAGAATAAACTCACTTTTCAATACCATTGCCAAAAAAGGCAAGTGGAAATGGTGTGAACCTTAACTCAAGTTAGGTGAAAGAATCCCATTGTCATGGATGACAAATCTAATGACCAACAACCAACCTAACAAATTACAATTATTTATATGACAAATTACAATGCATCATAGTTAACTTGTTGCTCATGCGTGAAGTTCATGCATTGTCATCCAATTTTATCATTGTCAACATTAGTCAAGCTCATAATTAATGACTAGCATAATATATCCATCACCATCCACAATGATGATAACCATGTTATATCCATCACCAACATTGGTTAATCAACCATCATCATCCATTTTCATGTCCATAATGGATGAAATTTATCCACCATCCTCCATTTTTCATCCATATTAAATATTGGGAAGAAGGTATCATGGTTAGTGGGCCTTGAGGAAGCTACCATGGAAGTTTCTTTTGAATTAAATACCCAAATAGATATTTAAAATGTTAAACCCACCATTACCTTTAATTTGTTCAACATTAATTTGAGGTATTAAAACATCTTATGTTGTAATCTTGTTTATTTGTTTCATGTTTCAAATCTTTTCATTTCTCAAATACACTTTTGTTTAGGCACTTTTCTTGCATGTTTTGTAGCCTTGCTTTTGATTATCATTTCATAGTTGGATTTAGGTTTAAGTTTGCTCTTTGCCTTAATCATAGTCATGGTACCCCATCATATACCAAGACATACAAGAGTTCATGAAGAAAGGTGTGTGGTCCGTTGACTTTTAAACTTGACATCTAAACAAAATCTATTGGTTTATTTTTGGTGGGCATTAATTTGCACCTAAACATAACAAAAAACATGTGTTCAAACAACCCAAGATTGTTACAGTTTCATTAATAGGAAATGTAGTTTAGCTCAATATATATTTCACTAGGCTATGCAATGAAATATGACCCATTTCATTGCACTAAAAGTAACACCCCACCTTGTGATTAGGGACCAATTGTTATGGACAACGTGAAATTGCTTTGTCTAATTATGTGATTTAACCCCTTTGCACTTACATCTTAAAATTCCCAAAAAATTTCAAAATTTCAAAAAACTAGTTACAAAAACTATTCTTTTGTGAAAGACATGGGAGTTTTATTTTTTCATAAACAACATTTTCTCATATATGTAAGTTATATAAATACACACCAATGTTAAAGCCATAAATCATAATATACATTCAGACCCAAGCTTTTACACCTACACTTATTTTATCCATTAGGCATATCTTGGGGACTTACTTTAGTAATTACTTAATGTTTGTGCATATATATTTATCAAATACATTTGGATGAAATCACGGTCAAAGGAGCTAAGGGTGCCAAAGTAAAAGTCCTTTTCCAAGGACTGCATATGACATGGGTCATTCCTACATTGGCTTATAATTTAAATTTTTGTATTTTGAATACCCTATTTAACATTACATTTTAGATATAAATACATCTTGACTACAATTTGATTTTATATAATGTATATTATGCATTCATGCCCTCTATCACATATATATGAACAACTTTTGTTAAAACCACACTTTCAAAATCCATAATTTTCAAGGTCAAAAACATTTTTGAACCAAATGTGCTCAAATGGGTTATAAAAAAAAAATTCATCAATTCAAATCATTTTTCCTCTCTAATCATCAATGTTAAAATCCTCTCCAATTTTCAAAAGGATTGGTGCACATTTGGTATAAAAAAATGATGTTTGAAAAAAACAAGGATTGTCACTCTTGAGGTTTGAATGTTTTGAACATGTAAAAAAAAAAATTATTTGTGTCAAGATTTGAACATGTAAACATTGCAATTAATGAAAAATATTCCAAAAAACTTTATGACAATCCAAATTATTATGTTTCCCTTGTGATCTTTTAAACATACAAAAATGTAGTTTTAAGGAGTGTCCACTCACTTGGGTGGTTCCTTTTATTGTGATTTTACCCATTTACATTATGTTGTGTTTTTTTTTTCACCATGTAAGTGTAAATAAAATTCTCAATTCCCTCAATTTTATACAAAAACATAATTTTCAATTACCTAGGCAAGTGTAATACCTTCATTATATTACAAACCTTAATCTGTTATGGTAGGATGAATGAATGCACAATGAACACAATACATGTCCCTCTACATATGCATATTGCATTTCATCTTTTTCTTCTCCCTCCAAAATTCAAGATGATGGTTGTGAAAATGAAGTTGATTCAATAAAAAAGAATAAAAAAACTAGGGAAAAAAAGAAAGGGCAAATGGTATGCATGAGGAAAGAAAAGGGAAATATGTAAGATAGAAAAAATAAAATAAAGTATGGAACATAAAATAATGATATTTTACAAAATCCTTTTCATTATGGTCTTGCAAACTCCCTCACATGTTGTTTTCCTTCACCTAGGTTGTTTATGGGTGCATTTGGCAACAACATTATCATCTTGCAACTATTTGTGTTGTTGCTATAAATTCTAACAAAAGATTTGTTTCAAATGAACTTATTACTCCTTACATTCTTTGTGATTTTGCACTCTTTTTCTTATGGTTATATTGCAAGTTTTTCTTTACAGTCTTGCATAGTAGGGTTAAGGTTTAAGGTGAGTTCCACCATGTTGCTCATTTTCAATTACATTTTTTTTTTGCATCTGTAAATGGTGGTGTTGTGGTCATCTTGCAACTCCTAACATTGATACACAAGTTTCATCAACACCTTATTTTTGGTGAGCCCAACCCTTGGTCATATTGCACATTTTTTAAAACCATAATCATCAATGATAAGTGGGAAGTGTAAAATTGTGAATTTTTGGAAACAATAATTTCCAAAAATAATGTTAAAGGGCCAATTTTAAATACTAGGAATCAAAGGACATGACTTATTCCTTTAAAGTGGATTTTTTTTTAATTAAAATTATTTATTTATTTATTTAAAAATTCTTATAATCGAAAAAATGTTGCATATTTATATTATTATGTAAAGAGTACATAAATAAATGGTTTCCCATAAAAATGTTATTTTCAAACGATTTCAAATCCTTTTTAGAGTTTTTAAAATATTGAAAAAAATTGTTATATTGTTTTAAAAGTGATTTTGGGTACTTCATATGCTCATTACATTCACTTCAAATTTATCCAAATGTTCCCATCATACAATATGAATATTGTTGTACAAATTCATCCAAAATTTTCAACATCAATTTAAGTATTTACTGATCATAACAAAATTAAATAATCATTATGTCTTATAATGGTTTATAATACCTAGATCTAACTTGAAATGCAATACCCACATTTTTTACAAAGCTTCCATGGCAATGGGAGTTCAATATACCCTAATTTTGTTATAAACCTTTTTTTGTGGTAGAATGACCACACTACCATTTGCAAATGCATATTTCATTTCTTCTTTGTATGCTCTTTCCATGGAATGTACAAAAGTTTGATGAATTTATTTATATGTGGTTTATTTTACAACAATGAAAGTGGAAGCAAAGTTTCATGATTCATGTTTTGGTTTTATGTGAAGGGCTATGACAAGTGAGGAAGGGTATTTGGACTTCACTACTATAGAAATGGGGTGCAATTTACTAAATCATTATGGGATCTTAAAAGTGAAATAAGTTCATTTCATTTTACTAATTTCACCCTGGTGAAGTTATTTCACTATAATATCACTATGTAAACATCATGTTTCATTGTTAGTTAACATAATTCACTATTATAATTTATTATAGTAAATAGGTTTATTTCTTCTTTTTTTAAATATTCTACTTATGTTACTTTTTCATATACCCTATATTATTTTAAGCTACTTTAGTTATTTTAACTTAAGGTATCTTAACTAAATTATTATAATATTAAAAATTATTCTAAATTAAATTATTCAACCAACTTTAAATTATACCTTAAGTTATTTTATTTTAAATTAATATATGTTATTTCAAGTTATATTTTAAGTTATTCAAGGTCATTCAACTTTATGTTAAGTATAATAACTTAAAATAATCTAAAATAAAATATAATGACCTAAAGTCAAGTAACTTGGAATATAAAATAAATTAAAATACCCTACAATATAATAACTACTAATAGCCTATGATATTATAACATAGAATATGCAACAATAATTTATAATACAATAACCACTAATAACCATTAATAAAATAACCTAAAATAATCACCAATAAAATAAACACCATTGGCTTATAATGGAATAACCACCAATAGCCATTAATATAATAACATTAATAACCACCAATATCCATCAATAGCCATTAATAACCATTAATATAATAGCCATTAATAGAACAACCACCAATAGCCATTAATATAATAATCACCAATAGCCACCAATAACTATTAATAGAATAACCACAAATAGCCATTAATAAAATAACCACCAATAAAATAGGTACCAATATTAATAATCACCAATAAACCTAATAAAAAAAAATTAATAACCATATATTAAAATTATTTAGGATTGCCAAATATAGTCTAAGGTGAAATAATTTATAATAGACAAAGGTAACTTAAGGTGAAATAGCCTATAATAACCTAGAATTGTCAATTATAACATAAGGTGAAATAACCTTCAATATCCACTTATAACTTATAATACCCACAAATAACCTAAACTAAAATAACTTACAATAGCCAAAAAATTTACAATAGTCGAAAATAACCTAAGGTGAAATAAGCTAAAATAGCCAAGAGTAACTTAGAATAACCAAAAATAGCCTAGGGTGAAATAACCAAAAATAACCAAAAATAATTGAAAATAACCATATATAGTCGCAAATAATGTAGGGTGAAATAATTTAAATTAATGAAAAATAGTCATATAATAATTGAAAGTAGCCTAACATAGGTAATATTATTATATGGAAAAAAAATTTATCCATTTATTAAATTTATTTTTTCTTCAAAAAAATGGTCATTGAAATGTTATTGAATAATGATATTCAACTTTTTTTTTGTTCAAATGATTTTAAACTTCCAAAAGGAAATAAATGTAATTATGTACATTATTGAATTTTTTAAAAAGTAAACTCGAATCATTTCATTTGAACAAAATCTCAATGAGATATGAATTTTCAAAGTTTATGTTTTTTTAATGTTTAAAATGAAGTATTTGATAAATAAAATGTAATGTAATATATTATTACAACAAATGAGATGGCTTGATGGTAAGGTCAAAAGATCAAACCTCATGAATGTTGTTGTGTGTGGTCAATAATGGTATGTTGATCAAGTATTCTCTTATTTAATTTTTTAAATAGGTGTCTAGGTTGATTACGTGGGTTACTTACTTAGGCTAGGTTTTTAACTTAAATTAGATAGTGACACATGTCAATAAATCATAGGTTAAAAAATCATGAAATTATCAATAATATTATATGTTAAATAATTAAACTTTAATTGATTTATATGTTAGTTAGTTAATTAATTAGCAAATGAATGGTTTGGTAAATTTGTATTTCATTTTAAAATAACTTTGTTTCACTAAGTATTAGTGAAACAATTCATTGTCCATAACAACTAGTCCCTGTTCACTAGGGGGTTAAACAATTTCACTATGTAAAAATGTCCAAATTCACTCAAAATCTAATAAAACCCAAAGTGAACTAAGACACATTTTGTAGTAGTGCTTGGATGTGTTAGGCCTTTCACCAAATGAAGAAAACAACCTCAATTTTTTTGAATGAAGAAATATGTTTTGTTTCCTTACCTTTATATAATTTAGATTGAAAGGTACCCATGCCTTTTGTCTACACATGTTGGTAAAAACATGGAAACCTCTACCACTCAAGAATCTCAATTAGCATAAATCTTATTGACTTTGCATAAACAAATCAATTTTATTTTCTTTAGGGTTTATAATGTGTAAAACCTTATAAGTGTGTGTAATTTTTTGTGTTTTACCTTATTTTACATAGGATGAAATAACCCTATGTAATGTTACACCTACACTTACATGATTTGAATATCAAAAGTTCCACAACATTGGTACACACCTCCTTTTTAGAAGTATGAAGACACCTTGACATTCAACCTTTTCTGTGGAATTTTTATGTATAGATATGTCCAAATTTGGAACCCAATTTTCTCCCTTCAAGTATATAAAAGGTTATGATTTTAAGGTTTTGACTAAAACCTTCAAACTATTTTTTTTCATTTGTCTCATTTGCCGTTCCTACCATTTGCTATCGATGTTATCATTGGTTTATCAATGAATTATATTGGTTGGAGGCAATCCAAACATGAATCTTTTTGCCAACATGTGTTGTCTAATTTGTGAAATATATATAGCTCATAACTTATGAGCCAATCGAGTGAAAATGAAAAGTTTCTATTGAAGTGAAATGGAACTATGGGTTGAAAAAGGTCTAGACCTATGAAGGTTGATTTTTAATTAAATCATCACTAGCACATAAGTAAGTTGTGCAATTGAATTCTTGCATGACACTCACACATTGTACCAACTTGATTTTCTTTTTTTACAAATTCTTAAAGTAGGTGCACTTGTAAGGATCCCCATTATTAATTAACATTAAATGGCAACTATCCTAAGTGGGCTATAACATTTTTACAAAAGTGTTACTATAGGTAATGGTTTGAAGTTTTTGACGTGTTATTTTATGTGTATCTACTACCAGAATTGTTGGATTCGCCCCGAGATGCTAAATGCTTAGGTTTAAATGTTGTTAATTTGATTATGTTTAAATTGTAAAATGATAAAAATTTCATAAAATCACAATTTTATTTTTTTATTTATACCAAGTTGTGAAAATTTGCCAACAAGAACACTACATACAAACCACTTGCAAAATGCAAGAGATGCAACTTACATTTTTTAAAAGTAGGACCACCCACCTAAAACTTGGTTTTTATGCACGTTGCACCCAATGAGGAGCTCACTACATGCATTTGAAAACCTTGCTTCATGGGAATCATACACCAAAAATGGATATGTTTATTTCAACATAAGTTCATTACACAAAAAACTCATTCCATGGTTTAACACAAAGTATTAACATGAAGTTATGAAAAGGAAAATATGAACATGAAGCTTCACTCACAACCCCATACTCCCAAAAAAGAAATGAATAAAATTTTCAACCCATTCACCTACATTTACTAAACATTATCATTCATCAATTATAATTCAATAATATTATGGCACATACTATCCTTCTAGAAGTATCATCCTTCCTATAAATGAATCATTAAATTATTTGAAATCATTTACAATTTTTTGAATGTTGTTGGATAATGGTTTGAAGTTTTTGACATGCTATTTTATGTGTATCTACTACCAGAATTGTTGGATTCGCCCCGAGATGCTAAATGATTGAAACTAAAAGAAAAAACTGGTTCTAATGTTATGTCATTCACACAAAACGAGGAAGCACTAACTCGTCAAATGACATAGTATTGGAATGACATAGTATTGGAGGGTTTAGGGGAAAATTTTGTTGAGATATTTTAACCCTAGATATAAACATCTTCATTTTTTCTAGATTTTGGATGAAGTTAGCGTGGATTAACCCTAAGCTGCCCAAACTTTTGTGGAGTTTGAAAATCTAATGTGAACTGTTCAACATAGGGTGAAATTAACCCCATCGTACTATTTTATCAATCCCCTTTGTGCGAACAGATAACGATTACTTTACTCCCTATAATGTACATACAACTCATGGTCGGCAAATTTTGCCAAAATTTTATATTTAAAAAAAAGGGTGTGTGACAGCCCCAGTCTGAATATTTCAAAATTTTGACAAGTCTCTAAGAATCTCTAAGCATGCTAAGTGCATTAGGAAGTTTCAAAGCTATCTTGTGTTTTGAACTAGGTTCAATTCTCCAGAATTTCAGCAAATTGTTCTTAGTTTGTTTTTTTTTTTTTTTTTTTTGGTTTGACTAGCCATCTTAGGAATTAATTAATGCTGAACATGAGTCGGCAATATTTAATCATGTTAACCCCAAAATCAAGAGAGGGTTAAATGGAATAAAAATATCCTTCCTAAACCTTGACACAAACCCATAAACTTAGGAGGCATCTGAAGAGTGCAAACAGACACAATAACAAAGTGGAAGAAATAGTTTGTGCAATTGAGTTGCTTATAAGCCATTGGGAATGGTGGGCCTTGATATCTATGTTCCTAATGGTGCATTCACACTTGATGTTAAATCAATGTTAAATGAAGATCTAGTGTTAAATCAATCTTTAAATGAAGATGTACTATTCAGAATCTTGCACTTCCTACTTTGGCATCATGGATTTTCTGCACAATAGATATGCATGTCAAAGATCGGGCTGGAGAGGATGCAAAAAAAAGAGTGTTAAGAATGTGCCCACACAATCTCTTGTATCCAATCCTCTGAGTATGGGTTATGCATGAGTACAATCATTTTGAATACACGATGTGCCATAAGTAGGTAAAGCCCTGAATAAGGGGCGTAGGACGAGGCAGTAACCAAGTCCATCCAGCCCCACATTTTGTGACTATCCCCACCAGTGGGTTTTACTGATCTTATAGCATTAGGCAAAGGCTATCATGAATCTAAATATACAGATCACAAGCTGTAGGAGGGGGAGAGCATTCTTACACCTACTCTATAAGAGTGGGAGGGATCCTACATCTACATATAGGCATAAGATGCAACTAACTCTTAAGGAGTAGGCGTAACATCTCTCCTCATTATTAGGAGCAACATTCATGGACAAAATGTGCCTTTCCAATGCATTAGGAAATTTCTCTAGTGCTTTACATTTATGTTCCGTGCTACTATTGGGGTCATTAGGTGAACTCCTTCAAGGGTGAAATCAGGCATGTGCAATTATTATGCCTCGTAGAGATTCTCCACCTTTGAAAGCAACACAATAGTCTTTAAGGTTAAAAGACATGAAAACCACACCTTCAAGAGGAGACAATAGCTCCAAGGGTGAAGTGTAAGTCAGGAGGCTTCATGACATTCTTTTTCTTCAAAGAGTTTGTTGCCAAGCAGAATATATCTTGAGATGTTCAATGTGCATCCTGATTGAACACTCTCGGAGCGTCCTCCATGTCCCCACAATGTCACGGTGCAATAGTCAAGTGTGTTGATCACTTTGAATAGAAAATCAACACTTCAAGCACACAACAACTCTTGGTTGCTCAGTCAAACATTGAAACAGTGTCCTACATTCAAGAAGTCTAACAAGCACAAGGAGTGTACAAGGAGTGTACTGAGCATATCTTCAATATCATAATAATCTTAGTTAAATCTCCTCAGATCTGCTCAGTATTGAGGGTTTTCTAGCAGTATGGAAAACACAAAATAATCACCTCAGCTCATTCCTTGTTGAAACTGAGGTCTCATTGCCTAGCTCTGGGTTGTATGTACAAATGGAAGACTGCCACATCTGCAACCAAACAGCTGTTCAGCAGG
>Ga0116228_10001790_pt1 | contig 18085 bp, 17 predicted proteins | sample S1TSphfallax_2_FD_89694 | JGI IMG/M metagenome (GOLD analysis project Ga0116228, IMG submission 89694) | Host-associated microbial communities from peat moss isolated from Minnesota, USA - S1T2_Fc - Sphagnum fallax MG | ecosystem: Host-associated > Plants > Peat moss > Unclassified | place... | reverse complement strand
CAGTACCACGAGCCCCTTTGGAATGAATCAGTCTAGCAATCTGTTTGGGGCAAAGCCCTTTGGAAGCACAACACCATTTGGAGGGCAAACAGGTTCTTCCCTCTTTGGAAGTGGGACTGCAACAGGTGTATTTGGGGCCACACAGCCCACAACATTTGGAGCCTCCTCTGGGGCCTTTGGTGCCTCATCTTCAGCCCCTGCATTTGGATCAGGTATGGTTTACCACTGCAAACTGCAATCCTGTGTGATAATTTTCAGGCATTGTTCCTGTGGATATTGATGTGCACATGCTTATGGCTAGGACTTCAGTTTCTCAATTAAATATGCCCTGTGTGGAATTCTTTGTCAGTCATGTGACTTGTAATGCTAGCTTGAGTTTCTACTGATTTCAAATGGGCTCATTTAGCTTCCTTTCACAAGACAATTGCACTGTATTCAGGATGCACAGAAAAGTTGCTATCAACATGTTACTCTTGATGTTCCTTGAATATGTCAGAGACTCAGTGCTATTCATACTGTTAGTTTTATTGTTCCTTTCATTCTAGTTCTGTTCTTTGCAGTTTTTCCTTCCCGGTTCTTCAGTCCTTATCTGGGAGTTTTTAAGAAGGAAAGGTTTCTGCCCGGTCCTGGTCACCTAATCATGAGCGTGGAGATTTCTTGATACTCTTCTGAGTTGTTTGGACCATATGGTTGCAGGAGCCCCGATATTTGGCCAGAAACCTGCATCTCCTTTTGGTGGGTTTGGCACAAGCCAACCACAAGCTAATATTTTTGGCTCACCGGCATTAGGACAGACACAGGCATCTTTTGGCAGTCAACCATTTGGTTCAACCACTCCAGCTTTTGGGGCTCAATCTGCACCAGCATTTGGTTCAACACCAGCTCCAGCTTTTGGTGCTACATCGACTCCTGCTTTTGGAGCTTCTGCCCCTTCATTTGGTAGCACACCAGCATTTGGGCAGACTGCACCTGCATTTGGAGCAAGTGCACCATCTCCTGTATTTGGAAGTTCTGGCCTTGCAGTTCCCTTTGGTTCTCAGACGGGCTCAGCATTTGGTATGTCTGTGTTGCGTGCTTGTAGAGATTAATATTTGCTTTCTGTGTTAGTTTCATGAATGTACTGAGGAGAGCTGTGTTTATGTGCCTTACTTTATTAGCTATGTCTCTTGAGTTTTAGTGAACATCATGACTGAGTTTTCCATGCACTTCTGCAGATGTGACAGAAACTTTGGGTACAGATTTTTGTTTGTGTTTGATTTGGTATTGCTGGAACCAATATGACAATACCTTCAACATGCTATTGTGGAGTTTTGTCTGCGGTCTCTCAGATATGACCCATTTTTGAATGGGTGTTTCTTTGTTATGTTTTTAGGTACCTCTGCAACAACTACATTTGGAAGTGGTTTTGGGGTGTCTGCATTTGGAGGACAGCAGCGGGTTGGCAGTAGGGCAGCACCCTATGCAGTCACTCCTGACCCTGATACAGGAACTGGTGGCCAAGTTGGAAAATTTATGTCTATTTCTGCTATGCCTGCATACAAGAATAAGAGCCATGAAGAACTTAGGTGGGAAGACTACCAAGCAGGGGATAAAGGTATATTGGCATGTCTAGTCCTTAGATATTCAACACTCTATCCTTTCAACAATTCCAGAGGAAAATTTGGGTTTAGTCTTATTTTAGAAAGTTTTGTGGAAGACTCCTATATTATGCTCAACTGCATCATGTCCCATAATGACCCAAAAGGGTTTAACTGGTCATGAAAGCCTTTTTACATGGCTAAGTTGTGGCTGTCCTTGCTAACAATTCTTGTCTTTGTGCAGGAGGTCCAAACCCGGCTACTCCTCAACAGCCTGCAGGAGGTATTTTTGGGCAGAATCCTCAGGCAGCAAGCCCTTTTGGGGGAACCTCAACAGCCAGTTTTGGACAAACGACCACTCCTAACCCATTTGCAAGCTCAACCTCTTCTTTGTTCACCCCAAAGCCAACGTTTGGAAGTCCATCAACACCCACCCCTGCTTTTGGTGCAACAACTCCAGCTTTTGGGTCATCGACATTTGGAACTACAACCCCATCACCATTTGCCACCACCTCTGCTTTTGGACAGTCCAGCACAGCCCCTGCATTTGGATTAGGCTCCACCAGCTCTCCCTTTGGACAACCCTCCACCCCAGCTTTTGGCAGCACAGCATTTGGTTCTTCAACACCAGCATTTGGTACATCAACATTTGGGACCACTCAGCCAGCATTTGGTTCATCCCTTGCTTTTGGCTCATCTACACCTGCTTCAGGTTTCAACACAGTTTCATCATCACCTTTTGGAGGCAGTAGCCTGTTTGGGAACACTCCAGCCTCTCCAACTGGGGGACTGTTTCAATCTCCAGCCTCTCAGCCTTTTGGAGCAACATCTACTCCTGCCTTTGGGTCTACAACTCCGGCTTTTGGCAGCAATTTGTTCAACACTGGCACTTCAGGCTCCATTTTTGGCCAGACAAAATCAGCTGGACTTGCACAATCTACTGTATGTCACAAACTTGGTGGCCTCCTGGTTCAGAGTCAGTCTTTCTAGTTTCTTGAGTACAGATTCACTGTTGATAATATTTGGTATGAGAGTTGATGATGTGGTGGTATGTAATGTGGGGCTTTGTTCTTTATTGAAACTGTATGGAGAACGAATCTGTTCGTATGATGATGCATTTGTGACTGTTCATTTGACTTGGGTGCTCAGCCTTCTTCTGCTTTTGGAACTTTTGGGGCAACCCCAGCAGGCCAGACTCCAGGAAATTTCAGCTTTCCAAGCTTTCAAACTGCACAGCAAGGTACTGATAACACTCTATTCTTTTGGGGACATTGGGAAATTGGTAGCTTTTGTATCATCATTGGGACATAAACATTGTTTGCTTTGTACTCACACCAGAGAATTATCTGCCCCTAGCAAAGGAAACTCTGTCACCATTAGTGTCATATCTGCCCTTTGCATGTGTGACAACCCCTAATATTTGCATGACACATTTTGCTGCATTGGGACAATGGTGATGTGGGAGCAGCTTAATACAAAATTGCATTAGATCTAGAAAGTTCTAGGCTTCTTTGTTAAACATCTGCAAGGACTTTGAGTCTTCCGAGCAAATTTTGCAGAAGAGATCAGATTGGAGAGAGTGATGTGGATGGTTGCAGATGACAAATTCTAATCTGTGGTTCTCAATTTCTTCTACAACAGGAACTAGTATATTTGGAGGCTCACCAGCTCCAGCATTTGGGCAGCAGTATGTTCTTCTCCTTCAAATGCATAATGCTCCTATTGTCCTATGTAGTTTGTTCTTGGATGCCTTTCTCTTGTTTGCCTGTACTTTTCTATCTCAAGGAGCAGTAAAACGATTCTGGGTCCAATGAAACCATGGGGAGTGTGAACAACCTCCTTAATGGAAACAGGAAAAATTGCAAAGGATGACTAAGTGAGTTTGCCTTTAATGCTGACATGTATGGTGATCATGATGACCCTGATGTGCAGGCCTACCCAGAATATGATGTCAGCAACACCTGTCCCTGTGACCAATCCTTTTGGTACTCTCCCTGCAATGCCACAAATGCTAATTGGTCGGAGTGCTGGATCTGGTCCATCTGTTCAGTATGGAATTTCAAGCATGCCGGTGAGTGTACAATACAATTGTGTGCCATGGTGTTTCTCTTTAAAGGGATTTAAGGGCACTGCATACAAAACCTTATAAAGCAATCCTGGGTCAGCAGTAGGAGTTGAGTCTAACAAAAGTGGGATGTTTGTAATGCAGGTGTCTGAGAAGCCAACACAAGTTCGAACAACTTCGTTGCTTACACCACGACACATTACACAGCAGTCCAAAGTCCGCATGCATGCAAGACGCTATCATCCCAAAAAAGATAGTCCTAAGGTGAGACTCCAGTCTGTACATCCTCACTGTCTTCGTAGCCAAGTCCAATGGAGTGTTTCTTCCTCTCTGCCCTTCTGATTGCAGATGCCCCTTTTATTCCTCATTGGTGGTTGAACTCTTGGTAGGTGGAGAATCAAAGCTCCTCAAGAGTAGTTGATAAGTCAACTACTGGCCAGTATGAGCTTCTGATCACTTTGGGCGTTTGTAGGTCTCTTTTTTCAGCGATGGTGATGAAGTTCCCACAACTCCCAAGGCAGATGTGATGTTTGTTCCTCGTGAAAATCCTCGTGCTCTGTTCATTCGGCAGCCGGAGCAGTCTCCTATCACATCTACTACCTCCAGGGGCACTCCAGATGCTAGAGACATTGCCACACCAGTCCAAGGAAATGACCAATCTCGTAAGCTGTGCACCTTTCATGAAACCTGTGCATCTCTGTAATTGGAGGTTATCTGTTTGATCAGTGGTGTAACCTCTTAAACACCTTGGTGATTAGCTCAAAAACATTGGCTCTTGCATTGAACTCATGGGTTCTAGAGCTTCATCATTCTAAGAATGCACAAAATTGGTTACTTTTTCACTGAACACAGATGGAAATAAAAACATGACAATTTTTCTGTCTTGTAGGTATCATGTCTGAGGGGAGGCCTCTGCTGTCTGATAGCTTTATGCCAGAACGTAAGTTTGTTCTATCTTATCAGAGTTTGTCAATGTTGACACTTCTTGGTGTAGGTCAGTCTTGTGCACAAATGTATGTCTGAATATGTGTGTCCAAACCAATTTTTCAGTACAGTTTTCTTGAAAAAAATTGTTTTGATGTGTATCAGGTCCTCCTGATAGCTGGCCAGGTCCAGATAAGGGAAATGTCACAGTCTATGCAGTACCGACAACTTCAACAAAGCCTTCAGAATTTTTTTCAGGGGAGCCGATCCCACAAACAAATGGGTCTCTCAAGGTTCAAAGCTACAGGGCTAATGGATTTTTCTCTGCAACTGGTGTCAATTCTAGTGAAGTTGTAAAGAATTCACATGCTCATGGCCCTGACATCGAAGTGTTGATGCCAAAACTCCACCACTCTGATTACTTCACTGAACCTCGAATTCAAGAGCTTGCTGCTAAGGAGCGTGCTGAGCCCGGGTATTGCAGACGAGTAGTGGATTTTGTTGTTGGACGCCTGGTCTGTATTTTTCCACTTTCCAAATTATTATTTCATTTTGGATTTGGAACGTTCTCCTCCACTGCAATTCTGGATTGAGCTAGGATAACTCTTTGACCTGAATGCAGCAATTCAAGGACTACATGTTAACCCTGTTCTGGACATTGTTTTGGCCAGGGCTACGGTGCTGTAAAATTCTTGGGGGAGACAGATGTGCGGGGGCTGGACTTAGAGAGCATAATTCAGTTCAACAAGTGTGAAGTTCTGGTATATATGGATGAAAGTAAAAAGCCACCTGTAGGACAGGGCTTGAACAAACCAGCCCAAGTCACCCTCTTGAATGTTAAATGTGTTGACAAGAAAACAGGGCAACACTATTCAGATGGACCTGAAGTGGAGAAGTTTGAAAAACGTTTGAAAAACAAGACTGAGAAGCAAGGTGCAGAGTTCATATCTTACAGTGCTTTGAAGGGGGAGTGGAAATTCCAAGTGCAGCATTTCAGTCGGTTTGGTCTGGATGTGGACTCAGATGAAGAAGATGGCATTTCCCAATCAGACCAGCAAAAGGCATTCCACTCATCAGGTACCAAGAGAAAATCCAATGTGCATGGATATACCCATTGTCATCGATGATATATCCAGTTTTCTGGACTGTTTTTTATCCCTGCAAACAACCACGGGAACACAAGCTTTCCTCTATATCAGCGATTTCAATTTCCTCTTGTGGATTCCCTTGTTACACTCAGAACTTTGGGCCATAGTCATTTGGTTACTTGCCAACAAGGACCTGGCAGATTGATGCTATGCAATGGCAATAGACATCAGAACCTAGAGGAACTTCTTTGTAGCCTGATGAGCACCTCCTTTCTTCTTGACAACTACTTCGCACAAGTGGCACTGGATTTTTTTGGAAGGTGCATTCAACCCTTTTGGCAAAGGATTTGAGGCTTCTTCTTTGTTTGTGTGTTGCAGGCATGGATATGATGGAGGGGGTAGAGGAAGGTACACTGTACGAAGACTTGGAAGACACAATGTATGAATCACCACAGAATGTTTCAGGTTTACTCACCAATACTGGAGATGATATTGAGGAAGAATCTGAGGAGGTCTTAATTGAAGAACTTCAAACCATTGCTCCTCAGCCTGCCTTACCACACTCCCTTCCAGCTCATCTGGGGCTTGACCCATTGAAGATGCAGCAAATGCGGGCTCTGTTCTTTGCTGATGGTGAAGAGGCTGAAGATATTGCATTACCTGGGAAATTTGGGCAGCAGTGGGCTCGCCAATCAGCAGCTGCAATCAGTGATCCAGCAAGTAATGTGAAACATTTGTACCGAACTCCAGTGAGAGACTTATCTATAGAGCAGGGTGAGGATCAGCTGGGCTGGCCCCAACATCTGCCGCATAGGGCTGCTGGCCCTTCAGCAAACCAAACGCGTGTTAGCCCCCACACGTCCTGGAGACGTTCACCTGCATATACAGCTCTAGAAGATAAGATGTCAGGTCAGCAATCCCCTTCAAGGTCTCCTGTTTTGGCACTGGCTATGCATGCACATGAAGATGGCTCAACTCCAAAGAGGCCACGTGGGAGTGGATTTTGGCTGGAAGCATCAAACAAATCCCAATCACTGGCTACTGGACGCTCAGATCACATTGCTGATGCAGCTCTCTTCCTAGGTTGCTCCTTCCGGGTAGGTTGGGGTCCCAATGGTGTATTGGTGCACAGTGCTGGCCGTGTCGGACAAAAAGGAGCGGAATGTGTGTTATCATCATGTATTCAGTTTGAGAGGGTTGCCCTTGATCAGACTGTAAGAGATGAGCAAGGAACTGTGAGAGATGAACTTGTCCAGCTTCAGTTCATTGCCCCATTAACCCTCCACATGTCCATGAGCCAGGTTCTTGATGGCTTCTCTCAGTTAGCAACTGGGCACCTACGATTACGGAACTTGGTGTGCAGTCCGATGGAGCTTCCACGGGTGTGTCATGAATATGAAATCTTAACAGAAAAGCAGCATGAAGTGGATGGCTTAAGAAATGCTGATCATGTCATAATACGCCATCAGGCAATGGTGTGGCGCCTTACAAGTGTTCTCTTTGCAGAGAAGCCAAGTCTTCTATTAGAAGATCAAGGTGATGAGCAGGAAGTCATATCAGATGATCGTGTGGACCCTGAAGCAGAGCCTTTGATTCGAAGAGCAAAGTTTAGTAGCTGGCTGCAAGACAGTGTGAGTGATTTGGTGAAAGGGGAGTTGCAAAAGCTCAAGAATGGTAATGAACAACAGGTGAAGGAGATTTTTACCCATTTGACAGGGCGCCAATTGGATGAGGCTGTTGAGAAGGCTATATTGCGAAGAGATGTGCGCTTGTCTTGTTTATTAGCCATAGCTGGGGGTGCAGTGGAGAATCGATTGGATATGGCATCTCAGCTGGAATTGTGGGCATCAGAAGGCCTGGATCAATCCCTCATAGAACCTGACATGATGTCAATTTTCAGGCTCCTTGCTGGTGATCTGTGGGGTTCATTAGATGGGCGAGGCATTGACTGGAAACGGTTTCTGGGCCTTGTGATGTGGTATCAACAGCCTCCTGACACTGACCTTCCCACCATTATTTCTTCATACGAGCAATTTGTCAGGGAAAGCAGGGCTCCTATTCCTATCCCCAAGTATGTGGAAGACAGGCACATTGATGATGAGGCTAGGGACTACACCAATACATATGATTCTGCATACTATCTCATGTTACTTCATGCAAAGAAAGAACAGCCAGATGCATTTGATGTAAGAAAAATGCTTTGTCCAGCAGCTGCAACATACAACTGGTTAGACCATCAGTTGGCCTGGCATCAGGAAAGCATTCTTCGTGCTGTCAAAGCCTTGGATACTCAAGAGCTTCTGCATTCCTTGCATATGAATTTTGCAAGTCAATTGCTGGCTCTTGGGCTTTGTCACTGGGCTTTGTATGTCGTGCTGCACATGCCTTGGTCTCCTTCCCAGCCAAACCTGCATGAGAAGGTGTGCAGTAATTCAGTATTCTACTCCTGTTGTCTGATGTTCTGAAACAGCATTTGAAATTTTCTCTTTGTGACCTTCATCATGCAACTTTCTATTTGTCTATGTGAGCTTGGAGATAAAGGGTGACCAAAATTCTCTTTGTGGATAATCATGATGATAAACTTTCATCTATGTTAGAATGGTTATGGTGTTATTGTGAAGGTTGTGAAAGAGATACTCAACCAGTACTGTGAGACTTGGAGCTCCTCTGAAGCACAACAGCAATTTCTGGAATATGATCTGCGTATTCCATCAGAGTGGCTTCATGAAGCATTGGTAATAATCAAACTGGTAGCCCAGGCTTGTTTCTCAGATGGTATGTACAGTACATGTGTAGTCATATTGCCATTGATTGTAAGAATTGAAGAAATTTTCATCGCCATCACCCTCTTTGTGCACAGATGCCCTGTTAACTCAGAGGTGAATTGTCTGCCCAACTTAGGAGGTTTTCATTTGTTTTGCCAGATAAGCTTTCTATGTGCATGTAGGGTTTGAGTCTCAGTTTTAGGTCCAATCTTTACATTTCCATTCTGATCACTTTGTTCTGTCGTCTCTATCTTCCTCCTTTCTTGTTTTATTTCATTTGTGTGTAGTGCTAACAAAAGCACTTGCTTCCTATAATTCCTGAAAACTGGTAAGTTTAAGATTTGGATGACATTTTCCCTCTCATTTTTTAGTCTAATCTTCATCTCTTGAATGTGGATTTGGATTCCTTGCTTTATTTCAGAATTAACTAAGAGAAAGATGGAAGAGTGAGGCATCTGTTAGACAGAAGGCCCATCGAATTTTTTGCAAACTATTTTAGCTAACTATGTTCACAGAGCAGTGGACCCCCAAGGCACTCTGGACTACCATGATTTACCACAGTTGAATTTACTGACAATTGCACCAACCCCTTACTGGGTTATGTTTTGTAGGCTGTTTATTGGCGATATGCGCATGATACAAAGAAGGAGATGGAACACTTGATCAAAAGCTCTCAATGGCGGAGTGCACATGTTTTATTTATGACTTCAGTAGCAGCCACATTGTTTGTAAATTGTAATCCTTCTAAAGCTCCTTCCATTGGAATGTGGATTTGTGTGGATTGATGGTCTTTGGTTCTCTGTGATTTTCTAGTGCAAAATTATGCTTATTTCCACAGCCCATCTTTACTGATACAAGTGGCATAGATGACACCTAATGACCAAAACATCTTGTCTTTACAGTGGAGCATTCCCAAGTATGGCAAGTAGCAAGCCAACTGGAAGGGCATGATACTGAGGTGGAAAATTGGGACATAGGAGCCGGTCTCTACATTGAGTTTTACACCCTGAAAACCTCGTTTGTGGACTCATTTGATCCAGTCAATGAACTGGTGTGTTGCAATTTCATGGAAGCCTTGTTCACTCTGTGGCTCTAAATTCTTTTTCCTTATGGATTTAATTGAGGGAGCTGACACTGTATTATGTACCTGTCACACATAAGTAGCTGTGTCTTTCACATGGTATATTAAGTATGCACTGAAGCTGCAGTTGAGGTTTCACATTCAGTTGTTTTAGTTGGAAGTTTCAGTCAAGTATTTTACCAAAGGTGCATTTGTGGCAAGTCCAAGGCCATGATGGGTCCAGGGATTTGGAATCAGAGTGTAAATTGGAAAACCTGATAGGGATTGTAATGTCTGGTGAGTCATGTGGAGTTGTAGATGGTTTCAAGGATTGATGAGTGGTTTTTGGAAATCAGGACTCATTGGAGAAGAAGACAGCAGCATGCAAGGCTTTCTTTGAGCAACTCAGAAGGTCCCAAAACTTTTGGAAGAATAAAACCTCAGCTGATGCTAGGTACTCTTCATTCTCCTCAAGAGTAGCCCTTGATGTGGATGAAGTCTCTGAGCTGACTGAATGCTGCTGCTTTACTGTAATCTTCAACCAGCATCCTCTCTCACTGTATGTGGGTTGTCCTTTTTTGCAAACCTCTTGGAAAATGTGAACTGTGAGTTTCTGACATGATTGTTATTGCCTGTGCTCGACTGATTATGTCGCATGTGTGGAAACATTGAACCTGCAGGGTGGCATATGCCAAAATGGCAGATGAAATATCAGTGCTTTTGATTGCAGAGACCAAGACAGCTCCACTTGCAATTAACACTGAGATGGAAATGTATGATACAGTACTTGATGCACCATTACCTGAAGATGCTCGCATGTGTCACCTTCAGGGAGCAGTCTCAACCTTCACATCCTGGCTCTTGGAAGAAGTGACGATCTGAACCAGCACTTGTGCTACCTTTCTCATTTGAGTTTCAAACTTCCATGGGTTGATCTGGGAGGCAAATGGAGGCTCAACCTTCACAAGTGTAAAACTTAAAAGACTAAATCTGCCAAGTTTGAACATAGTTTAGGCTGATTGAGAACAGGTTGGATCTGTGGAGATGGAAGGCTCAGAGACATGAAGATCATGATATATGGGCATGGTACCTTCCATGATTCCAATCTCTCTGAGCACTCATGGAAGGTGTGTTATTCAGACGATATCAGCCTGTTACACTATGTTTCAACTTGTAGGAAGCATCTGGAGGGAGAGGGGGGTCACAAATATTTTTGGTGTAGCTTAGTAATTCTGGTATACTCTTTTCCCCACTGCACATCACTCTTGTGAAGCCTTGGGACAAATGTTTGTGTTCACAAAAGAGTGGTCAAGAGAGCACTTTGTTGTCATATGGCTGTTGTAGTATTGACATTGCTTTCATTTTGTAATTGGAGTGCAAAGTCTGAAAACTTCTCAGGAGGGGAGTAGGTAGGTGGCAGGTGGGGGGCTGCAGGACTGAGATTGTGTAAAAGGATCTCTGTTTCTGAAATGCAGTGCAGTGTAATTATAATGTCTCTTAGGTTTACAGTGCTAGTTGTTGACAACATCATGTCTTAGTTTTCCTGTGGCATCCTGAAATTGTGACAGAGGCTGTGGAGGCAGGTACTTGTGTAATTCTCTTTGCTTGGAGTTTTGTTCTGATTATTTGCATACTTCTATCAGTGTTGTATTTCTATCTTCTTGTATTATTATGTGTATGTTGTATACAGTGTTGTCGACCTCCAGGTTCTGTTCTAGTCCTCTATCTAGTCTTTTGAGTCCCTGTATTCACAGTTTTGTATTCTAAAGAACAGCACCTCAGACTAGCCTCCTCTTGGGCTAATCCCTTGCTGCAATTGTTTACATAGACTAGCACTTATTACCGGGCTTTCATTAAGTGTATCTCGCAGGTGTTTCAGCTGTCTTCTCCTTCAACAAATAGTTATGGGCTGTGTCCAACATGTGCAAGGGGAGTCTAGTGTTCACCTGCAGTACAGCCAAAGGCCTCTCCTCTAAATTAAGCTCCTAAACCTCTAGAATTTCCTTATCCACTATGGCTGTGAAGGGGCCTCTTCCAATGCCTCTCTGGTCCTACCAGGCTGTTGCTAGAGCTCTCTCCTCTGTTGTTCTCTCTGAAGCATCATCACCCTCTGCTCTGCTATTTGAAGACCACCTGTGCTCAGCCTCAAGCTCCTCCAGTATATGATGGCTTCCTCCAAACTCCTGGCAAGTGTTCCCAGCTCATGTAGCACACATGGACTTCCTCCAACCTCTGCCTGTTCCTTCCAAGGTGTAAATCATCGACCCATAATGTCAAACCCAGCCAAGTTGCTCGGACCAGCTTAATAATTAATGTTGATGGTCCTCTCTTGCCTGCCCAATTGGATCCCCTTAATCCAAAGGCCCATGGACTTCAGTCCCATCTCCCATTAAGGGCCCTTCAATCAAATTGGAGCTACAATCTTGACTCTCCTACTACAAGGGCTCCCCTTAGCCTTGGTGACATTTGCCAATTTGACTTCACCTATCCAGCCTTGTGGTTTACCCTCCCTGGGTATCCTGATTTTGTATTCTTCTTGAGATTTTAACTTCAAAACTAAAAAACAAGAGAATATAGTGCTTTCAATTCAAGAAGAATTGGTCACAGATTCAAGGATTGTAAAATTGAAATTTTTGGAGAATATGCAAACACAGCACAATCCAACATAGCTACAAAAGCAATAAGTTGCATGTAGCAACCATGACAGTGAAGGATGAAACTATTACTGTTTGGCATTTGAACATTCAGAGCCATTAATCATATGTTTCATGATATTCAACCACTCATGATGTATAAAAAGTGGGAAAAAGGACAAACTTATGTATTTGGGTGATAATACAATGCATGCAATAGTGCTGCAACATGATGTGTCTATAAACTGAATGACAGACCGATTAAAGAAATATTAAGTGTGCTACATATGATTGTGTTTTAGAAGGGCTTATTCTTCATGAAGCAACATGACTAAAAAAAAAGTGCTTAGAGAAATTGCTATCAAATTTGGTAACTTCTTTATTGAGACTGTTCTGAAACAAGATTCCAAGGCAGTTTCATGTTCCAAATTAAGTCCAAAATAAAACTACATTAATAAACTTACATTTTTTCATGTGTGAGGATAATCCTTCTAATAAATGAGAATCACATTAAGTTCCCAAACTTGAACACTGGCAGATTTGCACTAGCTAGTGTATAAATGTCCATCTTCATAATTCATAATATATATGTCATTCTGCAGCATCAAATCATAACAACTTCAGAATCCATAACCAGCCCAACTACAACTAGCATCAAATGTTGTAAATTTTCTTAATCCATGTAAGTGCAAATCAATTACTTGAAAATTTTTAAACTCTTTTGAACCCCATTGAACCTTTTAATTTTAGTCTCATATGAACTCCCTGTTGGAATTCAAATTCAGACACAGTCTATCAATTGAAGGTCAAAAGTATTCTCACATACTCCACCATGTCAAAATCTCCTTAGGCTCTTCCCAAAATTGAGACTCATGGCAATAAATTTCTTAAGGAACTGCATCTTGTTTTTATTTTCCTTGGAGTTATTTGATGGCCTTCCAATTTCCTCAGCTGATTCACCCTAGGAAAGAAAGCAGGGAAGACAAAGGAGACATCTGTCTATGAAAGAAGGTAGTTTGTTTGTTTTGTTTTGTACCAGTAAGATCCACTGAACTGGGAGTTTCAGATCGCGTTCTTTGTCTCTTTGGAAAGCTCTCAAGGGCACATCGGCTTGGTTTCATGGCATTTGGACTTGCAGTGCAAAAGTTCTTGAATATTGAATGATTTCTTCACTGAAAATTAAATTAAATCATAGCTGAAAATTTCTGAGGAATTGGAATGTGCCTTTGGTGTTGTTGGAAAGATCTTAATGAGCAGGATTTAATGGAATTTATTTGGTAAGATTTGGATTCAGAATATGGGAGATATTGAATTTTAAGTGATTTCTGCTGCTGAAATTTCAAATAAACAAAAAAAAACCAGGTTTTGGAAGGAAAAAGAGGATGTGGTAACACTTGGGTCAACAGCACAGGCCACACTAGCGAACAGGTGTTGTAAGAATTTCCTATAGCTACTGACCCAATAACAGGGGATCTCACCTTTTTACAGATCAGTTGGAACTGTGTCGGTTGTCTCTGTGTGGAAACCTTTCGTGTCATGATGCATGCCGTGCGACAAACTGTTCCACTAGAGGGTTCACCAAATGTGGGGCTTCATCCTGCAAGAGCCATAAAAACCAAAATTTAGATCCCTTCCACAAATTCAAAGCCCCCTTTATTTTAAGATATACAAAAAGGAGCGCTGGGTGACGAGAACTGGGATACAGTACAACCTACTAAGCAATCACCCTAAATTCAGTTCACAAGTGTCACTGAACTGCCAATTTAACTGGAAAGGAGTCATAACCTTGTTAGAACGCTCAAGGTGGACAAAGGCTGTGGCATTGACAAAGCTCATGGCCGGACATAGGGGTAAGACAGCAAGAGAGAACTAAGACTGAGAAGAAACCTGTGGGCAATGACCAACATTGGGGAAAACAACAAACTCCTCCACTGTGTCAAAATCTCCATAGGCTCTTCCCAAAGCAACTGGCTCCCAGGGGTCCTTCTCACCCCAAGCTATCAAAACAGGACACTGCCAAGAAGCACAATAATTTGCATCAATCCAAAGAAACTAGTTTAACAGCTGCAAGCACCCAGATCACTGTGTGACAAAGTAGAAACTCCCAATTTATTGATGAGTTGTTTCTTCTGATTGGCCCAATTTCTGAAAGTGAAAATTTGGTTTTTCCGTGAAGGCACCTTCACATTGGGGAGCATTTCTTCTGGAAGAGGCCCGCCTGAGTAGCAAATGAAGTCCAAAAATACATCTGCCGCTCCTGGTTGTAGACCTGGTTGAAGTATCTTTTCAACGAGTTCATCAGTCACTGCACTAACATCATGGTAACACTGCACCACACGCCCAACATTCCTGACTTTTTTAGTTCTATTCTGAAGACTACAATAGGCAAGACACATCATCACAAGAGGGAAGAGGAAAAAGGAAGAAACACCAGGGTTTGAATGTAGCCAAGTAACTGTGTCTCTGATACAGCATAGTACTAATTTGTGCAAAATGTGGGCATGTGCACCTGAGAAAGGATCTTCTTGACTGCTTGTGGTTTTGCAACAGATTGAAAAAACCATTGACCTAAATTTGTGTTTCTGAGACAGGAATCACACAGTGAGTCCTTCAATGGAAAGAAGAATATTGGTTGGAAGAATCACAATTTTCTAGCAATAATTGGATATCAAGTGGAGTGCCAACCTCTCATTGTAGCAAATCTTAAAGCTTTAGTAAGCACTGATGCAAGGAAAGTGAACTAATCTACAAAGACTGATCTCCAGGGGATAAGGAGGGCCCAGTTTAGGGGCCTAAATTCCAGGTGCAATGAAGCTATAACACAGATCAGCGAGGCCATGTATCGGGGGAGTGTTTGTGATGGAGGTTGTACATGCATAACTGTTGCCAGAGGGATGAGCAGTGTTCCTTACATTGGTCTTAAGGTTTGTAGCTCATAACTGCAGCATAGAATGAACCCAAATAAGCTATCATGGCAGGAGACAATGAGAAGACTTGTGCAGTCCAATCATGTGCATGCTCAACATAGAGCAGTTCCTACCTTTGGAAATATCAATCTTGCCGTTCCTTGAGAAATACATGTGCGCACTGAGATTTCTCACCGTAACACGTTCTGAAGGCCTTTCACAAATGGACGCATAAACCAGCCCTGCTTCTTGATGTGAAGCATCCGCAAAGACACATTCAGCAACAGAAGTCCTCTTACTTTCTCAGGCTCTGCCAGTGCAGCTTGCAGCCCAACTATCCCTGTTTATCACAATCCCACAATCTAGCTTCAAAACCCTATAACCATGACATTAAGGCAGTAAACAGTTCCAGCAGGTTGTGGGCATGTCAAACTCTATCACTCCAAATATGCAGAAGGTGAATGCATAGGAGGAATGACAACTACCTCCAACAGAGTTGCAAATGACAAATGCAGGGTCATTCACAACATCTGAACAAAAGTCAAGAATTTGGTTCCCCCATGTCTCAAAAGTGTACAGAGTGTTGGGGGCCATGTCTCGAGGGCTAGGCTTATCAGCGAAGCCATAGCCTAAAAGATCTATAGCATATACTCGGTGTGACATTGCTAGAGCTGGTACATTCTTCCGCCAGTGATCACTGCATAATGCAAAAATGGGTGTTCAGACATCTGTGTATACATTGTTTTCAAGAGAAAGAGGCAATGTTTACTGATGAAGCTTCCACTCTAATTTTATGCCGTGTCTTAATCCAAAGATACCTAAACTTCAAAGGCATTGGAAATTCAAAGTTTTTCAGGCATTTGATGAATGAAACAACCTCTACACACTACACTTCACCCCTCAAATTCATGTGATATGGTTGGAATTACCAGTTGGCACCAAAACCATGGATGAGCACCAGTGCCGGGCCACTTTTTCCAGCTGTTTGATAACGAATATTGTAGCCATGCCAATTCCATGTTCTGCATATCAAACTTCTCAACTCAGAATTCTATATGAACCATTGCTCTCTTTTCAATCTCCTACAACACTAGGCCACTGGCACCCTAGTGCATTGAAATTCTGTAGAGATGATGAGAGCAAATGCTTCTGATTGATCTGTAAGTTGAAAAATAATAATCCAGGAATTACCATACAGAAAGGAAGCTAATACTCCAAAGAAGCTTCTAAAGAAACTGGAACCTAACAAGTATGCCAATCTCGTATGTCCTTGTGCTGTTCATAGACTCCAAAAATAATGCTCCCAGTCTCCAGTTCTCCTGTATGAACCTTCAGTTCCTACAGCCATCTAACAATCTTTACCAGCTGAAATCTGATCCGAAATAAAATGCGAATAATTTGGAATCTCTTGAGCAAAATGGATGGTGTACACAATTATTTCTATCTCACCAACCAAAAATGTGGCGAAAATTGGACAACTGTCGTGCTCTTTCAATCATCTGTTTATAAAGGGGGGTTCAGTTCTCATGTCTGATGTTAGGCGATCGTCACTCCTTTGTAAAAGGCAAATAAGAAACATTCTTTTGAAGGGAAATGAGAAAACTCAAACCTAGTTTCAACAGTTATGTCTGATTCGATAGCGAAGGCGTCGGTCGAAACGATTGCAGGGCTCTGAACACTCGACGTAGGAGTAAGCTCCGCTAAGATCCCTCGCGTGGCACTCCTGATTTGCCTTAGTGGCGCACAGCTCAAACTCTGCCGATTCTGGTGATGCCGATTTTGGCGACCTGCCAAAAGACAGAAGGGAGTACAAACCGCAGAGAAACGACGAGCAAGAGGATGAGCGGAGGAGGAGGAGGAGGGGGCGGGAAGGGGAGCTAAAACCCCACCAATAATCACGCCTGCGTTGCAACACACAAGCGCCATGCTCGCCTCGCTTCTCACTCCCGCCCGCTCCACCCTTCAGCGCTCGCGCAAAACTCCCAAGAGCAACAAAGTCACGTTCGAAGCGGAGCAAACGAAGAGGAAATGAGCAATCGTGAAGCGGAGCAAACGAGGAAACGAGCAATAGTTCGAAGCGGAGCAAACGAAGAGGAAACGAGAACTCGTGAAGCGGAGCAAACGAGGAAACGAGCAATCGTTCGAAGCGGAGCAAACGAAGAGGAAACGAGCAATCGTGAAGCGGAGCAAACGAGGAAACGAGCAATCGTTCGAAGCGCAACAACAGACGAGATGAAACGAAAGTAACGAAGAAGTGGTTGACATGACCAGTTTTCTATTCGAAACGTGTGGCCTGATTCTCACTGGCGATGTCACCTTCCTGCGCCTTTTGTCAAGATGGCACAAATTGAGGCAGGAAGCTTCAACACTCTACTTCCTTTCCACTATACAAACAAGAGGACGGCAAAAAAAGAAAAAGAAAAAAAAGTTGTATTTTGAACTCATGGGATAAGAGTTTGTTGGCTATATGAAGGATTTTGAATTTTTAAAAAATAAAAATTTGTATTAAGAATTTTTTAAATTTCTAATCCTCTTAAAATTTGTTGTGCATATTTGAAAATTCTTTTAATCATAGTTCCATTGCTTTTCTTTTAATCATACAAATGAATATCAAGTTATAAATGACGATATTGTGTCAAAATTCAATTCAAATTTTTGCAAAAAAGAAAGTGTAAAACAATTTTTCATAACGTGCACAAGGTAAAATTAGATATTTAAATGTTTGAAATAAACATTAATAATGAATGAATATCACTTAGTCGAAAAGAGTTGAAAAAGTTATACAATTAATTTTTAGTTTCATTTCATTTTCAAGTTTAAGAATTTGATTTTTTGGGTAATTTTTGTTCTCATATTTTGGTTTTCGGATTTTTCAATGAAAGGCGTTTTTTTTTTTGTTTTTGTTGGCTACATTTCATGGGTGTGCATGTGAATAAATTTTTTTTTTTTTTTTTTTTTTTTGTTTTTTTTTTTGTGTTTTTTTTTTTTTTTTTTTTCCGTGTTTCATTGAACCTTACAAAAATTTTTAATTTTTTGGCAAAAGGTGACATTCTCTTTTTTTACTTAT
>Ga0116228_10001789_pt1 | contig 18090 bp, 17 predicted proteins | sample S1TSphfallax_2_FD_89694 | JGI IMG/M metagenome (GOLD analysis project Ga0116228, IMG submission 89694) | Host-associated microbial communities from peat moss isolated from Minnesota, USA - S1T2_Fc - Sphagnum fallax MG | ecosystem: Host-associated > Plants > Peat moss > Unclassified | place... | reverse complement strand
TGGAACTCCTGATGATGACCGATGCATGCCGGCGTGCGTCGGCGAAGCGCATCACCGCGGTGGTTCCGTACTTCGGTTACGCCCGCCAGGACCGCAGGCCGCGCGCGACCCGTGTCGCGATCGCCGCGAAGCTGGTGGCGAACATGATGACGCGGGCGGGCGTCGATCGGCTGTTGACGGTGGATTTGCATGCGGATCAGATCCAGGGATTCTTCGATATTCCGGTCGATAATGTGTATGCATCGCCCGTGCTGTTGGGCGATGCATGGAAGCAGCGCGATCAGAAGATGATCGTGGTGTCGCCCGATGTCGGCGGTGTGGTGCGGGCGCGGGCGCTGGCGAAGCGCCTCGACGATGCCGATCTCGCCATCATCGACAAGCGGCGGCCCCGGCCGAACGAATCGAAGGTGATGAACATCATCGGCGAGGTAGCCGGCAAGACCTGCATGCTGGTCGATGACATGGTCGACACGGCGGGCACCCTGTGCCAGGCGGCGCAGGCGCTGAAAGACTCGGGGGCGGTGCGGGTGGTGGCGTACATCACCCATGCGGTGTTGTCGGGGTCGGCGATCGAGCGCATATCGAAGTCGGTGCTCGATGAGCTGGTGGTGACCGACACCATCCCGTTATCCGAGGCCGGCAAGGCGTGCGGACGGATCCGGCAGCTGTCGGTGGCCGGCTTGCTGGCCGAGACGATGCGGCGCATCAGCGATGAGGAGTCGGTGAGCTCGCTGTATGTAGATTGATTGGTCGAGGTCCTTCGCAAACTGGTCGCGGTGCGGGGACATCGTTTGTGTGACGTAACTGGAGATGATTATGAAAACCTCATTCGAACTCGTTGCCGAGTTCCGTGACGCCCAAGGCAAAGGTGCGAGCCGCCGCCTGCGTCGCGAAGGAAAAGTACCGGCAATTCTCTATGGTGGGCATTCCGATGCCCGTGCCCTCTCGCTGAGCCATCAGAAGCTCATCATCATGCTGGAGAACGAGCGCTTCTATTCGACGATCTTGAGCCTCAAGGTGGGGGAGCAGACGCAGGCCGCCATCTTGAAGGACGTACAGCGCCATCCTTTCAAGAACGCCATCGTGCACATCGACTTCCAGCGGGTCGAGGACAACCAGAAGATCCGCATCAGCATTCCGCTGCACTTCGTCGGTGCCGCGGTATCGCCGGGCGTGAAGACCCAGGGCGGCTTGGTGTCGCACATGCGCACCGAGGTGGAGGTGAGCTGCCTGCCGAAGGACCTTCCGGAGTTCATTGAAGTGGACTTGTCCAAGCTCGGCCTCAACGAGAGCATTCACTTGTCCCAGCTCAAGGTGCCCGAGGGTGTCGAGTTGCTGGCCCTGGCGAAGGAAGACTCGGCAGTGGTCGCGATTCACAGTCCGCGTGCGGAAGAGCCTGAAGCAGCGGCGGCTGCCGGAGCGGCGGAGGGGGCGGCAGCGCCCGCGGCGGCGGCGCCTGCGGCAGCGGCGAAGAAGGCCGAACCCGCCAAGGCGGATGCCAAGGCGGCGCCTGCGAAAAAGGACGCCAAGAAGTAAGTCGATCCTTGAATGTTGTCGGGTACGTAGGGCCGTCGCCGCGACGGCCCTTTGGGCGTCGGCTTTGAAGAGATGGATGAGTCCATGGCGGGATTACCCTTGCGCGTCGTTGCCGGTCTCGGCAATCCGGGACCTGAACACCAGGTTACCCGGCACAACGCCGGCTTCTGGTTCGTCGACGTACTCGCGCGCCGGCATGGCGGCGAGTTTCGGGATTATCGCAAATACTCGGGTGAGACCGCGCGCATCACCTTGAGCGGTCAGGACTTGATTCTCTTGAAGCCGACCACTTACATGAATCGAAGCGGCCTCTCGATTCGTCAACTCTCGGATTTCTTCAAGGTTGCGCCGGACGAGATCCTGGTGGCCCATGATGAGCTCGATCTGCCGGTGGGCAGCGTGCGTCTGAAGCATGGCGGCGGACATGGCGGCCATAATGGTCTGCGCGATGCCATCGCCCATGTCGGCGACAGCTTTTGGCGGCTGCGGCTCGGTATCGGTCACCCCGGCAACAAGGCCGACGTGCTCGACTATGTGCTCAACCGCGCGCCGCGTGCCGAGGAGGATTTGATCTTGGAAGCCGTGAACACGGCGGCGGATACAATGCCGCTGATTCTGGAACAGGGCGCGGAACGCGCGATGACCAAACTGCATAGCCGCGCGGGAAAAACCTAATGCCAATTCGCTGTGGAATCGTCGGATTACCGAATGTCGGCAAGTCGACGTTGTTCAATGCGCTCACCCGGGCGCAGATCGCCGCGGAGAATTATCCGTTCTGCACCATCGATCCGAATGTCGGCGTCGTGCCGGTGCCGGATTCGCGGCTGCAGAAGCTTGCGGACATCGTGCACCCGGAACGGATACTGCCCACCACGGTGGAGTTCGTCGACATCGCAGGGCTGGTGGCCGGCGCCTCGAAGGGTGAGGGGTTGGGAAACAAGTTTCTGGCGCACATCCGCGAGGTCGATGCCATTGCGCATGTGGTGCGCTGCTTCGAGAATGACGACATCATCCATGTGGCCGGCAAGATCGATCCGGCCAACGACATCGAGGTCATCAACACCGAGCTTGCGCTCGCCGATCTCGACAGCATCGATCGCGCCTATCAAAAGGCCGTGAAGGCGGCCAAGACCGCGGACAAGGAAGCGATCAAGTCGCGCGATTTGCTCGAGCGGGTGCGCACGCAGTTGAATCTCGCCAAACCGGTGCGCGCCATGGGATTGGATGCCAAGGAGAGGGCGCTGCTGCGCGATTATCATTTGTTGACGGACAAGCCCGTGATGTACGTGGCCAATGTCGATGAGTCCGGTTTTGACGACAACCCAAGACTCGACCGGGTTCGGGAACTCGCCAAAATGGAGGGTGCGGTGGTGGTGCCGGTCTGCGCCGCGATCGAGGCCGAGATCTCGCAGCTGGAGGAAGCGGACCGAGCGGATTTCCTCAAGGAATTGAAGCTCGACGAACCCGGCCTCAATCGGGTGATTCGCGGCGGCTACGCCTTGCTGGGGTTACAGACGTACTTCACCGCGGGCGAGAAAGAGGTGCGCGCCTGGACGGTGCACGCGGGGGCCACGGCACCGCAGGCCGCCGGTGTGATTCACACCGACTTCGAACACGGCTTCATCCGCGCCGAAGTCATCGCCTACGACGATTTCATCGCCAATAAAGGCGAGGCGGGCGCGAAGGAACAGGGGAAGCTACGCCTCGAGGGAAAGGACTATGTCGTCCGGGAGGGCGATGTGATGCATTTTCGCTTCAATGTGTGACAGTGCGCGGCGGGTGGAGTGCGGGCGGGCGGAGGTGGGCGTTGCCGCTGAAACGCCTGTGGATAACTTGGGGGCCCGGCCGTATTGCCGGCAGAATTGACAGGGAAGCACGGCGTGCGGACAATCCGCGAGCCTCGTGGTGAGGTAGCTCAGCTGGTTAGAGCGTGGCACTCATAACGCCGAGGTCGGGGGTTCGATTCCCCCCCTCACCACCATTCATAGTGTGTCTTATTCTCCCGTTTCCGGCTCTTGGCAATGCAGATCCTGCTCACCGAGGACATGGATCGGCTCGCGTTGCAGACCTTTAAGGTCCTCTCGAATCGACCAGTAAGCGAGCGTAGTGCCCGCGCTCGACCTCATTGCGAACCCATGACTGTCCTCGCCCAGGTGACACTGCAGGAATCGATTTCCGCCGGCCAGGGGCGGCAGGGCGACGACATCGCGGACCGTGCATTCGCTGGGAGTTGTCTCGGACGCGATCAATAAAAAGGCAAATGGTTCGCCCGCCATGTTGAGCGGCACAATATAGGCGCCGCGAGCAGTGATGACTCGAAAATGATCGATCTGGGTGGTCCGTGGCAACGGTTGGACGGGTGCTCCGTCACACGCAGTCCCGATGAGTGCTCGGGCAGCCGACAGCGCAGCAGGGGAGGCGGCAAACGGCCGTGTGTCCTCGTATGCGGCGGGACTGGCGGCCTTGAGGCTTGTTGCCAGAATGGCGTCGTCGCGGGCTTCATAGACCTCTGTGAGGCAGCGGACCGTTGCACACCGATTGCGGATGTTCCGAAGCCACTGCTCCTCGTCGGATTGCAATGTCTTCGCGTCGATTCCGCCCTGATGCAGGGTGGCCTCGTAATCGCTCGCGAGTTTCTTATCCAAAAGACTCAGCTGAGGGGAGGCGCAGATCATTCGATTGACTGTCGACGTGGCGTGCGAGCAAGCGAAGCTGGGTCCCTCCGACGGCGCCTCCGCCGCGTACACATTGCTACGCCCGCTCATCACGAAACTCAACGCGAGCAAATAAGGCCAGATCGGAGCATGTGCCGATGATAGGACGCACATCAACAGCTGAAAGAGCCCGTCGCGGTGCCCCCGCCGCGCATGATCGTTCCCGAAAAGCGGGCTGAATTCAGGGTGGCCTCTCCCGAAGCAGTACCCAAGCTGTACCGTTTTCCATCCTTTACGAAGCTGATGACGGCGTTCTCGAAGTGTCCAGGGACTTTCGCGATCGATGCGCCGAAATAGTCAGGGCGCCCGCCTGCGGCCGTCGGCGTGTGTTCGCCAATGTTGACCACCAGCCCACCCGCATTATGGATGCAGCTGCCGCCCGTATAAGTGTACGTTCCCTCTGCGATCGTCACCGTTGCGGTCGCCGTTCCCACCGCATCCGCAGATCCAATAACGGACACCGTGGCTGCGACCAAGAACAACAAGATACCTTCCGCCAGCTTTCCTTTTGACATCATTCGCCCCCCTTCCTTGGAAGCGCAAGATTATATCAGTGTCGCGATGGAACCAGACGCCACGGGTGCTGGGAATTCGGGCATCATGGGGCGGCGCACGCGTCGGCGTGTATGACGAGACAACGAGTTTCGATGATACCGCCCGCGCCGTCCAAAGTGGCACTGATCGCCCACTGCCTGCTCAATCAGAACGCCAAGGTTTGCGAGGGGGCGCGCTACCCGGGCGTGGTGAGTCCGGTCGTCGATGCACTTCGCAGCCGCGGCTACGACCTCTTGCAGCTCCCCTGCCCCGAACTTGCTTTTGCCGGGACACGTCGCTGGTGGGCCGTGTACGAGCAGTACGATACGCCGGCCTACCGCGCGCACTGTCGAAGGCTGGCCCAGGCGATTGCACCCCGCATCGATGCGCACCTGCGCGCGGGCGCCGAGGTGATTTTGATCGGACTCGACGGCAGCCCTTCGACGGGCGTGCGCTTCACCTCGAGCAAACCCGACTGGGGCGGCCGGCCCAACCGGCCGCAGGATGATTGGGACATCGTGCCGGGTCGAGGCGTGTGGATCGAAGAGCTCGAGGCCGAGCTCGCGCGCCGTGGCCTGCCGCCCGTGCCGGCGACCGGCTGGGCGCTCGACATGGGACGCTGCGACGAGACGGGCGCGAGCCGTGATCTCGCGGAGTTCTTGGATCGCCGCGAGCGTGTGGCGCGCCCTGATGGTGACGATCCGGTGTCACCGTGACCGGGGATGCCCGCGGCTGGCGCATCGCGCTCGTGCCCGATTCGCTGGTCAATCCGCCGCGCGACGCGAGCACGCGGCAGCCCGACGTGATGCGCGTCCTCGACAGTCACGCTTACGGGCTGCTGCAGCTGCCACCCGTCGGCGAGCATCGTCTACTCTTGGCCGTGATCGCCGATCAGATCGGCGAGTATGCGCATCACGGCTATGCGGTCGTGGCGATCGGCATCATGGATCAGCCCGAGTGCGGGCTTCACTGGCGCAGTTTGGCACCGCTCCTGCGCCATCGAGGCATTGCGCTCCCGCCGCGTCATCGGGTTCGATTGGGTCTCGAGGCGGAACTCGAGTCGCAGCGGCTCGCCGCGTTTCTTGCAGACTACGATATACCGGTCGAGGAGCAACGACGATGGCGGGGATGACGGGAGGGGACTGTTACTGCTGCGGCATGAGCGGTCTTCAGGGTCTTAGGCGCGCGGCCTCGGCGCGCTCTGCCAGTGCAGCGTTGGAAAAGCTCTTGTCGTGGGTGATTTCCTCGCCGATCCACGCGGGCCGTGCCGGATCGTCGGATTCGGATTGCAACTCCACCTCCGCAACGATGAGATCTTCGAAGGGCTCCAGATACTCGTCGATTTCCCAGCAGTAGCCGGCAAAGGGTACTTCGTGGCGGACCTTCTCGAGGACCCTTCGGCCACAAAGATTGAGCAGTGATCGCGCATCATCCAGAGGAATGGAGTACTCGAACTCGTCCCGTGCGAGTCCCCCGTCGCGACTCTTGATCGTCACGTACCCGTCGTCGTCCCGAATTCGTACTCGAATCACCGCATCTGCGGTGATCGCAAGATATCCTTGGGTGATGCGTGTCGAACGCGCAACGCTCGCGCGCCAGGCGTCGCTCGAGACCAAGAATCTGCGTTCGATTTCAACCGCCATGGTGGACAATTCCTCGCGAGCGGGGTGCGTTTCAATCGCTTGAGGTACATTGTCGCTCTCCTGACCGACGAGGATGCGGCGCGAATCCACAGCAAGCTCGCCGGCCTGAACTGCTGAACGCCCGCAACCCCGTGGTTAGGCAAATGTCAGGGCGTTTCGACACCCGATAACGTACTGATGTACTCGACGACCGCGTCGATCTGATCATCAGTGATGTTCGCGACGTTCCGGTTCATCAATTTATTTTCTCGCAGCTTGGTGTGGTAGTAATGCAGTTGTAATGCCAGGTAGCCTGGATGCTGTCCGGCCAGTCGCGGCACATTATTGGTTCCCGCTCCGACCTCACCGTGGCACTGCGCACATTTGACGACCTTCGGTTCCTCCACCCCATTTTCGTAGATCTCTTTGCCCTTGGCCGCGAGCGCCGGATTTTTCGACGGATGCCCGCCTACCGCAGGCAGCTTCGAGAAGTACTCGGCAAGCCCTTCGATCTCCTCGTCGGACAGCTTGCTCGAGACCCCCCACATGAAGGCCCGGGCATGGGGATCCGCACGACCGCGTTGCCGCAGAAGCTTGAGCGTATCCGAGATGTAGACTGGGTTTTGTCCTGCAAGAATCGGGAACAGCGGTGAAATGCTGATTCCATTCGCATTGGGCCCATGGCACTTCGAGCATACGTAGCTGGCGAGCTGGCGGGCGGGCAACTGCGACGGATCGGGCGGTAGCGAAATTTCCGCCGTCCGTGCAGCGCTACCAACGACCGTGCAGGCGAGACCAACCGCCGCAGCAATGAGCGAGTAAGTCGTGAGCTTTTTCATTAGTAGTCCATCCATAATCCAAGTACCCAGGTGTTGTTATTCCCCGCTCTCACATTGGGAAAGCCGGGGGAATTGGGAAAGAGGGAGTTGCTCAGATTAAAGGGGCTCTGGTTGTTGGCCACCACCTGATAGACGTCGTACTGCAGGAGGAACCGGACATTCAGCCAGGGCACGTAGTCGAGCTCAAAGGTCTCGTATTGATTGGCCGGTGAGCCATTGCCGCCATTCAACAGCGGATCGTACGTGCCGGTCGTGCGCGTGAAACTGACGAGTCCGCCATAGTGACGATCGCGGAAGTACTCCCCCGTGACCAGGAACTGAGTCAGCGTGTCGGTGGGGTTGGTGTAGATCGGACCTTCGGACACGCCGGGTGCACCGTTGAAGGTGGCCGCTACCAATTGCGGGCTGTTCTGTTGCCGCTCATGGGTGATATGACCCATGAACCCAAAGATGTTGTGTTGCCCGTTGTACTGATACTGCCAATCGACGCTAAGGTCGGTGTACTTATCGATGGCTCCCGGATTGTAGGTCTGCGTCGGCGTGTAGGAGTTGCCCGCCAACGCCGCCGCCGCCGCTTGCTCCTTCGAGATGTAGCCAACCGATGGAATCCAGTTGACGTACAGAGCGCTCGCGCCGATCTCCGCCGATTGGTAGCCCCAGTCCCGCTCGTAGGCGATGCGTGCGTACGGGGCGAACCGATCGACGGCCCCGCCGTTGGCGGCCAGACTGACGCTGTCAACGACCGGTGAAGCGCCGCCGGCAACCGCCGAGTGATACTCCGACACTTCGAAGTACAGCGAGTCGTTGAAGAAGACGTAGGCGCCGATGCCGCCAACAACACCTGGCCCCAAGGCATTCAAGATCGGCCCCGTGGTCCCGGCGCCGGCGACGCCGTTGTTGTACAGGGACACGGTATTGAAGTTCGGGATGGTATAGCTGCCGATGCCGTTCCAGACGTCTTGGAAGGTCAGATAGTTGTTGGCCGTGATGCCCCACACCCACTGGTTGTCAAAGGTGTGATCGCTGTACCGGATGTCGATATTGTCGACACCGACGGTGCCGGATTGCCCGTTGTAGGTCAATTGCATCCAGGCGCCGACGTGATCCGAGACGGCTCCCGCATAGGCCAGGCTGAACTGGTCGGGGAACTGATAGGTATCGCTTTGCGCGTGGGCCGGATACGGGTTACCCGTGTCCGGCGGCGCGCGGTTGTAATGACTGTAGTTCAACTGCGCGAGGACGGCGATTCCCGGCAGATCCGTGAGCCACAGCGTGTTGTCCTTGTTGTCATTGATGTCGTTGACCAGCGGCGGCCGGGTGGTCAGCGTGTAGCCGTTGAGCTTGAAGCGCCGGCCGAAGGGCGTGAGCTCGGGTGGCAGCGTGTGACAGGCCTCGCAGGCCATCCCCGTTTGCCGGGCGAAAGGCGGAATGGCGCTGGCGGGTTGAGCAACGAGCATCAGCGCTGATGCGCCGACCACCCATATGGCGGCCGCGGCGGCCCATCGCAGCAACCTCACAATTGCCGTCCTCGGCTTGCGAATGCAAGCGAGACAAGGTTGAAAGCTCTTGGTTTCATTGATTAACTCCCGTTGTCGCTCGTGTCAGCCCAGCACCCGAGATCGCATTTTTAGTCGCTCTTCCGCGCCCTACGGGCCGCTCTTGTGTGCGTCGATCTCGTGGAGCAAACTTGCTGCAGGTGCGCGGGAAAGTAAAACGAGGATTTCAACGCATCATCTTTTGAATTCCTTATGAGTGGCGTCGATGCAACAAAACACCGATGCCGGGGAGCGGGCGAGCATTCCCGTGGTTGGGGTAGAAGGGTGCGCTATAACGATGAAAACGGCTTGCCTGTTGCTTTGTCTTTGTGTGTTTTCAAGAGCGATTTGCGCCGAACAGACAGATGCCTGCGCTGGGTTGGAGGGCGCCGCATTGTCCCAGTGCCGCAGTAATCAGCAGACGCTCGAGCGACAGGAGCGGCTGGAACAGCAGCTGCAAGCGCAGCAGGAGCGACAGAACCAGCTGGACAAGCAGGAACGGGAAGTCCAACAACAATTGGAAAGCATGCGACAGCAAAATGAGAGTCTGCGTCACGAGCTGGAGCGTGAGACGGCGAATCAGTCCGCTCATCCGGCGGCGACGGACAGGGCGGCTACAGAGAGGGCCGCGGCCGCGAAGAGTCAAGACCTCAAGAATTGGAAGGCGGACAATCCTTGGTACGGGTCGGATTACGCGAGGACTCAGTTCGCGACGCACTACATGAAGCAGCTCGAGAAAGAACGGCCGGATCTGACCGGCCGTGAATTACTCGATGCGGTGTCGACGAAGGTCAACGAAACGTTCGGTGCACGACATTAGCCGGCACCGACCGCGCAAACCGGACCCGGCCGGCGACTCATCGCACCCGAACTCGTGAAGAGAGCCAACTGCCGCCGCAACCGCTGCAATTCCCAGCCCTCTTCGATTCGACTTGCGCAATAGCGTGCGGGCTTGCGGACTTGATCCGGATACAATCGATGAAACTCCGCCGCGTTATCGAACATGTCGCGGCTCTCGTCATCGACGAAGCTCTCCGCCAGTGCGCCTTCCGCAAAGATCAACGCATGCGCATCGAACTCCAAGTGGAAGTAACTGACCTCCTCGACGGACTCTTCCTGCACGATCGTCTCGCCGTTGACCAAATTCCACGCCGACACCAGTTTCCCATCGAGGACCATCGCATGCCAGGGCGACACCCAAAGATCCCGCGTCGGCAGCCCGACACCCAGCGCGCCCGCGCGGATCAGTACCGGCAGTATGTCGGGATTTCCCCGCGCTGATCTGCCCGAGTAGCTGCGCCGCCCGATCCAGCGAATCGGTAGTCGCTCGTTGATTCCCGGCGCGGCGCCGGCCAGCCGACCCACGACCCGGTCACCGATGGCGAGTTCCTCGATGGGGCGTTCACCCCGCTCGGTGAGGATGCGGGTGCCGCGCCGGTAGCAGGCGACTGTGATGTCGGTGCCGTCGGAGCCGTCCGCGGATAACTGAAAGGAGGTGCCACTCGCGAGATTCAAGAAGTGGATGTCGTAGGTGTTGCCGCCGTCGGTGATGGCGAGAACACCGCTGTTTGAACTGCCGCCGTCCAAGGTAAAGGTAGTCGATTCAACCGCGCCGTACCGCAGGTTGGTCACGTCGAGGGTGTCGGCGGCTGCGAAGTGGTTCACGGATGAAAGGCTCGTGATGCCCACCGCCGTGGCATCGACGGTCCAACTCGCGCCGGTGTTGAAGCTCAGCTCGGAAAAGCCGGTGTACTGGGTACCCAGTCCACCCGTCAAAGTGCCCGACTGGGTGAGATACAGGCTATCGTAGGCCGAGTAGGACGCTGCGACCTGGCCGTCGACCGCGGTATCGGCCCCGAGGGTGAGGGTCCCCGCGCCGGTCGATGCGAACTGTACTGCATCGCCGAACGGTCCAGCCGGGCTACCGAGGCCACCCCCCACGCCGGCGCCGATGAAGGTGTCGGAGAGCCCGAGATAGCCGCCGTTGCCGATGTAGGCGCCGGCGCCGCCGCTCCCCGCACCATCGCCGGCGCCTCCTTGAATCCTGCCGCCGTTGGAAAAGAAAAACGACCCGTCATTGACCACGAGGCCGGCACCGCCGCTCGCCCCCGATCCGGACCTGGCATTGCCGCCCTGAATGGTTCCGCTGTTGTAAGCCAGATCATCGGCGATCAGATTGACGCCGATGCCGCCGCCGTCCCCGCCACCCCCCGAGATGGTGCCGACGTTGACGAGATCCGTCTGCAGCGCGGTCATGGTGAAGCCCTGGTTGGCCGCTACATCGATGCCGTCGCCGCCGGACTTCGAATAGCTGTAGCCGCCCGTGATCTGACCCTGGTTGAAGATCGCCCCCTTCGTTCCGGGGACATATTGGTTGTAGGCCACGAAATTGACGCCGGCGCCGCCACCGGCGCCGCCGGCGCCACCGGTGATGGTCCCGGTATTATTGAGATAATTGGCCGCCGAGCCCGCATCCAACTGCACGCCGACGGCCCCCGTCGAGACGTTATCGTTGAGACCGCCGCCCTCGATACTGCCGCTGTTGGTGACCTTGCCGCCGGCCACATCGACGCCGATGCCTGCCGGACCGGTTTCAAGGAATAGAGTGCCGCCGCCTTCCCCGCCAGTCAAAAAGACACCGCCGCCAATACCGCCCTGCACGGTGCCGGCATTGTTCAAATAGGCGCCATCCGCGAGCAGCACCCCCGTATTCCCGGCCCCGCCCGGAGCAAGCGACGTCACAGGTATGTTGTTGAAGTCGTCGTAGTGTCCGCCGGTCCCCCCTTCTACCGTGGCATTGTTGATGAAAATGTCGCTCGCCTGAAGATTCACGCCGATCCCGCCCTCGCCACCGGTGACGGAGGGCGAGGTTGTAGGCGCCCCATTGCCACCCCGGATCGTCGCACCGCTTTGACTGGTGAGCGTGATGCCGGCGACGCTGCTGTATATCGCGGTCTTGCCGGTCCCGTTCGTGTAGTAGCCGCTGCCACTGATGAAACTGAACGGCTGAATCAAGAAGTCGGTCGAGCCGTCATAGCCCGGGCCACCCAAATTCACGTTGTAGGCGTCGCTGGGAATAATCGTGGTCATGGCGCTACTTTCCTTAGTTTCGCGTCGGCGCCCGGCGAGGCGTCATTTAACGATAGTAGAGTGCTACCTCATGGGCGGCAACGGTGAATGTGCTCTGACCAACGGACTATTGCGGACAAACGATGAGCATGGGACGCAGAATGAGTGTCGAGCGCTGGATGATCAGCAAACGCGGGCGCTCTACGCCGACGCGGGTTGCGCATTGCGTGGCATCACGCGGCGCACCAGCACCATGAGCAGGACACTGGCCATGAGCCCAAGGCCGCCATCGATGGCGAAGCTGCCGGCCACGCCGTTCGCGGCGTAACCCGCGCCGTCGACGATCAGCATGTAGCTGATCGGTACGCTGTAGGCTGAGTTCACCAGGCAATAGGTCGTCGCGGCCAGCGGATTGTTCCGCCCGATGGTCTCAAACGTCACCGCAATCGACGTGGTGATCGCCAGCCCCTGGAACACGTTCTCAACGATGAAGGCGAGCGCGAACACCGGCGGTGTCCGCGGCAACAGCATCAGCGCCAGCGTGAACAGCGAACCCGCGGCGCCAATCGCCAGATAGAGCCGTCGCAGCGGCATGAGACGGTCGACGGTGCGGAACAGGAAGCAGCCGACAACCGACCCGATCAGGACACCGCTACCGCCCACGACCGAGGTGAGATGCGCCGATGCATGGAAATCATCGCCGAGCCCGGCGAGAAAATTCGTCAGAGAGAAGGTCCCGGCCGGGGCCACGAACAGGACGACCGCGATGAGCACTTCACGCTTGCGCAGCAAGCCTAAGACGTCGCCGAAGAACTGACCGAAGCTCTCGGCGGCGAGCCTGCGGTCGGGACCTGGCGCCGGCATGAACGCAAACACGGCGAGCGGCAGTAACAGCAGGCAGACGAGCAGCAGGGCGGCGGCAATCGGCGATAGGGTACGGATGAGTTCACCCGCGACCAGGGCCATTGCGCCGGTACCGCCGACGTTGCCGATGGTCACCCAGGTGCTGAGCGTGTTTTCCTTGTCGGCCGCCGTGATGGTCGAGAGCCAGCCGCCGAGCGCGCTGGTGTACAGATTTGCAAAGAAGAATCCCGCGCATAGCAGCCACTGAATGAGCAGCGGCCGGTCAAGGTTCAGAAGTGCAACCAGCAGGCACAGCGCAGCGAACGACGCAGTCGTTGCGGCGTACCAGCGCCGGCTGAAGCGCACATCGAGCACCGGGCTTGCCAGAAACGTCCAAAAGCCGGGGGAGACCATGAGGGCCGTCATCCCGGCGATCGTGGTCTCCGGTACATGGCGGGCACTCAAGATCTCCGGGATCGCAATCAGGATGATGCCCGCGAACATGCCGTACACCGAATTGGTGAGGCCCATCATCCAGAGCGGAGCGACCGGCCGGTCGACGTGCGCTCGCATCAGCACGGCGTTCGTCCCCACAGCAGCAACTTGAGCATCGATTTATCCTGTCGAGGCGGGGAGCACGCGAAGATTATTGCCGAAATGCCCCCGTACGTCATCCGTCCGCATACGTCACCGGCCTTGCGCTCGAGGTCGGGTTGAACGTAGCCTCATCATCGGCGTGGGACGCGCTTGAATCGGTCAGAAGTCGGACTTGAACGAATGACGTTGATGGTCAAATGATTGCCGGCCGAGAGAGTTAGCCCGTGTCCAAACCGAAGATGCATCTGGGATTCGATTTCTCCTACTCCCATATGGGCGGCCGCTGGCGAATGCCGGGGGCGTGGCCCGGTCGAACGTTCCCGGATGTCGACATGTTCGAGGAGATGGCGCGAATCGCCGAACGGGGATGCCTCGATCTTTTGTTCTCGGGTGATGGAACCGGTGTGCCGGATACCTGGCGCGGTTCCATGGATGCGGCGGTCGAATGGGGAATCAGCTGGCCGCGCCAGGACTTGAATCCCCTCGTGGTGGCCATGTCGCGTGTGACCCGACATATCGGTTTCGGGCTCACGTATTCATCGACCTTCATGCATCCTTACTACATCGCGCGGTTGATGAACTCGCTCGACCACATCACGGCCGGCCGGATCGCGATGAACCTGGTGACGTCCACGCGGAAATCCGATGCCGCCAATTTCGGTTTCGACGAGCTCATGGAGCACGAGAGCCGGTATGAGCGGATGGAGGAGTTCACCGATGTGTGCCGCGCGCTCTGGGAGAGCGCCGATCCCGATGCCATGCTGTGGGATCATGCGACCGGCCGGGTGAGCGATCCAAGAAAGGTCCATAAGGTCACCCATCAGGGGCGATTTTTCAAGGTGGAGGGTGCTCTCAATACACCGCCGTCACCGCAGGGTCGGCCGGTGTTGATTCAAGCGGGCGGTTCGCCGCGCGGCATCCGGGCCTCGGCTTACGTGGCCGATCATGTGTTCGGCCCGGATATGGCCCTGGTACGGCAGGTGAAGCATCGGCAGGCGCTCGATGAAGCCCTGGTGGCGCTGGGTCGTGACCCGTCGGCCGTCGGGATCCTGTGGCAGCAGCCCATCGTGGTGGCGGCCACCGAGCGAGAGGCGTTGGCGCAGCGGGAACGGCTCCTCACCGCGATTCCGGATGAAGCGATCGGGGCCTATCTCTCGTACAACTCGGGCTACGATTTTTCGACCCTTCCCGAGCGGTTCACGCTCGAGGAGATCCAGCAGCAGATCGTTGCGGCCAACGCCTCGCCGGTGGGTTTCGTGCATGAGCTGGCGCTCGAGTACGGGAGTTCCCGCGAGATCACGCGTCAGGAGTTTTTTGAATTCGGCGCACGCAGCGCCACCGCCTACGACAAGACGATCGCCGGTTCGGCGGCGCAGGTCGCCGATATCCTCGAAGAGGCGTTCGAGGCGACGGGCAGCCGCGGAGGATTCATGCTGGGCCACACGGTATCCATGCCCGCCGATCTCATCGCCATCGTGGACTTGTTGATTCCCGAACTGAAGCGCCGGGGTCGGTTTCGAACCCGCTACCAGGGCCGCACGTTGCGGGACCACCTCGCCGAAGTCTGACACGGCCGGCGAAGTCGGCCGGTGAAGTCGGCCGTCCAGCGGACTCGAGGCGGCCCCGGACGCCGGCCAGATGCTCTAAGATCTCGCACGCCGTGATCTCATCCAGGCAAGCCGTGAACTCATCTCATCAATCCCCCGTGGGGCATGCCATCGTCGTCGCGTTAGTTCTCATCCTCGGGGGCTTCGCACCGTCGGTCAGGGCCGACGATGCGCCGGGCTATCGCACCGGTGCGGCGAGCCCGGACGGCATCGGCAAGTTTTACGACGGGCGAGAGATTGCGCACGTCATGGGATTCGAAGGAGCTGCCTGGCTCGAGCGGCCCACCCGTGACCAAGAGGAACGTCCCGAGTGGGTGGTCGAGGAGCTGCATCTTCGTCCCGGGATGGTGGTCGCCGACATCGGCGCCGGCTCTGGCTATCTCTCGCGGCGCATGGCCCCGCTGGTCGCACCGGGCAAGGTCTATGCCGTCGACGTGCAGCCGCAAATGGTCCAGCTCCTCGAGCGACTGGCCGCCCAGCCCGGGTTGCACAACATCATTCCGGTCCAAGGGGCGGCCGATGACCCGAAGCTGCCGTCTGACTCTGTGGATGAGGCCGTGATGGTGGATGTGTACCACGAGCTCGAATATCCGTATGAAGTCGTGCAAAACTTGGTGAGGGCATTGAAACCCGGGGGCCACCTGGTGTTCGTCGAGTATCGCGGCGAGGATCCGAAAGTGGCCATACTTCCGCTGCACAAGATGACCGAAGCGCAGGTTCGTCGCGAAATGCGAGCCTTTCCGCTCGAATGGGAACGTACTTCAGAGCGCTTGCCGGTGCAGCACATCATCGTGTTCCGCAGGCGCTAGCGGTATGCTGGTCGGCGTCGCGAGTCGCGTGTGCTTGCGGGCGCAAGCACTAATTTCCGGAGAAAGGCATTGAAAGCTGTTCGTCTGTATGAATATGGCGGGCCCGACAATCTGAAATTCGAGGCCGGCGTGCCCGAGCCGGAGGTGGGGCCGGAATCTGTGCTGATCGAGTGCGTCGCCACCAGCGTGAACCCCATCGATTGGAAGGTCAGATCGGGCGCACGACAGAAGGATTTTCCGCGCACGTTACCGACCATCCTCGGCCGAGATGTGAGCGGAATCGTGCGCTCGGTGGGGAGTTCGATCCGCTCGTTCAAGCCGGGCGACCGGGTGCTTGCGCTTTCCGACCATACCTATGCTGAGTTGGTCGTGGTGGAGGGCGCCATACTCACGCATGCCCCGGAGGGAGTTGACCTGGTCGATGCCGCGGCGATTCCTTTGGTTATTTTGACCGGGGATCAGCTGGTGAGGCACGCCGCTCGCGCGGAATCCGGACAGACCTTCATCGTTTCGGGAGCGCTGGGCAGCGTCGGCCGCTCCGCCGTGCACACGGCAAAAAAGCTGGGCGTGCGGGTCATCGCCGGTGTGCGTGGCCGGGAATTGTCGGCGGCTGCGGCGCTTGGCGCAGACGGTACCGTGGCTCTCGATGATGCGGACGCGCTGGCACGACTTCCCCAGGTCGACGGCGTGATGGATACCGTGGGTGGTGAGACGGCGGCGAGACTCTTTGCAAAAGTAAGGGATGGCGGCAGCTTCGCTTATGCATCGGTGCTTCCCGAGGGTGTCGCCGCCAGTCATCCGACGGTGAAGGTCAGCCGTGTCTTCGCCAAGCCCGACGCATCGAAAGTGCGAGAATTTGCCGATGATGTCCGCGACGGCAAGTTCGTGCTCCCCATCAGCCGGCACCTACCTCTTCAGGAGGCCGCCAAGGCGCATGCATTGGCCGAAAAGGGCGGCGCCGGCAAAATCATCCTCACCGTCGGGGATTCGCCTTCCTCGAGGCCCTGAGCGCCCGGCTCACCATGAATCCGGAAACAACGATCGCGACGGTGAGACCGATGCCGATGGTGACGCGCGAAGCGACACTGACGCTGGAGTCGTCGCCGGCCTCGCCGATCCGTTCTCGTGCGATTTCCCTGATGTCTTCGATCAACGCTTCCACTGTCGCCTTGAGGGCTTGAACCCTCGGGTCCGGCGACTTTTGGATGCTCACGATCAAGTCGTCGGCATCGCCGACCAGATCGCTCATGGTATTGAAGACGTTCGAGCTGCTCAAAGAACCTCTTCCGGGGTGGTAGCGCCACCCGGCGTCCCGTGCCGAATGGCGAGTATGCGTCGATCGACTCGAGCCGCATACCGGCCTGCCCATGGTCTTGCCGTCGGATGTCTCCCACGCGGCCGATCCTAGACCCGGCGGGGTGGCGGCAGCTTGCCCAGCAACTGCTGCAGGGCCACCCCGAGCGCGAGCAAACGGCGGTCGGATCCGGCCGGCCCATCGAACTCGAGCGAGACCGGCAGCCCGGACGGGCTCAAGCCCGCCGGCAGTACGAGGCCCGGCAGCCCCGTGGTGCTGCCGGGGTCGATGTTGCGGGAAATTGCGGTGGTAAAGGAAATCCGGCGGCCGCCCACCTCGATCATGTCGTCGTCACCAATCTTGGGGGCCGGCACCATGGTCGCGGGGAAGACGATCGCATCGACGTTTTGGATTGCGAAGTACTCGCGGAACAATTTACGCAGCGCCGGCAGCACCTCGTCGCGCGCCTCGGCATACGCGGCCTCGGAGACGAAATCCTTCGCGCCCGGAAGAATATCGCTCTTGAAGACGGCTTGAATATCCGGGCTCGCCTGGGCGATCAGCTGCTCGAAACTCACGCCGGCGCCATACGCCTCGAGAAATTGCGGTAGCGCCAGGCGTACATCGTGGTTCTGGATCTGCTGAGTGGAGCGGTCGATGAGCGCCTGCAGACCCGGGAGGGTGGACTCGACGAGGACCACGCCGGCATCACCGAGGCGCGTCAACGCGCGCGTGGTGACTCGCTCGACGTCGGGATCGAGACCCGCGAACCAATAGTCGCGCACGACGCCGAGCCGCACGCCGCGCAGAGTCGATGCGCCCAAGGGCGATGGGTCACCCGCCGCGACGGCGTCAAACAGTGCGAGATCCGACACGCTACGCGCATGCGGGCCCACCTGATCGAAGAGCGGCGAGATCGGCACGCAGCCGGCAGTCGAGTAGCGGCCGGTCGTGGGGCGAAAGCCTGCGATACCGCAAAGCGCCGCGGGTACGCGTATCGAGCCTTCAGTGTCTTCGGCAACCCCCAGCGGGGCGCAATGCGCCGCGACGGCAGCGGCCGTCCCTCCACTGCTGCCACCCGGAATGCGCGT
>Ga0116228_10001788_pt1 | contig 18092 bp, 13 predicted proteins | sample S1TSphfallax_2_FD_89694 | JGI IMG/M metagenome (GOLD analysis project Ga0116228, IMG submission 89694) | Host-associated microbial communities from peat moss isolated from Minnesota, USA - S1T2_Fc - Sphagnum fallax MG | ecosystem: Host-associated > Plants > Peat moss > Unclassified | place... | reverse complement strand
GGTCTGGGGCCTCAGGCCCCGTCATGCGAATGCGTGCTTCGCACGACCGGGTCCAGGGGCAGAGCCCCTGGCCTTTTTTCTGGGGGTAGCAGTGGCTGATATCGTCGTCCGCGGCGCGCGGGAGCATAATCTCAAGAACATCGACGTTTCGATTCCGCGTGACCAACTGACTGTTATCACGGGCCTTTCCGGTAGCGGAAAAAGCTCGCTCGCGTTCGACACGATCTACGCCGAGGGTCAGCGCCGCTATGTCGAGAGTCTGTCGGCCTATGCGCGCCAGTTCCTGGAGCTGATGGGCAAGCCGGATGTGGACAGCATCGACGGTCTGAGCCCCGCGATTTCCATCGAGCAGAAGACCACCAGCAAGAATCCACGCAGCACCGTGGGCACCGTGACGGAGATCAACGACTACATGCGTCTGCTGTGGGCGCGAGTCGGCGTGCCGTATTCGCCTGCGACGGGTCTGCCGATCGAGGCGCAGACGGTGAGCCAGATGGTCGATCGCGTGCTGGCCATGCCGGAGGGGACAAGGCTGCTGCTGCTGGCGCCGGTGGTGCGGGATCGCAAGGGCGAATACCGCAAGGAATTGGCGGAGTTGCAGCGCCGCGGCTTCGCGCGCGCGAAAGTGGACGGCAAGCTCTACGATATTGCCGACGTGCCGGCGTTGAACCGCAAGCTGAAACACACCGTGGAGGCGGTGGTCGACCGCGTGGTGGTGCGTCCCGGCACCGAGCAGCGTTTGGCGGACAGTTTCGAGACCGCCCTCGGCCTGGCGCCGGACGGCATCGTGTATGCCGAGCCGGCGGATGGCGGCGAGCGGACGGTCTTTTCCTCGCGCTTCGCATGCCCCGTCAGCGGCTTCACGATCGAGGAAATCGAGCCGCGCCTGTTCAGTTTCAACAGTCCGCACGGCGCCTGCCCGGAATGCGACGGTCTCGGCATAGAAATATTTTTCGATTCGTCCCTGGTTGTGCCGGATGAGCGCCGAAGCCTGGCCGATGGCGCGATCGCGCCCTGGACCGGCGCCATGACCCAGTGGTACGATCAAACCTTGCAGAGCCTGGCACGTCATTTCAAGGTGCGTACTAGCACGCCGTGGCAGGATTTACCGGCGAATGTGCGCGACGCCATCCTGAACGGCACCGGCGACACGGCCATCGAAATGAAATACCAGGACAGCGCACGCGCCTACTCCATCGAAAAACCGTTCGAGGGCGTTCTGAAAAACCTCGCCCGCCGCTGGCGCGAAACCGACAGCGCCTGGGTGCGCGAGGAAATGAGCCGCTATCAGGCCGAAAAACCCTGCGGCGTCTGCAACGGCGCCCGCCTCAAGCCCGCGGCGCTGGCTGTGAAGATCGCCGGGTTCAATATTGCCGAGGCGTCGGAACTGTCCATCAAGCACGCGCTGGAATGGTTCCGCGCGGCCGGCCCGACGCTGACCCCGCAACGACTGGAGATTGCGCGCCGCATCCTGCGGGAAATCGTCGAGCGCTTGCAATTCCTCGTCGATGTCGGGCTCGACTATCTATCGCTCTCCCGCGGCTCGGCGACGTTGTCAGGCGGCGAAAGCCAGCGCATCCGCCTGGCCAGCCAGATCGGCTCGGGCCTCACCGGCGTACTGTATGTACTCGACGAGCCCAGCATCGGCCTGCACCAGCGCGACAATGAACGCTTGCTCGGCACCTTGCAGCGCCTCAAGACGCTGGGCAATACCGTTCTTGTTGTGGAACATGATGAGGAGGCGATCCGTCAGGCCGATCACCTGATCGACATGGGGCCGCGTGCCGGCGTGAATGGCGGCCACGTGGTGGCGCAAGGCACACCCGAGCAGGTCGCCCGCAACAAGGCCAGCCTCACCGGCGATTATCTGTCAGGTCGTCTGCGCATCGAGGTCCCGGCAAAGCGTCGCTTTATCGATCCGAACCGACGCATTACAGTGGTCGGCGCCACCGGCCATAATCTGCAGAACGTCACGGCATCGTTCCCGCTCGGCGTGTTCACCTGCATTACCGGGGTCTCCGGCGGCGGCAAATCGACGCTGGTGGTCGATACGCTGTTCAAGGCGGTGTCCCGCCGGCTGATGGGTTCGGGCGAAGTGCCGTCGCCACATGTGCGTATCGATGGGTTGGATCAGCTCGACAAGATCATCGATATCGACCAGAGCCCGATCGGCCGCACCCCACGCAGCAATCCAGCCACCTACACCGATTTGTTCGCGCCCATTCGCGACTGGTTCGCCGAATTGCCGGAAAGCAAGGCACGCGGCTACAAGGCCGGCCGTTTCAGTTTCAACGTGAAGGGCGGACGCTGCGAAGCATGTCAGGGTGACGGCGTTCTCAAGATCGAAATGCATTTCCTGCCTGACATGTTCGTCACCTGCGATACCTGCAAGGGCGCGCGCTACAACCGCGAAACGCTGGAAATCAAGTTCAAGGGCAAGTCGATTGCCGAAATCCTGGCCATGACGGTGGACGAAGCGCAACCCTTCTTTTCGGTGGTCAGCCGGATCAATGACCGGCTGACGATATTGCAACGGGTGGGACTTGGCTATATCAGCCTCGGCCAATCCGCCACCACGTTGTCGGGCGGCGAGGCGCAACGCATCAAATTGGCCAAGGAACTGGCGCGCCGCGCCACCGGCCGCACGCTCTATATTCTCGACGAACCCACCACGGGTCTTCATTTCGAGGACGTGCGCAAGCTGCTGGAGGTGTTGCACGCTTTGGTGGACCAGGGAAACAGTGTTGTGGTCATCGAGCACAATCTCGAGGTTATCAAGACCGCCGACTGGATCATCGACATGGGTCCCGAAGGCGGCGACGGCGGTGGCCGGGTCGTCGCCGAGGGCACGCCGGAAGCAGTGGCGGCAACAGCCGGTAGCCATACCGGACGTTTTCTGGCGCCGCTCGTGGCACAGAAGGCCAAGGTCAAGAAGAGGGCGTAGCTCCCTAGTGGTTAAAATCTGCGGGAAGAGTCCTCAGATTTTAACCACTGGCTTTTGATTGGTGGGGCAAATTCCCAGACGCTCGCGCGTGAGCGTCAGGTTTGCACCACTGGATTTGGTGGGGCAAATTCCCTGACGCTCGGGCGTGAGCGTCAGGTTTGCACCACTAGATTTGGTGGGGCAAATTCCCTGACGCTCGTGAGTGAGCGTCAGGTTTGCACCACTAGCGCGGGGCGACCTTGTCGTTGTGCTTGGTGTCGTAGATGCGATGGGAATTATATTCGGTCCGGGCGTGCAAATGCGCGCGCTCGTCCGCGGTCAGATGGCCGCCGTGCTCCGCCAGGTCGTGATTCCGCTGCGCCTGTATGCTTTGTTCATGTGACTCGTCGCGCGCGGCCTCGCCTGGCGTCAGTTGGCCGCTGGCAACGCCCTGGTTGATGCGCTGCTGCTGGTTGTCCAACTGCCCCTGCACGGTGCCTGGCGCCGGCTGTGCCGCCGCAGCCCCCGCCAAAGCGAGCCCGACAGCGCAGGCCGCGGCGAAGAGAAGGGTGTGGATGTTTGCCATCGCAGTGGTTCCTTCCTGATGATAACGATAGTGCGGCATATAGGACGCACGGAACCTGGCTGCTTTTCCCTACGGTAACAAGACCCGTCAACTTGCGAACCAATTGTGACAAAGCCGGCGCCGGCGGGCCCTTTGCCGCCGTGTCAGGGCGGGTTATTCGTGCTATGGATCAGCCGCAGAGCCCCACGTAGTGAAAGCGATGATGGATAATATTGTGACGGATGCAATGAGCTCTCCCGACGCCCCGCCAAGCAGCACGCATGATTATGTGGCGCTGGAGGCGCTGTACGGCGCGACCAATTATAAGCCGCTGGATGTGGTGCTGGCGCGCGGGCAGGGGGTTTGGGTTTGGGACGTGGACGGCGCAAAATACCTCGATTGCCTGTCGGCCTACTCCGCGGTCAACCAGGGCCACTGCCACCCGCGCATCCTGGCCGCCATGATTGAGCAGGCGCAGAAACTGACACTCACCAGCCGTGCGTTTCGCAACGATCAACTGGCGCTGTTCTACGAAGAAATATGTGCGGCAACCAACACGCACAAGGTGTTGCCGATGAATTCCGGCGCCGAGGCGGTGGAATCGGCGCTGAAACTGGCGCGGAAATGGGGCTACGAGGTGAAGGGCGTGCCGGAAGGGCAGGCGGAAATCATTGTCTGCAGCGAGAACTTCCATGGGCGGACGCTGACGATCGTTGGTTTTTCAACCGATCCGGTCAGTCAACGCAATTTCGGACCCTTCACGCCCGGATTTCGGGTCGTTCCTTACGGCGACGCCGATGCGTTCGACGCCGCCGTCACGGCGCATACCGTTGCCATAATGCTCGAGCCGATACAAGGCGAGGCGGGGGTTATCATTCCGCCTGACGGCTATTTGCGCCGCGTGCGGGAGATATGCACGCGCCAACGTGTGGTGATGATACTGGACGAGATCCAGACCGGCCTGGGGCGGACGGGTAAATTGCTGGCCGAAGAACACGAAAGTGTTGAGGCCGACCTGACATTGGTGGGCAAGGCGCTCTCAGGCGGGTTCTATCCGGTCAGCGCGGTGCTGTCGAATATCGAGGTGATGGACGTTCTGAAACCTGGCGAACACGGCAGCACATTTGGCGGCAATCCGTTGGGATGCGCGGTGGCGCGGATGGCGCTGCGCGTATTACAGGACGAGGGGATGATCGAGAACGCGGCGGTGATGGGCGATCGCATGAAGGCAGGGCTGGCGGCTATTCCGTCCAACCTGGTGCGGGAGGTGCGGGGACGCGGACTGATGCTGGCGGTGGAATTGCATCCCGATGCAGGCGGGGCGCGGAATTATGTCAAGCGGCTGCAATCGCTGGGTGTGCTGTGCAAGGATACGCACGCGCATACCATTCGCATCGCGCCTCCGCTGGTCATTACGGGCGACGAAGTGGACTGGGCGGTGGATCGTTTCGCGCAGGCATTGCGGAGCGCGTAGAAGAAGAAAAAGAACGACTTCCTTCTATTCGCACGACAACGCAAAAGCATCGAGCGGATCGACGAGATTTTCCAGCCGGCAAGCCGCAAGCGACGCAAATCGATGCAGCAGCGCGCGGCGGCGGGCCGGCGCGATCGGGTGCGCCGGCGCCTCGCGCAACATTTCAGCTTCGCGCTCCGCGGTGACAATCAGGCCTACATCCGGCGGCAGCAGGGCGCGCGGAAAATCTGCGTCCACGGCGAAATAAAGCGCATCGGAAAAGTCGCGGTATTCACGCCATTTGGTGTCGGCCAGGAAATCGGGGGCGCCCGATTTAACCTCGACACAGATAAATCGGCCGTCCGGACAAAGGGCAAAAATGTCGGCGCGGCGACCGTTCGGCAGCGGCATTTCATGCACCGGCGCCCAGCCCATGTGCCGGCAAAGCCGCGCAGCCTCGCGGCGAATGGCTGTGGTGCGGGCCGGGGCTGTTAGGTCCATGGAACAAAATAGGCACATCGGGCAAAACCAGACAAGGGTAGAAAGTCGTTCTTTTTTGAAAAAAAGCACCAAAAAACTTTTGCTTGTTATGGGGGGAGCATACTTTGCGGGTTTACAACCTCTTGGTAGGAACCGTTATGAAATTGCCATACGGCGGGAAAATGCGGCCGGCCCTTGATGATTGGTGTTACGGCCGAGCCTTGCGCGGGCAAGCAGACGTCATGAAAGGATTCGTGCACGCTCGAGAGGGGCATCAGGTTGCCGCAGCCCCAGGACCCTGCGAGGCCGCTCCGAGGCGTGAGGTCTTTCCATTTGCCGGCAATCTCGCCGATGACAACGGCCTGGCACGGACCATGGTCTGGTTCAGTGCAGCAAACACTATAATCGTCCGCGCCGCCGCCGCTCAGCTTGACAGACTGCGCGTCCGCATTGGCCGCATCGGCCATGGCGCACTTCATGCGCTGTAGAAGCCTGACCGCTTCGCCAGGCAAAGCGTCAAAGGCCACAGATTTGCAAGCGGCGATGATTGTGTCCGACGGTGCGGGGCATTGATACCAATGCGCGCCCGCAGCGTAATCCTGTTTCACGCCCAGGCCGTTGAAATATATGTTGCCCAAATAGTATCGGGCAAGCGGGTCGCCTTGAGCGAACCTGCGTTTGAGCGCGTTCAGGGCCTCTGCGTCACCCTTCTCCGCCTTGTCGGTCAAGTCAGTGGTGAGGGCTGGCTGAAAGGGCGTCGGCGCGGCAGTTTCCGGGCAATCCGACGTAGACGTGCTGAGTAGTTTTCCGGTTTCCATGTCGAAGACGCGCCTCACATCGCACGCATTTTCAGTGCAGTTAACCTCAAGTTTTGATGAGTGGGGTACGAAGCGCCAATCACTCAGGATATTGCCGCACGTGAACGTACGATCGACCTCGCCTTGTCGGAAGACCCGGACCGAGTCCAAAACCTCGGCATCGTCATCGGCATGAATTGTTCCCCTCACAACACTCACCCGTTGCGCCCACGCGACGGTTTTCCTGTCGTCGGCAATGCGCGGATGTTCGAAGCCGTCGGCGAAGTCGCGGTTATCCTTGACGACCAAGGTCTGGCCGTCACGGTACTTGATCTCCACCTCCCTATCGTCATGCAGAAGCCCAACGCTTGCGACATCAGCGTGGTGGCTGGGGGCGGATGCACCGACGGCGGGATGTCCAGGACCGCACATGGCGCAGATCATCGCGATGGTGCCCGCTTTGACGCGGGTCATTTTCCGACAGGGCATTTGTTCATTCGCATATTGTGTTGTCCACACCTGGTATAGCCTCGATGGGGGTGCACAAGGTCAGAAAGTGGTTCTCTCTTGACAAAATAACCAAGAACTTTTGCTTGTTGCGGACCGGGCCCGCGCGGCGGATGTCTTGTGTTACGGAAACGGAAAGGGTTGCCGAGCGGCTTTTCGTGGCGCGCGGCTGTTGGGGTCGATGGCGGGAAGCCGGTGAGAGCGATGGGGGGTGGCCGCCAAACGCGGCAACAAGGCGGCGTTTTCCGCCGAGGGCGCGGACCGAGCTTGTCGAGGGGGGAGAGGAGCACGTCGCCGCGTTGTGCGCGGAGAGACAATTCCTCGGCGATGAGTGCCCAGCGCGTGCTTCGATTTTCCCGCGCCTTGCGTGATGCACCTCGGGGTCGGTGGCGATGATCGGTTCGATCCCGGCCGCCGCGCAGGCAGTCACATTGGCCTCGTTGAAGTAGCCGGCGTCTGCCGGCAATCTTTCATCCGGCCAAGATCGGGCTGCCCAATGATCTCCACCGCGAAGGCGCGCCCGATGCGGCTCGGGCCGCCGCTCATCCACCACGGTCGGTCACGCGAAAATTGTTCAACCCCCGATTCCACCGGCTGCCGCCGCGTCGTGTTAACTTTGGCAGGCTGCTAGGCCAAAAGTGTGATTGACGCAGCGTGGTCCCTGAGCGATCTATTGGGGGGCTGCGTTTCTCAACAAAGCCTACATAGGGAGTACATACGTATGAGCTGGAAAGCACCAAAGGTTGTTGAAATCGCGCTCGGCGCCGAGATCAATTCCTACGCTTGCGCTGAAGCCAAGAAGTAAGTTTCCTGGGGGCCTTGGCCCTCTGAGCACCGGGCGCGCTGCCGGCGGTCCACAGGCGCCGGCGGCTGGGTTGTTTGAGAACCGTGGCCGTTGCGGCCAGGGCTATACTGATATGGGGGCCAGGGGGCATCGCTCCCTGGTTTTTTTGTTGCCCTGCCTGTGTCTGTGCCCTTGGTTTTGTTGATGTCATCTGATTTGTCCGAGGCTGAAAGTGCCGCCGTGCCCCGGTTTGGGGTGGGGATGAAACTGCGTTTCGACCCGGTGCGGGATGCATGGGTGGTTCTGGGGCCTGAGCGGCTGTTCCTGCCGGATGAACATGCGGTGGAGGTGCTGAAATTGGTGGATGGCACGCGGTCGGTTGCCGTCATCGCGGCGACGCTGGCGGAGAAGTTCGCGGCGCCGGCCTCTGCGATCGAGGCTGACATATGGCCGATGTTGCAGGATCTGGCGGCGCGGGGGGCGGTGCGGCTGTGACCAAGATATTCCCCCCCCCTTCCGCACCCGCGCCGCGGCCGCATGCGCCGCCGATGGGGCTGATTGCGGAACTGACGCATCGCTGTCCGCTACAGTGCCCGTATTGCAGCAATCCTCTGGCGCTGGACTCGGTGGCCAGCGAATTGCCCACTGAGGCGTGGATCAGGGTGATCGACGAGGCGGCCGCCATGGGCGTGCTGCAGATCCACTTTACCGGCGGCGAGCCGATGGCGCGGCGCGACCTGGCGGGGCTGGTGCACCGGGCCGCGAAGGGCGGCATTTACACCAACATCATTACCAGTGGCGTGACATTGGACGACCGGGCGATGGCCGCGCTGAGGGATGCTGGGATCGATCATATTCAGCTCAGTTTCCAGGATATCGATCCGGCGGAGAACGACCGGATCGGCGGCTATAAAGGGGCGTTTGCCAAGAAGCGGGCGGCGGCGGATCGCATTCATGGCGCGGGGCTGCCGCTGACCTTGAATTTCGTGATCCACCGGCACAATGCCGGTCGGGTGGCGGAAATGCTCGCATTTGCCGAGATGCTTCAGGCCGAGCGGGTGGAGATCGCCCACGTGCAATATTATGGGTGGGGGCTGAAGAACCGCGCGGCGCTGCTGCCGACGCGCGCGCAGTTGGAAGATAGCACCGACGTGGTGGAGGCGGCGCGCGAGCGGCTGCGCGGCAAGATGGTGATCGACTACGTGGTGCCGGACTACCATGCGGCGCGGCCGAAAAGCTGCATGGGCGGCTGGGCTCAGCGGTTCATTAATATATCGCCGGCCGGGAAGGCTCTGCCGTGTCATGCGGCGGAGAGCTTGCCGGGGTTTGAGTTTCCGAATGTGCGCGATGTGTCGCTGTCGCAGGTATGGGAGAGCGAGGCTTTCCGGCGGTATCGGGGGACCGATTGGATGCCGGAGCCTTGCCGAAGCTGCGATCGGCGGGAGCTGGATTGGGGTGGGTGCCGGTGCCAGGCGTTTGCCATTCTGGGTGATGCGGGGCTGACCGATCCGGCGTGCGAACTGTCGCCGCAGCACTCCTTGATGGCGGAGGCGGCCGAAGAGAGCGCGGCGCCGGCGCCTGCGTTTGTTTATCGGCGGCTGGGGGCGTTGGTCTAGCGAAGCCATCATCGGCACATAAGTGCGTCGGCACGCCGACAAAGATACCTTTCCAAACAACAGCTTTGGGCCCGTTCGACCCGGCAACGCGATTCAGTTAATTGCGAGCGTTCCCGAAGACGGCAAGGGAAGCGCCGCTGGCCTTGTCTGTCGTCTCCGGGTGGTTTAATCGAACGATTAACCGGGAGGACAGAGCCATGGCAGACGCCTACATCTACGACGCGGTACGCACCCCGCGTGGCAAGGGCCGCAAGGATGGCGCGCTGCATGAAATCACCGCGCTGTCGCTTGCCACCCAGGTGCTGGAAGCGCTGCGCGACCGCAACGATCTCGACACCGCGCTGGTCGATGACGTGGTGTTCGGCTGCGTGGCGCCGGTGGGCGAGCAGGGCTCCGACATTGCGCGGACGGCGGTTCTGAACGCCGACTACGCGCAGAGCACGGCCGGCGTGCAGATCAATCGTTTCTGTGCCAGCGGTTTGGAAGCCTGCAACATGGCGGCGGCCAAGGTGAAATCGGGCGAGGCCGTGATGGCGATCGGCGGTGGGGTGGAAAGCATGAGCCGCGTGCCGATGGGCTCGGATGGCGGCGCGTGGCCGGTGGACCCTTCCAGCGCCTTCAAGACGTATTTCGCGCCGCAAGGCATTGGCGCCGACCTCATTGCGACCTTGGATGGATTTTCCCGCGACGACGTGGATGCCTACGCCGTGGAAAGTCAAAAACGGGCGGCGCGGGCATGGCAGGAAGGCCGTTTCAAGAAGAGCGTGGTTGCGGTGCGCGACCAGTTGGGATTTTCGATACTGGCGCGTGACGAGCACATGCGGCCGGAGACGAGCATGCAGTCGCTGGCGTCGCTGAACCCTGCGTTCACCGGGCCGGGCGAAATGGGGTTCGATGCGGTGGTGATACAGCGCTATCCGCAAGTGGAACGGGTAAACCATGTGCACCATGCAGGGAACTCCAGCGGCATTGTGGATGGGGCGGCCGGTGTTCTGATCGGTACCAAGGAAGCGGGCGAGGCCGCGGGATTGAAGCCGCGCGCGCGCATCCGGGGTATGGCGAGCATCGGCAGCGAACCATCCATCATGCTGACGGGGCCTGCGCTTGTGACGGAGAAATTGCTCAAGCGGCTGGGCATGCAGGTGGCGGATATCGACCTGTATGAGCTGAACGAGGCGTTTGCCAGCGTGGTGATGCGGTTCATGAAGGTACTTGATGTGCCGCATGACAAGATCAACGTGAATGGCGGGGCCATTGCGATGGGGCATCCGCTTGGGGCGACCGGCGCGATGATACTGGGAACCGTGCTGGATGAATTGGAGCGATCTGATTGTGAAACGGCATTGATTACGCTTTGCGTAGGCGCCGGCATGGGCACCGCCACGGTCATAGAACGCGTTTGAGAAGCAAGAGTTTTTTGGTTCTTTTTTTCAAAAAGAACTGCTTCCTTGCCTTGTCTTGGAGTATTTCCCATGCCGAACTTTACCGTTACGGTTGATGACGCAGGCACCGCGCTGGTGGTGTTCGACGTACCCGGCCGCTCGATGAATACCTTGACGGCCGATGTGGTGCGCGAGCTTGGTGAGTTGGTGGCGCGCATTTCGTCGGACGGGGCGATCAAGGGGGCGGTGTTCACCAGCGGGAAAACCACGGGATTTTGCGCCGGCGCCGATCTCGGCGAAATGGGCGGCGGCCTAGAAGGTGATGCGGGCGGCGAGGCGGCGAGGCGGTCGCTGTTCGACGCTTCCTATACGCTGAGCAAGTTATTCCGGGCGCTGGAGACCTGCGGCAAACCGGTGGCGGCGGCGTTGAATGGTTTGGCGTTGGGCGGTGGATTGGAATTGGCGCTGGCATGCCACTACCGTGTTGTTGCGGATGGCGGGAAAATTCAGCTTGGTCTGCCGGAGGCAAAGGTCGGCCTGTTGCCGGGCGCCGGTGGCACGCAAAGGTTGCCGCGTCTGGTGGGCGCCATGAAGGCGTTGCCACTGTTGCTGGAAGGCAAGTCGCTGTCGCCGGTCGAGGCGCTCGCATTGGGCGTGGTGCACGAAGTTGTGTCGGCGGAGCGGGTTGTTGCGGCCGCAAAGGAATGGATTGCGGCGAAGGGCGATGCTGTCGCGCCGTGGGACAGGAAGGATTTCAAGATCCCGGGTGGCGGCCCCTACACACCGGCGACGACGCAGGTATTCGTCATGGGCAATGCAATGGTGCGCAAGCAGAGCTTTGGCAATTACCCTGCGCAGATCAACATCATGAAGTGCGTGTATGAGGGATTGCAGGTGCCGATTGATGCGGGCCTGCGCATTGAAAGCCGGTATTTCGCCCGCGCCGCCAGCACGCCCCAGGCGCGCGGCATGATCCGCACGCTGTTCCTGTCGACCGACCAGCTCGGCAAAGGAGCAAGCCGGCCCGCCGGTTTTGCCAAGAGCGACGCGCAGAAAGTGGCCGTGCTCGGCGCCGGCATGATGGGTGCGGGCATTGCCTATGTGCAGGCGATGGCCGGGATCGAGACGATCCTGATCGATACGACGCAGGAGGGCGCCGACAATGGCAAGGATTATTCACGCAAATTGACCGGCAAAGCCATCAAGCGCGGCAAGATGACGCAGGAGAAGGCGGATGCCCTGCTGGCGTTGATCCATCCCACGACGGATTACCGCCTGATCGCCGGCAGCGATCTGGTGGTGGAGGCGGTGTTCGAGGATCGCGCCCTGAAGGCCGACGTAACACGGCGCGCGGAGGCACAGCTTGCCGAGACCGCTTTGTTTGGCAGCAACACTTCTACGCTGCCGATTACCGGTCTGGCGGAAGTGAGCGTGCGGCCGGACAAGTTCATCGGCATTCATTTCTTTTCGCCTGTCGATCGGATGGGTTTGGTGGAGATCATCATCGGCGCTCAGACCAGCCAGGAAACGGTGGCCAAGGCGATCGATTATGTCCTGAAGATTCGCAAGACGCCGATCGTAGTGAACGACAGCCGCGGATTCTACACCAGCCGCTGCTTCGGCACATTCGTGCAGGAAGGTCTGGAAATGCTGGTGGAGGGCATCGCGCCTGCCATCATCGATAATGTCGGCCGCGCCACCGGCATGCCGCGCGGACCTTTGGAAATGAACGACGATGTGGCGCTGGACCTGTCTTACAAGGTGCGTGAGCAGGCGAGAAAGGATCTGGGTGACGCGTATCAAGGCGGCCCAGTGGATGCCTTGATCGCCAAAATGGTGACGGAGCTGGGTCGCCTGGGGCGCAAGAATGGATGCGGGTTTTATGATTACGCTGCCGATGGCACAAAAAAACTCTGGCCAGGACTGGCTGATCTGGCGCCGGTGACGGTGACCGAGGCGGATGCCGCACAGATTGAGGAAATACGCACGCGGCTGCTGTATCGCCAGGCGGTGGAGGCGGCGCGCTGCATGGCGGAAAATGTCACAACGAATGCGCGCGAAGCCGATGTCGGTGCGATTCTCGGTTGGGGCTTTGCGCCTTGGACGGGCGGGCCGATCAGCCTCATTGATGGCGTGGGTGTGGGCCAGTTTGTGGATACATGCGATCGGCTGGCGGAACGGTATGGCGCGCGGTTCGCGCCGCCGCAGTTGTTGCGGGATATGGCGGGGCGGGGGGAGAGTTTTTACGCGTTGGCCAAAGCTGTTGCGGCTTAGGAAGGGAGGTAAGGAAGCAGTTCTTTTTTGAAAAAACCAAAAAGCTTTTACCCTCTACTCTCGTTCCGCCAATTGCCGATCTCGCGCCCGCTGCACTTGCGCACGCCGCATCGGCCAGCCTGCGCAGCAAACCCCTATGCTGACGGTCAGGATCACCAGGCTGGCCAGCGCGTTCATGTCGGGGATGACGCCGGGTTTCACTTTCGAATAGATCACCATCGGCAATGTGCTGGAGCCCGGGCCGGCGACGAAGCTGGAAATGACCAGGTCATCGAGCGAGAGCGTGAGGCCGAGCGGCCAAGCGGATATCAGCGCCGGGGCGGTGTATCGGGTGAAAACCGACTGCGGTGGGGTGCTGGTGGCGAGCGCACCTATCGGAAAGCGAACCGCGGAGTGGTCGACAGGCTGGAGCGATGAAGTCTATGCGTGCTTTGCCGCTGACGCTGCTATTTTGTTGCAATCTTAGCCGGCGTGGCGGCGAGCGCGGATTCGTAACTCATCTGCATGATCAACTCTCGAACGCTGGCCCATAGCCAATCATGCCCTTTATTTCTGTAAAATCATCGAAACCAAAATCCGCGTACTCACGGCCGTTGCCGGATTGTTTGTAGCCGCCGAAGGGGGCGCCGAGGTCTAGCGGCGGGTCGTTGATCGCAATCATGCCTGCGCGCAGCGCGCGGGCGACGCGCCGGACGCGGGCCATGTCCTTGCCATGCACATAGGCGGCGAGGCCATATTGGGTGTCGTTGCCGATGCGGATGGCGTCCGCTTCATCATCATACGAAATGACACAGATGACGGGACCGAAAATTTCATCGCGGGCGATGGCCATATCCAGCGTGACGTCACCGAAGACCGTTGGCTGCACGTAATATCCGCGGTTCAGGCCAGGCGGGCGTCCGGGACCGCCGGTGACCAGGGTCGCGCCTTCCGCCACGCCGCTTTGCAACAATCGTTGGACGTGGTTGAATTGACGTTCGCTGACCAGCGGGCCCATGGTTGTTTCGGGATCCGCGGGGTCACCGACACGACAGGCGCGTGCGGCCTGGCTTGCTAGGGATTGCGCCTCTGCCTGGAGGTTTGCGGGGACCAGCAGGCGGGTGGGAGAGTCGCAGGATTGGCCGGTGTTGCCGAAGACCGTTGCGGCGCAACTGGCGATGGCGGCGGCGAGATCAGCGTCCGGCAGGACGATGAAAGGAGATTTGCCGCCCAGTTCCTGCAATACGCGCTTGACCGTGGATGCGGCAGTCGTTGCGACATCAATGCCGGCACGGGTGGACCCGGTGAAGGAAATCAGATCGATGCCGGGGTGGGCGGCCATGGCGCGGCCGGCGACAGGGCCCTCACCCTGAATCAGATTGAATACGCCCGCCGGCACACCTGCGTCGTGCAGGATCTGGGCAAACAATGCCGCACTTGTGGGGGTATTTTCGCTGGGTTTGAGAACCATGGTGCAGCCGGTGGCCAGGGCCGGTGCCACCTTGCAGACAATCTGATTGAGCGGCCAGTTCCATGGCGTGATCAGGGCAGCGACGCCGGCGGGTTCGCGGGCGACGAGCGTGCTGCCGCGCGCTTCCTCGAAACGATAATGTTCCAGCGTTTCGACTGCCTTTTCGAGATGGGCGAGGCCGATCCAGGCCTGGGTGTCGTGCGCGTAGGCGCGTGGTGCACCCAGTTCGCGCATGACGGACTCGGCGATTTCGATCATACGGGCGGCGTAAAGTTCAGTGATGCGACGTAACAGTACCAGGCGCTCGGCGCGCGATGTGGCGGCGAATGTGGGAAATGCGGCACGCGCGGCGGCGACGGCGCGATCGACGTCGCTTGCGTCGGCCAGCGCGACCTGGCCGATTGGCGTTTCGGTGGACGGATCTATTATCTTCCGCCGGTCGGGGGAGATGGGATCGACCCAGATGCCGTTAATGTAGAACCGAGTGGCGTCGGGCATTTTGGTGACGTCCGGCTGGGAGTGACGGGGCAGAGTCATTACAAAGCAGCGCTCGCGGAGGGCATGACGGATTGCGACTGGCGCATGACGGATTGCGGCATTGCGGTGAACGGCGTCGTCTCATAGCATTTGGGTTCGAGGCCGGCGGATGGCGAGGTTTTGTGATGCGGAAAACAGGGTGGGCAGTTTGTGGTTGCGCTGTCATGGTAGCTTTGGCGGTGCCGGCTGTGGCCGAGGAACAGCAAGTGAATGTTTACAACTGGGCGGACTATATTGGCAAGACCACGGTTGCCGATTTCCAGAAGCCGACCGGCATCAATGTTGTTTATGACACCTACGATTCGGACGCGGGGCTTGAAGCGAAGGTGATGGCCAGTGAATCAGGCTACGATGTGATAACGACGTCAACCGATTTTTTTTTCGCGCCAGATCAAGGCGGGTGTCTATGAGACGCTGGACAGGAGCAAGCTGCCGAATTGGAAGAATTTGGACCCGGCCATCCTTGCGGTGATGGCGCGGTTCGATCCTGGCAATGCGAACACGGTGCCTTGCCTGCATGGGGTGAACGGGTTTGCGCATAATGTCGATATGATCAAGGCGCGAATGCCGAACCCGCCGGTAGATAGCCTGGATATGGTTTTTATACCGGAAACAATATCGAAGTTCGCAGATTGCGGTGTGAGCTTCATGGACAATGCTGAGGATGTGCTGCAACTGGCGTTGATCTATCTGCATCTCAATCCAAACACCCAGAAGCCGGAGGATTTCAAGGCGGCCGAGGCATTGTTGCTCGCGGTGCGACCATATGTGCGGACGTTCGATTCCGAGGGATTGATGAACGCGCTGCCAAACAAAGATTTGTGCATTGCAATGTCCTGGTCTGGCGATTTCGAGACGGCGGAGGCGCGAGCGAAGGCGGCCGGCGTGAACATCGATCTGGCTTTCTCGGTGCCGAAGGAAGGCGCGAATATATGGTATGATGCGTGGCTTATTCCGAATCGGGCGCCACACGAGGAGGCGGCTTCTGGTGGCGCAAGGTCGGTTCGAAGCGCTACCCCGACAACCAACCGCCTGACGATCATCGCAGACGGCGGCAGCAGCGACGGCTTGCGCGTGAGACTATGGAAACGTGAACTGCAGGAGCTGGCTAACGAACTCGGCATTGATATCAATGTTCATCACCTACTCCCGGGCACCGGCACGTGGAATTAAATCGAGCACCGCCTGTTTTCGCTCATCAGCATGAACTGGCGGGCCAAGCCGCTATTTCCTGACGACCCCTTTAGGGAACCTCTGATTAAATCCCATTTGACACGGCCACGCACCAAGCGCCTGGCGATCCCCGATTTTCAGGATACTGCCTATGTGACGAAAAATGTTTAAGAACAGCGGCCTGATCGGGGTTGGCGGGTAAGAACATCTATTCGGTAGCGGCAACGCCTCTGCTGCGATGTTATTTGCATGTTTGGCAATGATGCGAGAAACACCTCCGCTGCTTCATCGCCAGTACACGGATCCTCCGTGTGGCCGAGCCAGTTGACGAGAACCACAGTACCTTCAGGGGCGAGGCTCTTGCTCACGCGGGCGGCAATTGTCGAGATGTCATTTGGTGCGAAGAAATAAAGAATTTCCGACAGCACAATCAGATCGAATTGACCTTTCGGCCATTGCGCGGGCACATGCATCTGGGTGAAATGCACGTGTGGGAATTCGGCGCATCGTGCCCGAGCGACCTCCAGGGCTGCGGCAACGGTGTCCACACCTAGTAATGAGTTGCAATTTTTTGCCAGAAGCCAGGTGAATTCGCCAATAGAGCAGCCGACTTCCAAACCGGCCTGAAAATGCGGCTTCGGCATTGCAGCGACGGTGGCGGCATATTTGTCGCGCTCGTACTCGCTGAACCGAAAACCCCACGGATCTTCCGCTCTAGCGTAGATATCCTCAAAATGGGACCGTTCACGCGAGTGTGGAGCCCGCGTCATGGATTGAGGAATACCTCATACGGCCGCGCAAAGACGTCCAGCAGAGAAGCCGGCAAAACGAAGCCATTTGGATCGTCGTTGATGAAACCGCCATGTTGGGAGCGATGGGCTGCGATAGCCGATTGTTTGTTGCGCAATACGGCGGAAATGTCCAGGCGCCATCCGCTAACCGGCCGATCCGGTAATTGGGTTTCGGCGGGTAACGTCCATCCCCATACTGGGTAGGCAACGTGCCTCCGCCCTATTTGTTCAGCTGCGGCCGTGGCGATGAGATGGGCGGCGATGTGGTCGCAATGCGGGTCGTGGCTCCAGGGCGCGCATATGGTATCGCAATCATAAGCGAGGGCGCATAGGCGCGCTACCGCGACCTCGAACATCGAACCGCGATGCGGCGCGGCGGTGTCCTGCAGGCGCATGAACACTGGGACATTGGGGTGCGTAAGCCCCAGGTGACGGAGGGCCTCAATCGCCTCCTGCTCGCGAATGCGGCGTAGCGCCTGCGCGCGCGTGCCGGCCGATCCGGCATGGGAACCAGTTCCGTCGGTCAGTACCACCACGCGGGGCGGTCTGCCTTGGTGACAAAGTTCCGCAATCATTCCGCCGCAGCCAAGGCTTTCGTCATCAGGGTGCGGCGCCAATACAAGGGTTCTACCAGCGCCGAAGATGGTTTCAGCGTTGCAAATCGGTAGCGCGGTCCACGCGACTTGAATATCGGCGGCACGCATCAATTCAAGCCGATCTCGCTCGGGTGATGCGTGAAATAGGCGGCGGCTTCGTTCAGCGCCTCGTCTGGCGCAGGCTGGCGCAAATAGGTTGCCAGGTCGCGGCACATGCGTTCCACCGGGTTGGTTCGCATAAAGGCTGACAACCCCAGCGATCGCTGTACGAGTTGGATGGTATCTATAGACGCTGCCTCGATGGCAATACGTGCGAGATTTACCGTAGCGACAGCCCGTTCCGGCTGTGTGTCAGCATCCTCTGCAAGGGAACAAGCGCGCAGCATCCACAGGCGCGCGGTTTCGGCGTTCATAAACATCCGGCCGAGTCTTTGGCGTTGTTCCGGTGTGTTCGCCCGTTTGCGCGAAGCGAGTTCCGCACGCGCCGCATTCGCCAGCGCCGACACGGCGCCAGCCGTAACCGCTGAGGCGCGCCACGCGCCAGCGGAAAACTCTGGCTCAAGGAGGTACGCCTCCGGCGCGCCGAAGACAGTGCGGGCGTCATGACGAACTCCATTAAATACAACACGCCCGGTGCCGGCGCTGCGAACTCCTTGAAGCGCGGACGGGAGCCTATGTACGTCCTCTCCCGCCCGCATTGGAAGCAACAGCAGGCGCCGTTTACCTTCGCGGCTCATTGCAGTTACGACCGCGCGAGTCGCATG
>Ga0116228_10001787_pt1 | contig 18093 bp, 19 predicted proteins | sample S1TSphfallax_2_FD_89694 | JGI IMG/M metagenome (GOLD analysis project Ga0116228, IMG submission 89694) | Host-associated microbial communities from peat moss isolated from Minnesota, USA - S1T2_Fc - Sphagnum fallax MG | ecosystem: Host-associated > Plants > Peat moss > Unclassified | place... | reverse complement strand
AATTGAACAAAATCAATCAAAGTGATTGTGGCAAGGAGGCTCCATCACAACTATCTCACAAACACTTTTGGAGACATAACAATCTTTGAATCTTTAGTTGGTACTTGGACATCGGTAGTTAGTTTACCTTTCAAGGTGTTTTCTTATGGTCACACTACAACCATGTGCAAAGGTGTTATCTATTGTGAGGCAATTTGCTACAATGGCAAGTTGGGTGTAATAGCTTATAATGTACAGAAAGGAGCATGGGATGACAACTATGGAAACTATCAACTAAGTGACATTGTACAATGCAAGGGTTACATTTGGATAGTTGATGGGTGAGGTTATGGAAGACTTGTTACATGTATCTATGTACTCAAACTTGAACTTGGAATAGCAACTACAAGTTCCATATGTACAACTTCAAAACTTGTTCTCGAAAAGATGAGCAATTCAATTGACAATCAAGTTGAAGGAATCATTAAACCACAATATGGTCAATGTTGGAAAATAGTAACAAATCTTCCAAAGGATTTCCTTGATAAGTTGAAAGATGTATGGTATGGAAAGGATGAATCCTCTCAACTTGTATTTGTTACACATGGAAGTCAAATTTGCATAGTTGCTAGCAAATCCTTAATATTAATGTACAATATTATCCATGACTTGTGGAACATTTTGCCATCCTTCACACCATGACATCATAAAGATATTAAAACTTATGGAGTTTTAATATTGAATTTTGGTTTACTTCTCCAATTTAAAAGCAAAATGATCATGCTATTATTTTGGATGTGGGTTAGATATCACCAAGTTTATAAAATTTAAACTTCTTTGCTCCAAGTTTGTCATTGGTATTTTTAAAGATTGGTACATTGCACATGATAAAGATCAAAATGAACATTAATTTAAAAACCTACACATGATGTGCACTTGCTCTTCTATGTATAAAGAACTTTACTTAATATAAAGTCATTATGATTTTATTTTGTTGTAAATTTCATCACAAAAGGTGCATTGTTTTCAAGATTGTGCTTTAAAAAATAATTGGTTGGTATAATACACCCATATGCAAGATCTAAAGCTTTGTAACCTTACACAATCCATGGCTTAAATTTTTTGTTGTTCTAGCTTGGAAAAGAAATATAAATTTTCTTTTTATTTATTTGGTTAAAGCTTTCATACCACCCCTTCCATTGAGGGAAATTTCATGTACAAACTCCTATCATAACTTTCTTATTTCTTATTAATTTTATACAATTTAAAGTGTTACAAGAGCACCACGTAAAGTTCTACAAATCATCTTTGGATTTTAACAACAATAGATAAACATATAAGGAATTTTGTGGGTGTTTGGGAACAGCCTTTGTAGTATTTAGTGGTTTTTTTTTTTAGTTATTGACCCCCTGTACTTTAGGGCCATAACTTTTTCAATTCTATTCCATTTTTGACAAATTTTGGTGCACTAGACGTGCTAATAAGAGGGTTCAATTTTTGTTTAAACACCAAAAGCAATGGAGCCATCCTTTTGGATTTGGCCTAACTTGAATGTTTAAATGTTATAATTGCAACTCAATTGTAACTAATGAACAACTAAAAGATTTAACTCATATGTTTTGTCTTTGAATTTCATGTTACAAACTATGTAAAAAAGGTTTTTTTTCTTATGTTTTCACATTAAAATACATGTGCCATTTTGGGATGAGTTGAAAGAAGTTTAACTAAAAGGCAAAACATAAATTTTTAAAAAATAATTCATGGTTATTCTTTAGTGCACTTAATCTTGTGCTTTCCTACCTACTTATTTACCTAGGTAGGTAAATAGGTCTTATTTTTCTACCTACCTACCTACCTACCTAGGTCCTAGGTAAATACATAGGTATGTCTAGGTCTTAAAACCTACCTACCTACCTACCTACCTATGGTTATGTACAACCTACCAAGCTTCTAAATTTTTTTTTTAATTTTTTTAATTTTTTCCAAAATACAATTAATATGCCATGTGACAATTTTCGATTGTGCCACATGTCACAATCTCGAATTGACATTAGCAATCATAATGGAGATGGAGATCAATATTTTGAAAAAATTTATGTCTAATAATCTTCATAAGCTGCTACATGTTAGATTTTAATAGATGGATGATAATTAATGACGTTAGCATGACATCATGGGTGTAGTTATAATGGAGTTGAATAGTAGTTGAAATTGAATTGTTTTGACTGAATTATAATTGAATTGTAATGAATTGCACCATATATATGATGAGTTGCAATTTTGTAACTCATGCAAGTTGTTGGTTAGCACTCATGGCATATAAATACAATGAGTTGTAAGTGTCTTCTACAACTCATAAAGTGAGTTGCAAGGCCATTTGCAAAACACCTTTTTTTTTCATAGTGTTTTGAGTCATGACCATTGGTGTGTTTCTTGGGACTTTTTCATGTTGCTACATTGCAAATGGTGCAAATCTCATACAAGGAAATGTTTTAAACAACATCAATTGCCTTACCACCCCCATTAACATTAACAACAATTCCATGGAATCGCCCTCAAGACAAAAATGGTGCAATGCGAAAGGCACAAAACTTGTTGGAAACCCTGAGCACAAGGGCAATTATACCTAATAAACATTATGAAAAAATCATATTCATTGCAACTAGGCTATCTAAATGTAATTTAGTTCTATCGAACATTTTTTAGTTATAATCTAATTCCATTGGACAATTTTTAGTTGCAACAAACATAATTTTCTCATAATGAAAGTCCATCCATTCAAACCCTAACCAAGTGAAAGTTTTCTAAAAAGGTATAGCAAGAATCATAAAAGTTTAATTATCAAATACCACATCTCCATTTTGGAAACTACTCTAAATATATCAATGGTTGATAATGAATTTATGTTTCACACATAACATACCATCATGTAGTTGGTATTCTTGGAAATAAACTATCTAAGTTGCACAACAATATTTCATATGTGGACTCGAACTTTCAACCAAGATGCCCTTGAGAATTTAAAGTTGCCAATGCAGATTACCCTATTTATGTTGCCCTTGGAATATAGACCCATCGAGGTCGTTATTGTTGGCCAAATTGGACCTATGCTTGATTTTGATAATATAAACAAAACAATATAAGAGACCCTAGGTTTTGCGTTGTAATAGATCCAAGAGGAAGGGACTATAGAAGTCCACATTGTAAACATGGGACAATGGTGGTCCAAGTCAACATTGATTACAATTTTTTAAAATTATAGTGTGAATTTTGTAACAATTGTGAACATTTGGTGAGGAATTGTGTGCATTTAAAGGCTAGATGTCCTCCAAAGGTAAGAGTTATAATTTTACAAGGAGCATTCACAACTAGGCAGCTATTTCAGAATACAAACATGCAAATTATGAGACCCCAAGTTGACAACCAAGGATTTATGGTTGTTAACAAATGTAATTAAAACCACAAACACCCATATAAAATAAGGGCAATGGCATAAAAAACAACACAGCTAAAAGAGGTACAAAGAATATGGAAGATGTTATGTATGATTCACAAACCTTTTCAAGCCAACACATTCCCACAACCTCACATAACACTTCCCATGGAGTAACAAGGAAAGAGAAAAAGGTTCATTCAATAAAGCTTGACATTACACCCCAACATTCCTTAAAGGTTTAATCCTAAAGCCCCCAACCTCCACCAATATCTTGCATCAATGCAATAACAAATGTTAGGAAGGTTAGTTGTTAAAGCTTTAAATATCTAGCCTGTCAAGAAATAAATCCACATGGGGAAGAAAAATAGTCTCAAGTTTTTGTTAATTTTCAATAACAACAATCACCATTAATGACATTAGTGAGAATCAATGATAATGCAACTCCCAATTTTGTAAACCCAATCTCCAACAAAGGGCAAGCCTTGAAAAACTTAAATGGTAGGAAATTTCAAAAGCTTGGTGTGGATAAGGATGAAGGAGATGAACCATCTATGAAAGATAGTTTAGTTCACATATTAACTTCTACTTAAAAAGATAACGACATGTGTAAAACAAAAACAACAATAAGAGGTCAAAAGGACAATAACCCCCCCCCCAAGTGCAAAACCTAACATCTAGCAATCATTCTATGAACTTTGGGGGTTTAGAAGTAATACAATAGAAAGAGGAAGAGGACATGAAAGGATCATGAAAGGCATATTCACAATTAGGGTACTCCTTTTTGGACACAAAACTCAAGGATTTTGCTTTTGCTATTTTCCAAATATAAAATATAAATGGAATAAATTTATATGAAAGATATTGGATAAGTCAAATTATGATAATCTTCATGTTGGTCATGATTTTTCACATGTATATAATTGTGCATAAATATTTTGGTAAAAAACCAAAAATGCAAAAAATGAATACATAAAGTTTTATATACAACTTAACATGTTTTTTTGCATGAAAATTTCTTGCACATTTTGTTAACACTTGGAGCCACAAACTTTAAGCCTAATCAATACAAAAAAATCAACCAAATGAAGAGAAATATATATATATATATATATATATATTGTTGCCCTTCCAGAATGGATTTTGTAGCCTTCAAAAGTTTCATATCATATATCATTTAATCAATTGCATTATATGAACATTGCCAAACATAGAGGTATGCATTAATTATCCTAATTATCCATGAAAGAAAATTAAAGTCAATTGCATTGTTTAATACATTTCTTTTGATTCCTTTAAGATGAAAATTACAAATAAAACAAGGATTCAAATTATTTAAGAAGACTAAAAAGGAAATTTATATTATATTCAATTTATTCTTGGATTTTTTTATTAGATTAACATGAAATCATTATAGTTATAGTCATATACCAATCTATTATAATCATGAAATAACAAATGTAATAAAAATTCAAAACAATCTTTTGTAGTCTTTTTTTCATTAGATTGTCCTTTTGGGTACCTTGATTGTGAATATACCCCATGATCTTTTCCTCACCATTCTAAAGTTACACATTTTAACACACTATGTGCGAGGGTTGAACTTGGAAGAAAATGCTCATAAACTCAATATCTACATTCAATGGATAACACCCTGTGTGGACACATTGTTTTTTCAAGAGCACAAATTTAAAATAATGAAGGTTTCAAACCTTGGAAAGTGTGTTTGGAAAGATTTTTGCTATTAGACTATGTCAATAATATTAATTTAATTACCTAGTTAAGTCATAATTAGTTTAGTGATAAGTTAGGTTAACATAATTAACTATGTTTTATTTCAAAACCGGTTCAAGTGTGAACACAATTCAAGTTATTTTGGTGTTTGGGTATATTGGCCCAAGTTTTGTGATCTCAAATCACCAAAATAACATAGTGATTTTGTTTTTATACATTGTTCTTGTGTTTATGTAGCTTTCTTTGCACATGGATTTTGTACTTATGTTATCCTATGTTTTGGGCTTGAATTCTTACTTGTTGCAAGTGAATTCTTTTTGTTTGGATATGGTTTGGAAATTGTGTATCAATTATAGTTTTTTTTGTTATGTAATGACATGTTTGGTGATAGTGATAGTGGTAGGTGTCAACATAACAGTGCAAGATAACTATTAAAACAACCCATGGCTACAATAACCAATTCAATGAATAAGGGGCAAGGCGTGGAGGGGCATGCATGTTGCTAGACATCAAATGGGCTAATTTTGTGGTACATTATGAAATTACATTTGGGAACAAAACTTGATGGCTAAAGATGGAAAGCCTTTCAAGTGGACCACTAGGCATCTTAAATATATATATGCCCCTATCAAATTGACTAAGAGAAGCAAGTTGTGGGAATATCTAAAGATGAAATTGTCAAAAGATTGCAAATGGATATAGTATGTAGTGACTTCAACATGGTGGAAAAGCCAACTAACAAGTGAACTAAATGTGGATGAATTCTTTCAGAATTGAAAGAATGGCATGGAAGGTCCTAAAAGTTGCCTTGAATATAAAAGAGCTTGTTCACTCCAATGGTAACTTTAAATTCTCTTGGGATAATCAAAGGGAAAGACTTGACGTTGTTTAGCCTATTTGGACAAAGTTCATTTAGTTGTAGCTCAAGACTTAGACAATGTTATCAAGGTCAACAACTACATCATTCAAAGAGATGATGTGAGGTTTGATCATCACCCCATTTTTATGGAGCTAGAATTGAGTAGCTCCCTTCTTAGGAAAACACATTGGGAAATGAATAGATAGTTTTTTAATGAAGTTGAAGAATAGGTTGTAGTTAAAAGAAAAAAAAAAATTGATTTTTGCCAAGATTTTCAAAGTGAGCAAATTTTACAATGTTTTTTTGCATTAAGAAAGCAATTGAATTCAAGAAGGAAAAATAACAACTAGACATGCACTTGAAGGTGCTCAAGAAAGGTTACAAAATAACACACAATACACATCCTTTCAACAAGTTGTTAAAGAGCTTAGGGACAAGGTGAGGGTCATGGAACATGTCAAAGTTGAAGGCACCCACATTTGGTCTAGGACAAGGTGGATGGATAAAGGGAACTGGTGTTCAAGGGAGTTTTTTAAGGCAATGGGTGAAAAGAAAAGAAGTTAAGTCATTTCAACCTTGAGCAAACTAAATGGGACCCCTACAAAGTTAAAAGACCACAAAAGAACTAGAAGAAGTGTGTTATGCCTATGGCAATGGGCTATATGATGATGTTCCTATGAATCTTGAAATTAAAAGGCTCAAGGAAAATCATGGTGGGCATCCCCAAGAAGTTCACCCATTTCATGTACATTCACTAGCAACTCCAATCATTGAAAAGGAACTTCAAGTTGTAACTAGGGTTATGGCCAAAGGAAAAACCCCAAGCTCTAATGGGATAATGGCTGAATTTTTTGTGAAATTTCGGCATATCATTGGGGTAGATTACCATGGTATGATTATAAGGTCCATTGAAGCCAAAAGATTCCCAAAAGGATTTACAAAAAAAGTTGATAACCCTATTGTATAAATTTAGGGAGAAGAACGATTTGGGAAATTAACATCCCATTCACTTTATAATGGTATTACAAAAAAAAACCAAAAAAAACCCACCCTCCTTCCTTCACACGTGTGACACACATATGTGGGGGAAGAAGGGTGGGGTTGATAATCTCTTGAGACATAAGATATATAATCCAACATCGAATACCATTGTATTCCATACATTGGTCTATACCCGATTTGAAGTAAATAATTTGATGTATAAGAATAAATATTAATTAAATGTGAATATCAAGTTTAATGTGCACACCCCAATTCTTGCATGAAGTAAGATTGTCATCATCACAAACTTTTGCATTTGTAAGAATTTGCGAAATATGTCTTAAAACTTCATGTTCTTTGCTTGGCTTGCCATCAACCATATCTTCTCCTAAAGCTTCATGTTTTTGAATTAGTGCCACTTCAACTTGCAGATTTGGTTTCATTACACCACTAAATGGTGCATTGTCCTTTATAATAGTAACTTTCTAATTGTTGCCAACAAGGGTGGAGGGTTTCAAATGGTCACATATTGTCCTTTTGCATGTATGCACCATGATTTAGTGTTCTTGGACAAATAAACAATTGTAGTATCAAAAGAACCAAAATGAATACAAAAAACAAAATATGGATCAACACATTTAGGTGTCTTGTTAACTTGCAAATTTGGAGTTGTTGCACCACCATGTGGGGCATCATCTTCTACTATGGTAACCTCCTAGTCATTGCCCACAAGGATGGAGGGTTTTAAATGTTCATGTATTGTTCTTTTGTGTGCACAGTGTGCACATTTAGGCATTGTGCTAGTATGCAAATTTGGTGTTGTTGCACCACTAGGTAAGGCAACATCCTCTACTATAACAACCTCCTAATTGTTGCCCACAATGCAAAAAAAAGTCATGGGGAGTTTACCTTGATGGTGTTGTTGCAACACTTGAGAAGGCTACAAAGAACACAATATGGATCAAAACACACACACATGAGAATTGTGTTTTGAAACCAAAAAAATAATGAAACACCAAAAAAAAATGATGAGGAGCTTACTTTGACATGTTGTTGCATGCACATTCACACACATAAGATAATTGTGCTTTCAAACAAAATAATGATGAAACACAAAAGAAAAGTGAAAAGGAGTTTATTTCAATGATGTTGTTGCAACATTTGAAAGGGAGGGTTACTACAATAGCTATGGTGACTATTGTTGTTGTGATGCTTGTTGGGGAGGGTTGATGGATATGGAGATGATTGTTGTTATGACAATGATGCTCCCCCACCCTTCGATGACTATTGTTGCTCCCCATGGTTCTAGGAAGAAGGGAAAAAAAATGATTGGGAATTTATTTCGATGTTGCAACATTGGAGAAAGGGTTGTTACAATGTATGTGGTAGTTGTCATTGTTATGATGGTTACTAATGGTTATTATAATGTTTGCTAGAGAAAATTGATGGAGATTGCAATGATTGTTGTTGCAATGGTGATCCCCCCCAAGTTGTTGTTCCCCTAGTTTTAAAGTTTTAAGGAAAAAGGGGGAAAAAAAAAGGAGAAAAAATTCTAATAGTGATGGTGATGCCTCCTTCGTGGCCCTTTGGAGTTTTTAGGAAGAAGAAGAGGAGGAAAAACTTTGATGGCACATGTATAATAACTTACACAATTTGAAAGGTATTTCGCAACCTATTAAAGTAACTTCCACTAGACAAAAGTTACCCACCAACATGTCTTTCCTCACTATCCTTTTCATTGTAACAATATCTCATTGTAGTGTCACTGTTACGATGATGTTTTACATAGGAAAAAGGTTTAAGGTTTAACGATATTGGCTTTAAGGGGATCTCACATTCAGAAGGGTTTGTTGATAGAACCTTTTCCTACACATAAAACATTGTCACATTTATAATTATTTTTGTGTATTTTGATCTTTCATTAGGTCGAAAATAATACTATTCCTTAACTTTGTAATGATGTCATAAGAACAATAATTTTCACAATTTGAAAGATACTTTCTCATTTATGAAAATAACTTTCATCAAGTGGAAGTTACCCCTCAACCTATCCCTCCTCACCATCCTTGCCAATGCAAGGTTATCCTCTCTAATAGACCCTTCTCCTACACCTAATTTCACCCTGCTGAACCCTTTACCGCCTGACGGAACGGCGTCTTGGCCTACTGAGCTCGACACGTTCCCATAGGTTCCCACAGTACATAGTCCACGCTCCCCAGATATTATTTCCTCCTCCTGTCCTTACTGCCCTTTTTTTGTGAGCCTGCCCCTGGGCTCCGTGGTTAAGAAGAGGATGCTGCTGCCCGATGGTGAAACCCTCTGCGCGCACAGTCGCCTGACGCGATGGCATGGCGTGAAGCGCAGCTCTGAGCTCCGAGGACGCGACCGAGACGACGCCAGGAGTTCAATCCCGAGGGTTGCTGTCACTCTGCTGGACGCGGCCAAACGCTGGGTAGGTATGCTTCGTTTGCCCTTTTGTCTTGTTGCTGGATTCGGCATTTGATGGCGGTTTTGCTCCTATAAAAAAGAATAATGTTCGAAAATCAGCAATAACTGCTTTGTTGAATGGGTGGGTTGGTTTATGTCTGAACCTTGTTCTGCTCGGAATGAAAATCGCGCTATCATGTATTTTGCGGTGCTGGAGCTTTGTTGTAGCCTTTTTCGGTTCTTCTGAGCAACAAGAGGAGGATTAGGGTTTTGTTGTTGTTTGTTGTTGCTAAGGGGAAGTGGCTCCTTTGTCACCTGGCATGTGTATGTGGATGGGGGAGGGGGTCGGTCTAATGCCTAACTGTGTTCCTCATTTGAGAGAAAAAAGGACTGTGAGGAAGCAAGAGCAATCCTGTGATTGGAGTGTGAGTTTCCAGCTTCTTTTGTTATTGTCCTGATGATCACCACTAGGGTAATTAGGGTTTGGTTATCGCGGATTTTTCTAAAGTCTTTGTGGAAGAATTTCAGGTCTGAGGATTTTGTTGCAGAACGATATGTTGGAACAAGCAACCTAAAGATCTTTGCAAAGTTGCATAGACTTGAAAGGCAGAAAGCAAAGCATATGCTGCAGAAATGATGTAGTAGCAAGGAACAGGAGGGGTGTTCTTGTTGCTTATACACATACAGTCTTCACCCCTCCTACATCTTCTGAAGACAAGGAATGCCAGAGAAATGAATGGAAGGGGTATGTAAGCATAAAGCTTGGAACATCATAGCAACTAAAATGATTCTGGAGTGGTACTTGGTTTGTAATATATATACTTGTCCACACCCACTGTTGGAAGCTGATGAAGTCAGTGCAGAGTCAAGTAAGCTAGGCACTGCCATTGGTGATGAAGCCCATACTTTGTGAATAGCACTTGCAAGGTTATCAGCACTCTTGTGTCATCTTAGTTTTGGTTTTGCCTGCAACTGACACAACTATTACCTGTAAAAGTGTCTGTGGAGTTTTCTCTGCAATCTCATTGATATGTTACTTGTGTCAGTTCTGTGCTGGTACACAAAAGCCTTCAGTTGTTTGGTTCTGTAGAAGACTTGATCCAAGCCTGAGATTAATTTTCTTAAATGCACTTATGTCAATTCCAGTTGTTGGAATCTTTAGTTTTATGTCCTAATAGTTTTGTCTAAAGAATGTTGCAACAAATAAGCCTAAGAACATTGTGGCCCTGCAGATTTATCTTCTTCTCTACATTTTCTGATAGATATCTCATTTCTCATGTTTGGTCAGTCAGTCTTTCAGCAGTCACTTGGCATCAAAATGGGTATTTATTGTGCAGTCCATTTAACTAATTTCTGCCTCTTCAAAGTTCACATATGAGCTCAAATTTTGTTTTAATGTCTAAACGAGTCTGATGTTTATCCAGTTTTTCTTTCTGATTTGTTTGTTCATGATACCCCTAATTTCCCTGACCCTATTGACAGTGGGAGATATTCCAAGTCATTCTGTGGGTTTAATTGTACTAATGTCTTCTCTTGCAATTGCTTGCATTTAGTGATATCCCAAGATTCAAAATGCTTAATCTTCACATTATTTACAAGCATTCTCAGCAAGAATGTGTGGATATTAATCTGATTGGTATGCCTTGTGTAGACTTCTGTATTTCAGATTCTTCCAAATTTAGTCAATAGTCAGCTTTATACATTTTTAACACTTGCTCTTAAAGTTTTATGTGTTCTTCTCTTCTCTCCCTCTTTCCTGATTTGGTTGTTTTTTTTTTCCCTTCTCTGTGTTCCCCCTTCTTAATTTCCTTCAAATTTCTATAACTTATATGCAATATTGAGCTAACCAGCATTGTGATTGTCTTTCTGTTACTACTGGTATTGTGACTAAAACTAAGTACCTTGGTTTAGGTCTGACATTGACCTCCACCCACTGGTAAGAGCTGATGAAGTTAGTGGGAGTTGCAGCTGGTCACTACCATAGGTGTTGCTGTTAAAGGTGACTGAACATGTGTATGTCTGTCACACCACTCATTAGTTTTTCCCATGTTTTGGAGAGTTGGGGTGTCAATCTTTTCCTATTGATTGGTGTATTTCTGGACCTGTAACATTTATAGCCTTACTATTGTTTCATCTCTCAATTCAATGCAGGTTGACTTAAATGATAAGTATGAAGGAGTTTGATGTTTCTTTCAAAGTGGAATATTAATCTTCTTGCATTGCCCTTTCTTTGTACATTGTATTCTACTCTCATGTTTGTTTGTGGGTATGTAGAACCCAGGTCTTTTGGAGGTGAAACCCCATAAGCAAACCTATTGTGAAGTAAGCCATGTCAAAAGCAGGAATGATGAACACAGTAGCAGTAGGAATCGCAGTGCAGTCTGACTGGGAGAACCGGCAGTTCTCCAGCTCCCTCTCCCTCAATGTGCGCCGTCTCTTTGAGTTTTTGCTGCAGTTTGGTAAGCCTGTCAAACTTTCATTTTGCAGTAACTGGACTGTTTCCTTAGCCTTCTGTTGTGTTGAACTATTTTTCTTCCAGTTATGTTCCAAAATTCTTTAGGATTGATCTGTCTCTTCTGTCTGTAGATCCTGTGAAGGACATTCTAGGAGCCTTGACCTTGGGTTTGAATTAGCCTGCATGGTAGCAATGCAGTGCAAGAAGCAAAATTCCACCATCTGTGTGAGCCTTGCTACAATGGGTTCGATGGCTCTCATTATGGGGGAACAAAGGTCTTTCCATGATGGGCTTTCTGTACATTGAGTATAGAAGTGGTACAAGGTTTGGGAAGAGAGGTCATCTGCCTTGTGCAACAACATTCATTTGGTGAAATTATAATGAGCAAAGGATGTTTTGTGTTGTGAACAGAGTCTGCAACAAGGAGCAAGCTGGCAGTCTTGAATGAGAAACTCAGTGTCTTGGAGCGGAAGCTAGAGTTCTTGGAAGCTCAATTCAGCACTGCTGTCAATCCCTCCTGAATTCTCCCATCCCTTGTCACTGTTTTATAATTTTTCAACTTATAACACTTGACTTGTGTAGTGGTTCTTGTCAGGTGATGGTTCTTATCATAAAGGGGTATTAGGTCTTGCCAAGAAATGTACCTGTGATCCAGATTTGGTGTGATTTGATTGCCTAATTCAATTGCAATTTGAGCATTTAGAAATGGCTTTTCAACCCCATGGACTTGAATTAACATAGAACATGATATAACACCTTATGTAGGTATTCATAATGTCATATTTCTACTCCAAATCTGCATGGAATGCTTAAAGTATTGGGCAAAGTTCTACAGAAGGTGTTGGGGAAATTTTGTGTAAGTGAGACCCACCTACAAATGCGTTGATGGGTCAATGAGAAGCTGAGCACTATCTTTGTTCTAAAGCCTTTTGAAACACAACTCCCATCTTTGAAAGTTTGAGAGACAATGTTGCAACTAGGGCACCAATCATGAAACTTCAGGTTAGAAAAATATGAAGAAATCTGATCTTTTTGGATTGCAAAAAAATATTAACTATTATTTTTCAATTTACTTAAATGACCAAACAAAAATTGAAACTTTCTTGATCTAAACTGTAAAATTGAAAAACTTGGCACCGTGATAATAAATTCCCTAAGACCAATCTATGCTATAAACTAGAGAACTATTGGTTTGGTGAGAAATAAAACATGGTTTCTTTCAATAAAAAATGGGTTTAATGGTCAAGCCCCCTTTCTTTTGATCGCACAAATGCAAAAGAAATAAAAATTGTTCACATCTTTCCTGTTTTTTTTTTTTTGGGAAAAAAATCACCAATTTTTTATATAAATACTTCATATAAATTTTTGCCACATTTCAACTTGGATTTTAGTTTCAGGCACACTTTTTTAATCAAATTTTTTTTTTCACCATTTAATATAAATTAAAAAATCCCTTTTGGAATGCTTTGCAATTGATGCAACATCAGGATTTTTTTTTCATAAAAAAATTAATAAAAAAAAAAACCACTTCTGCTGCTGCTGGTTGTTAATCAGAACAAGTTTGTTTGAACCTGTGTTGGACTATTTAAAACCCTAAACCTTAACCCTAAACCTTAACCTAATCGTGAGTAATCAATTCCGTGGTGGAATGATCTGGGAAGATGACATTCTGCCCAGTTCTATGCCCTTTATAAAAAACCTCGCCAAAATTTCGTAACTGGCATCTTTCACTAGGCGGAAAAGTTAATGTAGTCAACGGATGAAAAAAGAGGGGGATAATGGAAAAGTTAATTTTCATCCAATTTAATGTTAGCAAAGTAGCTGAATAGTTACCTACTTGATGATACCGACAATGATCATCCATCTATTTCATTCTATTCATCCATGTGCTCTGTAGCTTAGGGTTTGCTGTGCGAGCTTCTTCTCTCTCTGTGCGTGTTCTCGAAACGTGTGTTTCCTCTTCCGCTCGTAGTCTTTTGGTGCATCGATCGATTTCCTTTCTGCTAGTTTCTTCTTCTTCAATCGCCAGTAGCTGTGCAGATTTTTATTTTGCCCCCGCTTCCTTCCTAACAAGCTCCTGAGGAAATCCTTGTTTCAGGAAAAAAAAAAAATTCTTTTCTTTTGGGGGGGGCTGTTTTGTTTTGTTTTTGTTTTTGTGCAGTTGTCGGTTTTTTTTTTTTTTTTGTTCCCTGAAGCTCATGTGGTATGGGGTAAAAGGAAGCAGTGCTTCTTGAAGCTTCGAGAGGAAGCGTCGGCCGAGAGACGACGACTCCAGGGCTTTCATGTCTCAGCCGCGGATAACTGTCACTATTGGACGTGACGGAAAGCGGGTGTGTATTCTTGTCCTTTTTTTTGCGCTTTTTTTGGTTCTGAATTTTCACCGGTATGAGAAAGACATGAAGCTTTTTTTAGGTTTTCTCTTGATTTTCTTTTCTCTATGTCATCTTCTAATGTATTTATTGATTTATTTATTTATTTATCACGAGAATCAACCTTTGTTTGACTAATCTAGGAGTGTTTTGTTGAAACCCTAGCTCGTGGCTGAGCTTGTTGTTGTGGAACAAGAACAAGAGCAAAATACTGTTTTCTTTTTATTTGAGCAATGCACTACAAAAGATTAGGGCCTGGATGTATGCAGCAATCTCTGTTTCTGGTGTTGCTTTATACAAAGAGCTCTGCCTGTTGGTAGGTGCATGGAAAACAGCCTCATGCCAAAACTATGTTCCCTTTGAGAAAAGAGACTGTGAGCAAAGTGTCCATCAATGTGTGTGTGTGATAGGAGTATGCCCTGTGTCTTTGGTTGCTGTGACCAGCACTTTAGGGAGGGCTAGGGTTTGGTCTTGTGACCAATTGGTGTCTATGTACCATTTTCTCATGGGATATTTGATGGCCTCAGGCAGGATGTGTGGAAGTATTCTGCATATAGGAAGTGTTTAGAATGAACAGGAAACATGAAGGGGAAGTAGGGCAATGCTTGAAAACAGAAACCAGAGCTGCAAAACTGGTTTTGGTTGACTGTTTCTCCGTATTGCAAGTAAAGTTGGTGGAGTTGGTGGACCACAGGTTGGAAGGCGTGTATCAGTGACCACAGATATGTATGCGGATCGGGCAAACGGAGGAAATAACACTAGAAAGCGATCCATAAGGGACAGACTTGGAGGCAATGTTGAGCAACTTGCACCTGTGCGACAGCCAAACACCAAAAGGTTACAATGGTCTTTTCAGCTACGTGTGGAAGTCATGGATGGGTAGTTGTAATGGCTGAGAGGCTCTTTCTTGAGTAAGTTTTGTCTGTTTTTGCAGAATTGCTCATCAGTTGTGTCATGAGCTCTCAGGTTGCGAGAGGATGATGGAAAATGGAAGCATGATCTGTATGAAGACATGGAGGAAGCAAATGTCCAGGGAATCAGTATCCTGCAAAACTCCTTTATCTCCTTACCTCAGATGAAACTGGTTGTGCATACCTGCTGCTAATGCATAACAAGCTGTTTGTCAGTTTCAAGGTGAAAATTGTGTCAGTTTTCCAGTAGGGTTACCTGAGTATTTATAAAGTATAGTTTTTGAATTCTTTGTGGATCTCCTTTGTGTGTCTCACGATTGCAAGACTCCCCATGGGCTAATGGCCCTTCACCTTGTGTAGAAGAGTTGGGTCTTTTGTAGTCTTTAATGCAGTGTACCAGTCAGGTGTATGATGTCTGGTTTTCAGATGGTTGCAAGGAGTTCCTTGACAGAAATTTCAGATGGGCAAATCAGCTCTCAAGATTTGCGATCCAAGCTAGCCCGACCCAACCTAAGAATAGTCAGGCTAAGGAAAGGAGGGTCCAGTCTTGGTGTGATGGACTTGCGAGAAAAGTTGTCAGGTTCTACCTCTCAACGTCCACCAGTTTCCCAAGCCCAAGGTGGTGCAGAGCTCCAAAGGCGGTTAACATCAGTTGTCCGGAATAGCTCCAATGGAGCTCAAACTGCACCTCGAGCACCTGCCCCTCTTTTAAAGCAGACAGCTTCAGTTACCAGGACACCTGCAGCAGTAAGTTTTCTCCTAACTCCTTTCTGTTGAAAATTCTTCTGCAAGAGTTCAACCCTCATAGATTTGGCTCTTGTTTCTTACTGGCCTCATGGAAGAAGTGATGCCCATGTGGTTGATCACAAGGGGGCCCTGCTACAATGAGCTAGCTGCTTTGCAAGCTACTTTTTCCCTACACCAAGAAAAGGACGATGAGCTCTAGCAACTTCTGTCAAGGATCATTGCATTCAAACAATGTTGCATCTAATTTTTTACTCATAGACCCTTTTGATGCCCTTTATTAATACCTGGGACTGTAGATGTACTGGTTTTCATTGAGTACAACATTCCCAGATAGTTTCTTACTTAGCCTCCCAACTTTGGTGCAGCTTAGGCATCAAAGTCAACCTTCCATTTCCACTCTAGTAAATGTCAAGAGTTGAAATTCACCCCTATTTTTTGGCCTGGCAGTGATATACTTTCTGACCTGTTTGTATACAGCCTATAGTGCTATTGAAAATGTGGCATTTTTTTAATAGTCTTGATAGAGGGGGCTGAGCAGGGTAGCGAGCAAACAGTGGCTGGTCTTCTTCACTCGTTGGGTCTGGGCAAATACTCCCTCATCTTTCAGGCTGAGGAGGTGAGCACTTAGTTACTCTTGATTGGCAGTCTTTGGCAGTCTGTAGTGTTAGGCATTGTGATAAGTATTCTGCTGGTTCAAGATTTAGTTGTGGTGACGCTAAAGGGAAAAATTCTTTGGTGTGTATTGTTTGGCCCATCTGCTGGCATAAGCATATATCACCTACTGCACTATATTCAAGTTAGGAACCAGAAAATTGTTGATCAGGACCACTTGCATGTGTTGGGTGCTTCATTGGCTTCTCTTATTAGTCTGGGTTGGTCTCAAATGCTCTTTTGTATGCCTCCATGCTGCACTCAGGAAGTAGTCTAAGATTGTTTTAATCGGTTAATATACAGGTTGATATGGCTGCACTGCGGCACATGAGTGACAGTGATCTCAAAGAACTTGCCGTGCCTATGGTCAGTATGGTCTTCCTTTCCATGTCCTTATCATAGTGCCCCCCCTTTGTCTTATTTAGGGTCTTTTAGAAGATCTGGATTTAAAACTTGGTCTGCTAGGTCCCTGTATGAAGGGTTTCTATTTTCTGAGTGTTTCCTCAGCCTCATTGTTCTGCAGAATGGAAATGTCTGTTTTTCCAGCTTGTAGGGAACCCTGAATGGTGATAGATGGATTTGTTTGTATGGGAACTTTAGATGAGAATGTGTATGGTTTACTGTTTTGTGTACACAATTGCTGGAAATTGTTCATGACTTTGGCACTTCATGCTTTTGCTTGTCAAGAATGTGGACAGTGAGTGCCCTGTCAACAAGAACGGTAACAGCATGGATTGAGAAATCCAGCTGTATGTGAGAAAGAAAGGGACTCTGCAATACTCAAGCAGTGATGATGGTTTTTGTTTTTTCCATTTGACAGGGACCGAGGAAGAAGATCCTGCTAGCGCTTGGACGTATGAAATGAGTACATGGTCATAGAGCAACAAGGTGCCTCGGTGCTAGTACACCACAGATGTAGCTTGCAGAATGGTAGGAGTACAGTAGAAAATTGCACTGCTCTGATGTGTGCAATGACATGTTGTTGACAATAGTTTTTATGCTCCTTCCTGGGTTTGCGGGACCAATCTGTGACAAATGAAGCATTGACACATCCCAATCGGTCCTGGGTTCAGGCCACTCATACAAAAACAAGGCATCAAGATTGGCCTCTCTGCAGCAGTTTTCTTATCCTGTTCATCCATCTCTGATTTCTTCTTGCACACACAGCAGACATCTTATAGCTGATTTAGCTTTATTGGGATGCAGATGAATGCATCCTTGGGGGTTCAGAATGGGTGTAAAGAGCTAGGTGTCAGGGATTGAAGACGCCATTTAAGTAAGAGCGCCATGTTTGCTTTAAGGGACTCTAAACCTTTTTCCAAGTGTTTGAATTGCACCAAAAACATGATCCTCTCTCCACCATCAAAAATGTCATTCTTCTGTTGATGTCTTTATCTAAGCTTGGTATCTTTTCAAATGGTTTTGAGTAGAAGAGCAGATAACTGTTGAGTTGGTAGTTCTGTGATTTTGACAACCATTGAGGAAGAGGTGGATGTGGAAACTCTCATGGCTTGTTTCACTTCCCACTTCCATCATCACAGGATTTT
>Ga0116228_10001786_pt1 | contig 18098 bp, 11 predicted proteins | sample S1TSphfallax_2_FD_89694 | JGI IMG/M metagenome (GOLD analysis project Ga0116228, IMG submission 89694) | Host-associated microbial communities from peat moss isolated from Minnesota, USA - S1T2_Fc - Sphagnum fallax MG | ecosystem: Host-associated > Plants > Peat moss > Unclassified | place... | reverse complement strand
TGGTAAGTAAGCACTTACATACTTCCAATCCTTATATCCACTTACATAGTAGGGAAAGGGGTAAGTAGTGTTGCAGGAGCAGTGCTACTCTACTTGAGAGAGAGAGACCGACTTAGTCAATAATAGACAGCGTTAGGCCTACCTCCACTCCAGGTCCCAGGAGGGACCAACTAGTTACTTTCCAATTTCAAGAGAAGCAAATCGAAATGCTATTTACCCAGTAGTCAACAAAACCATTCTGTGCATTTTAGTGTTGGTATAATCATTTCTTCAAACTACAAATTATATCCCAACTTCTTCCCACTCAGAAAAACTCAATCACCTTAATGGATTTTGCAATACACCTTCCTGCTTTGATCAGAACGCTTCACTAAGTACTTCTTGGGCATCTCATGTTCTCTAGAGCTTCACAAAGTCCTTAACAAATGGTCTCATCATCACCTACTTCAAGAGTCAACTTCAAAGGGAGAAATCTCCATACATAAGAGACTTTGCACACATGATTGAGTGGCCATGACTGACTCTTTACTGATGTAATTTGTAAAAGAGGGTCCAAAGAGATCAGTTGTTAACATAGTGTTTTGAAAATTATCTGGGCTTTTGTAAGGTTTCATGAATATTGAAAAGCGACACATTTTCCTGATTTCTTAAGACTCCACATCTTACTACTCATGTGGTGATGGCTTAGAGTGGAAAATGCCCACATCACCAAGTTGCTGCTTCCAGCTAGACTTTGCCCATAAATTGCTTGCAACAATAGAGTTTCAAAAGCCCCTCTAGTGTCAACACTCTTCATAGAACATCCTTGTTGTTGCTAAGTGTGCTTTGCACCACAATCTTCAGCCATCCATCCCCTCAATTTACAAAATGCTGGCAATAATATGCTGGTGCTGCTGGTGCATTTGTCACATGACCTAATTCATCCCTACTAACATAATCAGCCAAGTTGGGCATCATCTGAGTTGCTGCTAAATTCCGGAGAGGAGGTGAAATGGGCAGATTAAAGGCCGCCAAGTAGGGTTTCGAATTTACATGTACAAGAAAGACCATGGAGTCTGTCATCTAAAATTGCTGCTTGGGTCAGGTTTAACAAGACACAGTAGTACGAGGGTGCCGCTGGGGAACCTCATAGAAATTGACCTGTGTAGTAGTACTAGTAGGCTGCCGTGAGTGATTGGGAGCTTCAACAGTCTCCCAAGCCAGTTTTGGCATATTCTTATCCTGCACTGGTGCGAATTTCTGCATACACAAAATTTACAATAATCAATCACCTTCAAGTCCTGAACACAAACTCAGCTTTAGGAACAATACAGGAAATATTATGGTGAACTAGGTGACGCACCCAACATAATCAGCAGGGTGAGGCCATTTCATGACATTAAGGTCTGGGGTGGCAGATTCAAAGATTTAAAGAAAAGTTCATGTTCAACAGATACATTGCGGTCACTATTATGAATGTATGATCATCACTGGAAGATTATGTCATATCATGTGGTCAAGAAAATGGCATAATCTGCCCTGCCCTAGATCTTAGTAAAGTTGGCAACAAGGGGGAGCATCATTTCTCTCTTACTCACCTCCATTTTATCAATGAGCTCTTTTGGTGTAGGCGCAGACACAAGAATGAGGCGTGCTGCATCACTCAAGAAACCTTCTTCCACAGCTTTGTCAAAGAGCGTAAGGAGTGGGTCATAATAGCCATTTACATTTAGAAGCCCAACCTGCATTACAAACCCATTCCAAATCCACAAAGTTGCAGAACATCACAAACCAGCTTGAATCCAAGTTTTCCAGCATGTTGAAACTCCATTATAGTCATACAACCAAAAAAGAACTGATCAAGAGTTCTTCAACTGTGACTGAAGAAAAGAAACAAGTTGAAGCATACAAGCCCTGGGGTACTACAAACACTGTTGGTGCTACAACAATTGGAAGAAATTGCTGTTCAAGAATTCTACTCAAGAAAAATTTCTGTAGATCATGTGGTGCAAAATTAATTCTGCAGAGTTGATGCAAATGAAAATGCAATGTGAAGAATTGGTTCACAATTGTCATTGGTGTAAAGCAGTGCAAGAAAGAATGACTGGAGACTTACAGGCTTAGCATGAATGCGCAGTTGTGACCATGTGATAATCTCCATTAATTCCTCCAAAGTTCCATATCCACCTGCATGAGAAAATTCAACTACAGATATTCAGACACTGATTTCCAGATGATGAGAATCATGTTCAAAGAGCCGGGGCTAGAGCAGAATGCCCAATTTCTCCAAATTGAGGCAAATTATCACTGCAGCCAGATTGCAGTTGTTGACATGGTAGAAGAAGAAGAAACTCAGTGGATGTTAAGAAGTACATGCCTGGAAGAGCAATGAATGCATCAGCCAGCCGAGCCATCTCTGCCTTGCGTTGGTGCATGTCATCCACAGGAATCAATTCTCCAATTGTCTGCCCGCAGAGCTGTGCAACCACAATTTGCAGGTATCAAGCTTCCAGCAAATATCTCAAGCACAACCTTTCCTCAAGGTTTGACTCAAGCTTTCCTGAGGCATTCCTCAAGCAAGCTTTCCTCAATTGTGGAGATTAGCAGATCACTGAATTGGCCTAGAAGCAAGACTTGCAGTGAACAGTAGATGTCCTAGAATACTTTTGAGAGGAGGGATGTAAGAATTGCTGCGGCAGCTTGCAGACTTACCTCATGTCCCATGAGAGCTCTTGGAATCACACTGCACCACCCATGAACACACAAAAGCACCAAAAAGCAGTTATTTTAGGCTTCGCATTAATCTATCCATCAGACTTCTCTAGGTGCAGGTGATCAGACTCGTGCAGCTCGCATGAGCTTCATGACCAGCACCTCGACTGGGCATTCAAATGGGTTGCATTCATTCTTCTATTCCTTTCAGACAGCCAGGGTGGGAATAATTCTACAACATACACAAACACAACTACTAGAGTCTGCGATTTAGCATTTGCCATTAAACAAAAGGATTCTCTTGCTTGCTCCGAGCACTTTGTATCCAAGAGCACTTGCTGTCAAGCATCTTGCTGAGCTTTGGTTTCTGGCTAGCTAGGTTGAAGCGGCAGAGAGACTGACGCAACGGTACGTACCCAGTGACTTTGCCGCCGCCAGTATGTACAGTTCCAGCGATCTTGCCCATCAGTCCTATGCTGCCACCGCCGTAAACCAAACCCACCTTCCGCTGCACCTGTTGAGAGAAAGAGTCACACACACACACACAACAACATCAACAATAACAACAACATGAGGTTCGATCGGCAAAGGTGGTCAGAAAGCTGTTTCTACGGAGTTCCATCATCGCTCCTGCAGCAGGCCCGCTTATACGGGCTGTGCTACATGTCTAGGCGTGGCCAGACTGATCCTGTTGTTACAACTTCTACAAATCTACAGCTCGGGAGATATGCGTACATGTATGTATGTATATATGTGCATTCTTCCTTCAAAGAAGAATTCTCAAGAGCATGAAGTCCATAATAAGAAGCACATAGACAACAATGTGTGTCGGAATCACATTGTAGACAAGGGTCTAGTACACTTCAGCATGCTGCAGCTGCTACCACTTCGGTATCGGGAGCTACTGTATTGTCCGCTGCAGCTGATGCGCAAGGAACCATGTGCTACCAGCTCAAAAGGCTAGTTGATTCACAAAGAGAAGCAAAAAACACAAAAAAACACGCAAACAAAACAAAAGCTCTCATGTCTGAATGAGGTACAAGCAGCTTTTGCAACTACTGCAGTGTTAAGCTGTATGAAGCGTCAAAGGGCATGGGTGCTTACAAGCTCAGTTCCCAGCTCCCTAGCGACTTCAAGGTACACGGTCTTGTTGCCGCTACTACTCCCACAAAACACACAGATACGCTTGAAGCCAGAATCACCAACACTAGTAGTAGTAGTAGTAGTAGTAGCAGCAGCAGCACAGCCCTGCAACTTCTTCATGTCGAACTGTGCAGCAGCAGCTTCCATAACCTCAAACTCGATCTAGTGACAAGTCCCAAGTCCCCTTGTAATAATTTCTCTCTCTCTCTCTCTCTCACACACACACACACACCACCGGCTCCAGTATAATATAATGATAATATAACTACTCTTTCTCCGTGTGCTCAGCTTTATTGTCTTCCCGCACAATTGTCTCACACACTTGACTTCGACAAAAAAATTGCACTTCTCTTCAATGAACGAAAGAGTGAGTGTGTAATGAATTAAGGAGCTCAAGCGAGAGAGAAAGAGTCGACAAATTTCTCTTCTTTTCTCAAAGAAGGAGGTCCAATTGTTGTGTTGTCTTCAGCTTCTTCATGTCCGCACAGTGAACTCAACTTCCAAAGTCTACGAGAGTTTGCAGTGTGAAGTTTGCACCCCAAGTTTAAATCCTCCGACTTCCTACCTATTTGCTACAAAACTCTGCTCAATCTCTTTCTCCTTTTCTCTCTCACTCGCGCTCTCTCTATCTCGCACACACAAAGTAAGCAAGTAAGCAAACAAGCAAACAAAAATATGTATAAAAATGCAAACGCGTGCACACTACACGAGCGCCGCATGAGAGAGTGCAAAAATAGGACTTAAATAGGTAGAGAGACCACCCCCCCCCCCAAATTTAATAAAACAACCATAAAATCAATCTTCCCCAAAACTAATTAAAAAAAAAAGGCTTGCTTGACTTATGGTCACACTCCTGGATTTTTTTGGGGATTCTGTTTACTGTTTACAATTTTACGTCCGTTTGGGATTCAATTCATGTTTTTTTATGATGTAGCCAAAGTGGTGCTGAGTGATCACCTATATAGGAGGATTTAGCCAAATTTGGCTCAAAGCAAAAGATGGAAACTAAATGTTTTTGAACATCCTTCTCTACTATTAGGGTACCTACTTGCATCATGTATGGAAATATGGTACATATTCATTAAAAATTTGATAAATGGTCCAATTCTGGCGCTTGAAAATCTCAAAAAGCACTTTTTATAGCACTTTTAATCTTTAATTTCTCTTTTTTACTTTATACATCTATACATATATAGACCCCCCCCCTCCAAAAAAAAGCAGCTGTTGACACTAATTAGACCAAAGAGTTGTGCAAATTTAATCAGAAAAAGCCCCCCCCCCATATATTTAAATGATATGGACAAACTTGGGAAGCCTAACCCCAAGAGTAAGAAGTTGGGGGTAATGGTAGGTTTGTAGTTTGTTTTGGGCGTGTGTTTTGTGTCTTGTGATGAGCAAGAATTTTGGCCCAAAGTGTGTGAATTAGGGACCAGGATAGGGGTTTTGTGAATATCACTAGGAGTTGTTGCTCCCAGCCAAGGCAAATTGACCCCCACATTGGGATCATGGTAAAAACCTCAAAACCCATTTAAATGGCCATATTACACCCTAATAATTATAGACTTGGACTCAAGGACCCTGATTTAGCTTACGGAGATGATATTTACAAATATTTAGAATATTTATAAGCAATTTTAAATGGGTTTTGGGGCTTTTACCATGATCCCAATGTGGGGGTCAATTCGCCCTGGCTGTTGCTCCCTGGGCTAGTTGGTGGTGGGGACACTTGGGGACAGGCTTTCTTTTGTTAATTATGGAGGGAGTTTAATATGAGGAAGTTAGTAGATGTGTGGAGGAGAGGAGAGGCTTTATGATTATTTGTTAGGTTTGGCAAGGTACCTAGTAATGAGTTATGGCCTATTAAGTCCTAACTTTGAGGGACTACTTGTACATTCATATATGGGAACACCCATTATCTTTTGTTTTCTTTTTGTGTGGAAAATTTTGAAGTAAGTTCAAAATAACTTCTTTTTGACCATGAGTTTTGTTTTTATTCACATAATAGTAAATTGATTATTTTAGTCTTAAGAGTCTAGTTGTGCTTTCCTTCACCATGGGGAAGATTTTGTGGGTTTTGGATGAGTGGGGTAATTAGCTAGGACCTGATGCAAGTAGTTTATCACAGAGAATTCCACATTCACTAAGAAAAAACCTAAGCATCCTCAAGTGCACCATGTAGGATGGATCTGTGAATTTTTTTGTGGGCCATTTTGCTAAATTTTGTAGGGCCTAGCAACATGGTCCAAGGGATATTTGGAAAAAAAAATCATAAAATTTGTCACATTTAGATAAGTCCTCTTATAGCTTATCACCACTTTGGGTGCAACATGAGAAAACTACAAAAAAAAAACACAGGGATGTGTGGAGAGTGAACATAAAACACTTTATTTCCCGCTTTATTCTTATCCCATAATTAATCACAGTCCTTAATTAAGGTTTGTCCACACAACTCTACCAAACTAGTAACCATCAAGTGCCTTACTTAGGACTAGTGTCCAGGCATAAGATCCCTCCCACCCTTATGCAGTAAGCCTAAGAACTCTACCCCTCCTATGCCTCATGATCTCCTATGTTTGATTCATGATAATGTTTGGGTCATACTTTAGGAGGGCAAAAGCCCACATGTGGGGCTTGGATGTGGATATCCTTTTGACCTAGGCCCCTTAATTGGGGAATGCTCCCACCATGGGGCTTTATGCTACACAAAAGAATCTCTTAAAAGAGAGGAAATAATGGAGTAATTAAAAAAGTCATCCTGTGAGTTTAATGTCAGCAATTGGTATCTCCACCCTAATACTAGTTGCGACATGCTTTCAATGTTGTTTGCATGTTGTAACAAACATTGTGTAATTAATCATCATGTGTTCTTGATGGTTGAATAGTATCAAGCTCCACTTAGAGCAAGCCGTTGTAGTGCGTGCCCACCCTCCCTTGCTACTCTATATGTTTTTGTTAATGTTTAAATAACCTGAAAGCTTACTTGTAAGTTGGAAAAGCAAGGAACCATTGGGAAATGTGGTCACATATATCGTGAATCTTGCAAGGACCGTTCGTTAAAAGCTTGATTCCTATGATTCCTATTTGGCCTCTCTCCCTTTCTTTTTGACGTGTCCATACTTTCAAAGTGAATTATAATGGATTCCATGACAAAATCATGGTATCTTGATAATTTCTGTCATTGAGTTCAGTTCTTCATGGATGGGAGGTGGTCTATCAATTCCTCATAGGAGGGCCACATTGGATGCTGGCGAATGCAAGAATCAAAACCAGTCATCATCATCCAATAACGGTAGTTTTTTTGGATGTGAAACTGTTGTTTCACATCCAAGAAAACTACATATATCATGCCACATAGAGGTGTAATTTAGTTTTTCTATCTAAAATAAAACCCTTGGTTGATTCCATTAGGGATTCATGAAACCTTGGCTTTTAATGATTGCTTTCAATGCTCTACATATTCCAATGAACTGACAATCCAACATCCCACGCCAATTTAACACTTATGACAAGTAATGTATTATTATATGATGAAATGAAAAAGTTTGATCCCAAAGACTCACATCTGGATTCTGAAGTGGTGGGCTAAAAGGATCTCTTAATGACCACTCCCAGCAGCAAAAACTTGTGTCTAATCAGGGTTAAATCATAAAAGTTCAGGGATCACAAGTAATTATCATGTAGGATGTCATGACATGTTCGAATTAAGTTCTTTTTTCAAAAGGCAAAAAGCCCAGAATTTTATGAATGGCCAAAGAAAAAAACTAACAAACACAAGGACAACAACTCTAGAGCAACCAAGAGGTTCATGGTTCATTCTATTGTATGTGGCACCTGGGCACCTTCTGTGGTGAGTTACTCTACCGCAGAACAACCAAATCATCAGGCAAAAGTAGAGCACACCAAGAGAATTCCAGGAGTCTCGTAGGAAAGGAAATTGAATGCTGCGTTCAACTAGTTTAATCTGGTTGTGTTTTGAGTGGTTGTGAGTTGTAACTTTTTTTGGTCTTTACGGATTTGTTGTCTTTGCAGTTTTGATAGGTTTCCCAAGATCAAGCATCACTCATGCTAAAGTCACAACTCATATAACATGGCTTATACTAAAATTGGTCAAGTCACAAAGATAATCCAGTCATGATTTGAGACTCCAAAGATAGGCATTCATTGCCAAAAACAATTGTGGAACAAGTTGCAAATGAAGCCTAGCATTTGGGGAAATTGGGACTTTGAAACTGCAGAGCCATTTCTTTTTTACCACTTAGCAATAAAAAAGAATCCAGTGTGAACTCGTACAAAGGAATTTTGTGAAAAAATGCACAAAAGTTGCCAGATTAGGAGGAATTGTTTTTATTATACCAGCGTATTTAGAAATATGTTCCAGCATAGGGTCAAAATGCAGCTGGATCCTTTAAAAAATCTACTTGCCTTTCTCACCTGTAGCCAAATTTTATTAATTCCTTTGTCAATGATGGCCAATGTGGCTTCATTGCAAAAGTGAGCAAAAAACCCTGGTGCCCAGCCATTGCCAAAAACGCATCATATGGTTTACTCAACCACTACTCATTATGTGACTCCACAAATGCAAATTGCATGAAGAAGACTCAAAACATGCCATTTTGGCTGAGCAAAATGCTTTGACCTAAGATTGTGCACAGTTTGTGGAGGCTGGTAAAAGGCAGAGCACAGCCTAACACCTACTGTCGATTGGCTAGATAGTTTGATTGGTCCAGGTGGGTCGGTACTAGTAGTCTCCAACCAATATGCAGTACCAATTTTAGTTTTATGGGTGAGGTTGGAAAATTGAGAAACATTTTTGGAGGGTCAAATACTGAGAATACTGCTGGTGACGGTCTTAAACAAACTGTTAGAGTGTGTAGTAACATTATGGCATGAAAGCAACACTATTAACAACGAAGCCTTACGCCACATATTAGGTACACATATCTTTCTTGACATCTGTTGGCCATTACGATAGAGACATCATAGTACCCACTTCTGGTATCTAGACACTCACTTGATGTGTTTTGATCGTGACCCAAACCCTAAATTAGTGTCCTGGCAATGGTTGCATAAGCAGCTTATTACTACTACTACCACGAGCTTTTGTACCCTCAATGCCCATGATAAGTATACTGTACTTACGCAAAGCTTGATCTACCCTTTTGCAGGGGAAGTTCTTTTTTCCCTCCATCTTTTTACTTGCAACAATTCCAACGGTTGGAACTCTTACACCCTACCTACCAAAAGCCCCATCCCTTTCATACTTTTTACCACGCAAGGAACCCTAATGGACAAGCCCTCTGCCACTGTACAATATATGGAGATTTGTGTGTCATTCTGAGTTATCTCTTTGTCCTGAGTGATATATAGTCCTGGCATGAGGCAAATGCAAAAACCCAAATTGTGAGTGAAATCTCTGGCAATATTTTGAAAGAAATTTCAGATACTTAACAATATCTGGCTGCAAAAATCAAACATTTATTTGCAGACCCATTTATCTGCTAAACCCATCAACCAAAATGAAGACATGATGCAAGAAAACAACAAACGGTTGCTACATTTGATAATAATTAAATAGTGGGGAGACATAATCTGCACACAATCTACATCAGTTTTTGGGTTCACAAAATGCTTCCCCTCCTTCCAGCAATTGCAGAATAATCCGTGATACTGGAGATCTGAGGCAAATCTCAGCCAGCTGAACACTAAGATTAAGAGTGATTGACAAGAGAAGTGATGCAGTAACTCCATCACCCCAAAAGAACCAATGATCAGGAGTGGCAAATTGAAGTGTTTTGGAGCTTCATATGTTATGAAGCCTTCCTTGGAGGCTTGGACTCTTGTGTTGGGTCCCAGGGCTGTTGCTTGCCTTTTGCTTGGTTCTCAACCAATTTGGACAGACATCCATAAAGTGCAAATTTAATCTTTTGTGGACATCTTGAGAATCTTCGTTAACTTGCCTGACAGATACTTCCAAAAGCTTCTTCATCATAAATCTTTGTTGTTTCTTGTTAAGAAAGGGTAAAAACAAAAAAAGAGAAACAAGGGGTGTGTCACACTCTGGCCTTGCCATTTACATTAAAAAGTATCTTAAGGCAAAAGAAGAATTATGGAAACTCAAATATTTCATCATGCATAAATATAATCTTCAAAAAATCCTCCTAAAAAAACCAAAATCCTTCAAGATATTAAAACTCTATAACTAATCTCAAGTTTCAACATAAGCCAAAATATGATCTTTCAAAAATCCTCATATAAAAATAGACCTTTTATAGTTACCTAGGGGCCAAAATCCATGAAGCTACTATACTCTATAATGAATCTAAACACAGTATCTTTGCCTTTGTAGGGACGGCCAAAAACCATCACTTATAAGGAGCCATTCTCTTTTGAATATCCTGAGTGTGGTTATTAGGATGGGTAGGCTACAGCTGGAGTGAAATGTACCTATAAAAGATGTGGTGATATTTCTTTTAGTGACAATTTTTCTAGTTACAATTTGGGTCACTCAAAGTTGACATGAATTATTTTTAGGGCTTAGACTCATCATCATAAAGCTTTGTTGTTTATTGCTAAGAAGAGAAAAATCATGAGTGATATGTAAACAAGCTAAGTTTAGGTCTTTGGTTCATAGTGGGTCAAATTGAGAGTCAATGAAGATTGCAACAGAATGCACTTCTATTCAATGCATCTAACAACTTAACCCTAATTTGTGACGACAGATTGCCTTCACCCAGGTAGCCAGTTTATTTTTAATGTTCGTGTAGTCATTACATACTTTCAGTATTTCCTTAGGTCTCCCACCTCCCTCTAGCCCCCAGACCAAAATGAAGGTTTTCTAAAGGAAAATTCACAATCACTGGTCAAGGATGTATGGGTTAAGCCCCAAATTACATGCATATTTGGTTGGATTAGGGCAGGGGTTTAATGTTTTGGTATCAACTCAAGGGGAAAAAGGTGAAACAACAGAATAATAAATCAGATGTACTTGTGCAATGAGAGCCCTTCAGGGTTTAGTGTTTATCATTCAGCAATCACAAAGTGATTGATGTAGCAATTCCCTTGATTAGCATGGTCGATGATTTATATGCCACATCAGTTGCAATAATTTTTGGATATGTACCCAATTGGATAATGCGTTTGGCACATAAGAGGTGATGGCAAAAAATGAGCTCATGATGTTGTCAAAGTATAGAAGTTTTGACACAAACAAGAAAGGAGTATAAAACATATGGTCATGTCTAATGAATGAAAGGTGTTCTGATGTTGAATAGAACAATGTTCAAATTGGCCTTCTATCATTAGCAAAATATGTTGTCATCATGTTTGAGAATTTTAAACATATTTGACTCCTGGCAACCTTCTTACAATATTGTAGTACTGGGCAGTTTTCCCATTTGTGTGCCCAATATTTAATATTATTAAAAAATTCTAATTTGACACCTAAATTTTGTATTTTGAACATTTCTGAAAATAAAGAATAAAACTAATAAAATCACTGTTGTTTTCAAAGCCTTCATGATGTCTATGATGTTACATGGTTCACATTCAACATATTTCCCTAAACAAGGGCAAAGTTAGAATTTGGGTGTTTACAAGTGGTACTATAACTTTTGATGTTTTGAACATTTCAGCATAAACACCGCAAACTTCCCATCTCACAATTTGATAATTGAAATCATGTGATGGGAAGTTTGTGATGAATTGTTAAATCTTTTCAAAAAAAAAAAAATTTAAATTATGCTGAAGCTGCCCAAGTACTACAATTATAATCATTGAGCCAATTGCTCATTGAAAACAATGTAATACTTAGGGTTCAACATTGGGGAGATTTAACATAACTTGCTCAAGACCACATGATCAACTGGTTAATAACCTAACCACATGGTATTGAATTTTTTAAATCTAATAAACTATTTGGATGACCTAGTTATTGTCCAGTAGGTTATCAATCCTAAAACATTAAACATTTTTATGATAAAAACCCAAAATACCAAAAACAAATTTTAAAAAAAATGCTATAACCAATGTATAACCAATGGCTATTACCAAAAATATTGATAACATACTCAAAGACTAAAAAAGTTAATTGGCAACTTACCCAATTATACCCAATTTCCCAATTTGGCAACATACATATATATAATAGAAAGACCTCCATATGAGCTGAAAATTATTTAGCATGTGACTGTGCCAATGGTCTTTCCAAAGAAAAGTAAAGTAAAAATGGCAATCTTGGCATGTTTGTGTAGGTCAAACTTCATCCTCTCACCTGATTGAAAAAGATCAAAAGATGATACAATTTTATGGTTCAAGTAATAGATTTGAAGATCCTTGGTACATATGGTGAAGGAAAGCAGACTGACTTATAGTTAGAAATGTCTTATGACGAGATTCAATGGCTGCATTAGAGGGAATTGGCAACTTCGTATGCCCTAATCAAGGTGTACTAACATTCCATATGGTTGCACTCTGCAATGGGTTGCTTTTAACCCAAATAGCCTATCTTCACAGGTCATATAGGTGGTAATTGGGGGTGTTGAGAAAAAACCATTTTTGGCATAGACACTAGACACTTGTTGAAAAATGAAAATGGTGGACAAACAAACTCTCTAATACTTAGGGTATTAGAAATTGGGGTTTAGGGTTTTAGAAATACGGTTTAGACTGAAAGACAGGTTATATAGGTGCAATTGGCGGTGTTGAGAAAAAAACATTTGTGGGGTAGACACTAGATACATGTTGAAAAATGAAAATGGTGAACAAACAAACCCTAATACATAGGGTTTTAGAAATAGGGGTTCAGGGTTTTAGAAATAAAGGTTTAGACCACAAAGACAGGTCGTATGGGCTAGGTGGTAATTGGGGGTGTTGAGAAGAAAACCCATTTTGTGGGCAGAGACCAGACACTTGTTGTAAAATGAAAATGGTAAACAAACAAACCCTAATACTTAGGGTTTTAGAAATAGGGGTTCAGGATTTAGGGTTTTAGAATAAAGGTTTAAGGTCTAAGGTTTTAGAAATTAGGGTTTAGGGTTATGTGTTTCATCACAAAACTGGAACAAAAGAGAAACTATTGATTTGCATGCAGACAATGAAAAAGTTAGGTGAAGAAGTGGGGGTCTCTATGGAGTAGCCGCAGCAGCAATGACGTTCCGTTGCGTTGCAACTGTGCGGGACGGAAGGAAATCCGTTCTGGGCGCAAAAGGAAAATTTTGGAGCGTGAGAGAGAGAGAGAGAGAGAGAGAGAGAAGGTGAATGGCAACCAACAACAAGCGTGCAGACAGAGGGGGCAGACACTGGGGCAGTCAGGCAGGAGATGGGGAGAGACAACTGTGATGATTCTGGCAACGACCTAGGCGGCGTAGATCTCAACACTCAACAACAACAGCAGAAGAAGAAGAATCTGGCGTAAGTATTTGGATGGCCAGTTTAAATACTAGCATAACGGTTTTCCAAGGATGATTACTTCATGATTGCAGCCTGCAGGCCGAATTCGCCTGTTCACTTTCAATCGCACGTGTCTATTCTGGAAGCCACTTACGACGTATCTCTCTAACTTCCCACCTCCTGTTGTGGATCCCATCTCTACAGGCTGCCTGTGCAGCTTCCCCTCGCCTGCAACAAAACTTTTACACACATGCTTAAGACTTGGCAGCTAGTGTGGCCTTTTTGCTTCTGCAAAAAATTTGGCCTCTGTTTGCTGCGCTGCAGATGGCGAATCGTGACGTGTAGGGTAATGCCCCAGGACGAGATTATTCCCAGAAGGACGACCCACACAAGGCGATAGTTGAGCGCTGGTGGTCCAATTCCATGAATCGCCTTGCATGGGCCCTTCATCCTGTAATGTCATCATCTGAGGGCATTACTCCACATAAGGACGTTGCAGAATTATTATTCTTTCATTTTATGGTCAAGATTGTGCATAAAAAGGAAGAACCTGCTCCAAGAATGGAAGAACCCACTCCCAAATCCTGACATGGAACAGAAGCACCTGTTCAAAATACACAAGATTCCACCATGGAATGGAAGTACCTGGTCTAAGAATGAAAGAACTGTGGTTTGAAAATGGCCTCCAGATACACTAGAATATTTTCTGCATGTCTATGTGCAAATGAAATGGATTTCATTTTCAATCTCGTAAAATCATAATGACCAAGTGCCACTCTTAAGAGCATCTTCACCTACAGCAGTGAAATGGCCTCTACACACTATTGTTTCACAATTTTTCAATTTTATGGGTGTGGGATAAGGAATAATTAAGAATGTATGCTGGTTTTCGGGAACATTGTTAGAAGCTCAAATGGGGGCTGTGGCTTATGAAGTCGCCTCCACACCCACTAGAATAGTAAGTTTGGTGGACCACTCTATTGGCATGTGAAAAGCCCAAGCAGCTGGGTGGTCACTATTGAAATAGTGGATCGGTGGCCTATCATTGCAGCAACTCCTTACAACATTACAATTCCTTCGCAAAGAATCTGTAAACTACAAATTAGGGTTCACTATGAGAACATAGAGATTCTAGATTATTCTAGATGCATTTTCAGCAGCACTCAATGGAAAGCCTTGTCTCCTTGAATAGATAGATACATTTGTAACTTAATTCCACAATTTTACACGAATAATATGTCCTCCTCATCAGGTCAGAAAATTGTAACTGCCCACCTGCACAACCCTTCAAAGCAAAATGCCAGCAGAGAATGTTTTTTTTTGTGTTTCCAAGGTTGTTCAAAAAACTATGTACCTTACTGAAACTATTACTCAAAAAATGTGTTGCAACTTGCACCACTCACACACCCTATTGAGTGAGCCTTAAAAGAAAGAGAAGCCTGAAATTAGCTTGATTGGCATAGATAGGATTGCACTGACCTGATGACTTTTTTTCACTTCTGATTTTGATATCTTAAACAAATCACAAACCTGCAAAACCTCGTAGTCCAAAGTTTGAACTTCAGTCCTGGCTCTTAAGTGATCAGTCCACCATGTGTCCTTCATTATGATGCACTCAATTTCAAGTAAAGTTTTAGTACATAAAAATAGGATTTAAAAAAAACTTTGGTGTTGGGCAGCACTTCTAGATATGCTACAACCCAAAACTTGTGTACTTTTTGAATGGGAGACTCCACACTGCTTTTTATATATACTCGTTGCACCTTTTTATTGCTTGCCCAATTTAAGGATTGGAGACAACCCATAAGGCCATGTCTAAGGCAAAACTACACACAGATAAAAACCGAAAAAGGTTGGTCTTCCCTAAATAATTTACCATAATACATGAATGGATTTGGCACTGAGATGCTGAATTATTTATTTATTCATGAAAAGAATTTTGGCATGTAATGTATTCTTTATATTTTTAGATTGACCGTATATTTTTTTTTACAATTCTCTTCAGAGGAATTATGTTCACCATTCAAAAGTAGGCTCCAAGCAGTTGCATCCTTTGCTATGCTCTTTTGTCACCATTTCCAACAAACACATGAGCCCCTCCCATTGCACCATAGAGGCACAGTTTTCCTCTTCAAATTAAAGCACTTGAAGGAGAACAACAGAAAATAAGAACTCCACAACCTAACAGGTAGGGGGCTTTCCTGGAAACAGCAGAAACTATCCTGATTTTGAAATCTATGTTTTAATTTTGCCAAGATTTGGTATCATTAGTCATTTTTTAAAAATCTTTTCAAGAAAATTTATATTTGGCTATTTAGGTATGGTTATGCAAAAATAAGACAAAATTTTCAAAGTAATCGAATCTTGCTTTCATGTTTGGGTGTTTGCTTGTTGTCTAGGTTGGTGAGCATTTTTCTAAGCTTTTTGCAGTTTCCTCTGAAGGGTTATTCACATGAAAATTTTCATTGGGCCTTGGAGCCTTTCATAAATTTCCTGCCCTTGAATCTTTCATGATCATGTCTTAAGATAACTACCGCTGAAACAAGGATTAGCATAATAGGCCCAACGCAGAAACGTCCATCTCCAGCTGAACCAAAAGAAACAAAAAAAGGGGGCAGAGGGAAAGGGGTGAAGGGGGGAGGGGAGGGGGGGGGCTGTGCAGGTGAGCTGTGCTCTGTGCTTTCTCTCTCATACAACATCTTTGGCCACGCCACTTGCTTCCAAAGCTCACAATTGGCAGTTTGAAAGAATTGCATTGATTCTGCTTAAATTAGCTTTCAGACTTTTGACGATGAGAACTTGAAATTTTGGCATTTTGAATGATAGATTTCTCCAAATTTTGACAATTTCAAGGATAATTTAATTAATGTAGAAGCCATTCCCAATCATGCACTATAATAAAATACCATTGTTAAAGGAGGGATGGCAACCTACCCTTCAATAGCTCTCAATAAATAACAACTTGATCCATTCCAAATGTGGAGTTTCAGAAGCATTCACAATTACATAGTTTCTAGAAATTCACATTTAAACAAAATAACCTAAATGTGAAAAGACCTAAAATCTAAATCATGCTTAGCAAATACCACATTTTCAGGATCTAGAAAATAGCAAAATCAAGGAGAGTATGGAAAATAAAGAAAGGTTACTTTATTGAATTATATTCATGTTTGAGCATTTATGGACATCATCCATGGAAAATTTGTTGTGTTAGCAATACATTTAAAATTAGGGAATGTGTTCCTCCTACTTGAACCATTATTTTGTGTCACCTTTTAGTTCAAATAAACTGTGGGTTTATAATTGGAAGCACTAATAAATAAGTCAAATAGTGGTTTATTATTTAACTTCCTCTAGACTTCTTAATGAGGAAAGAAATAGAGTGACCATTCCACAATCCCAACTGACATTAAATGAGGTCATCAGCTGTTACGTACTTATCCCAAGGCAGCAGATGGCTTGAGGAAGGGGGGGAGGAAGGAGAGAAGCAGGAGGGAAATGGGTTTCAATTTTCATAAGGTCCTAAACCCTTGAGCCACTTTCGAGGATTGCCTCTCACCATCCCATGTGTTTTATTTTGTTTATCTCTTTGTTTAAGTAGCTCAAACTTCAGAAAAAGCTGAATTTGCACACAAACCCAAATTGCATCATCAGCTTTGGTTCTCCACTTACTTGTGGGAAACACTTGTTTTTTTTGTTAATTAATCTCCTTTTGTAATTGCCAAACCCCCCCAGAAAGAAAGGACGTTTCTGGTTTTTAATTTTAGGGTTTCCATGTGATGTTATTCTCTCTAGAGAAAGAGATGATGTGGGTTTTAGGTTTAAGTGGTTTAGGGTTTTACAAAAGGTTTCAGGTTTTAGGGTTTAGGTGTAAGGGTTTGAGTTTAGGGTTTTTGGGGTTTAGGGTTTATAGCATGTGTTGGGTGTGTTTTTGTGCATTTGCACCAAAAAGAGAGCAAAGAGAGGGGACATTGGAGCTGTTGTTCATCGAGAGAAGATTGGGGACTAGGCTCCTACTTTGGCTCAGGTGTCTCCGAAGAGACGCTACTACTTTGGCTCAGAGCCTAGTCAGAGGGGGATCATTAGTCTGTGCTACTCTTACTGAGGGAAGATGCAAAAGAGATTGAGTTCGTGAGTAAATAAGTGTCCAGTTAATCAATCAGTAAGTACTGGAATGTTGTTTTTGGCGGCGCTATGTCGTCAGTCAGCTTTGATGACGTTGTTGAGGTTTTAAGCTTTTATTTGATCTCTGCTGTAGAAGAACTGGATATTACAACAGTCAGTCAGTGAGTGGGGGCCGCCTGGGGTTGTTGTAGATAGACTTGTTGGAAAACTCACCCACTAGCTAGCCTAGCCTCTGCTGGAACTGTAACCGATGTTTCTACAGTTCTTAGCAACTACGACGACTCCGATCTGCACTCTATTCAATACAAGCTTATGGGTTCTGCTGGCTATCAACAGCAATCTTGGCTCAAAGTTGAAAAAACTTCAAAAGGAGCTGGCTTTATTAGGCCTTTGGGTGATGGATGCATCACTATTTGATCTGGCAAAGGTTATAAGTTTAAATCAATGTTGGGTGGTTCTTGACTTTCATGAAGAACTTCCAATTCAGGTTCTAAAAAATTAGTTAGAGTGATTCTGGTTCTGGTTTAGAAAAAGAAAAAGGAACCTTCAAGCTTATTCTGAGTCTGGCTCTTAAAAAAAAATAATAATAATCTCGGTTTTGGTTTCTGGTTCTGATTCTAAAACTCACCTTCAGTTAGCAACTAGTTTTAATCCTTTTTTTCCCCAACAATCTCTCATTGGTTTCAGTTTCGGTTTTTAAAAGCTTGGACCCTGGTTCTGGTTTGGTTATAGTTCTTAAAAATACCAAGAAT
>Ga0116228_10001785_pt1 | contig 18101 bp, 14 predicted proteins | sample S1TSphfallax_2_FD_89694 | JGI IMG/M metagenome (GOLD analysis project Ga0116228, IMG submission 89694) | Host-associated microbial communities from peat moss isolated from Minnesota, USA - S1T2_Fc - Sphagnum fallax MG | ecosystem: Host-associated > Plants > Peat moss > Unclassified | place... | reverse complement strand
GTACAAGTCACCTCTCTTTGATTATCAAAATACCATGCTTGGGCCAATGAAGTGGTTTCACTTACAAATATACGAAGCAACCAAATTCTTCAGATATAAGATTTGTAACCCAACCATAGGGCCATGTCTAATTTGTATAGAAAATCTGGAGGCTTATCAGTGATTGTATATCAGCCAACATTAGATGGTGTTTCAACGCTTCCTGAAAAATGAACGTAGCACAGTAACGTATGGTGCAGGGTGAATGGAATCATCCTTATTTGTTAAAATGCACTATGTTTTTAAAGATTGGTGTTAGAAAGCTTGGTTTGGAAAGTGGGAAAGGGACTAAAAAATTTGAAAATTGCCATGAGGAGAGCTGCAGTGCTGCACCGTGGAACCGTTTTTTTGAATAATGTCAGAGGTGTGCACTCCAAGATATATTTCAGTCACACAACACTAATATGAAATGTAGAAGGCAATTAAATATTTCCTGAAAAATCAGCATAGCTAATGAATATGTTTTTTGCAGGTATGAATGGCATCATCCTATTGTGTTAATAGGCCATAGTTTTGGAGGGTTGGTGTTGAAGAGCTTGGTTGTAAAATTGAAGAGCGCATCAACCATCCGAAATCCTAGCAACTCCTGGTCCAAAGTTACAGTGCAATGCGCAGAAGTGTTTTTGAGGAATATGAGAGGGGTGGCTTTCTATGCTGTTCCACATGCTGGAGCAAGCAATATTGCTAAATATGTGAACAAGTTGTTGAGATGCAACAAGAGACATCATCGTGGAATAATGGATAACATTCAACCCTGGCAACGAGATATGGAACAGTTATCAGTGGATTTTGATGACATTGTCCATGAAAACAAAATAAATATATATGCTTTTTGTGAGGGCAGGCCAATGGAGCATGTGGTACGTATGTGTTGGATGAAATGAATTTTTTGCAACCTGTGATGCTTTGATGTTGTCCGGTGCTGAAATGTGTCATTTGGGTTCTATGACTGGTCCAGGGAATTTTGGTGAAGTTTAGTTCTGCCCAACGTTTAGCAAGAGCTCATTGCTACATGGTTGAGGATGCCAATCACATGGAGGTGTGCAAGCCTCCAAGTAAAGAACATCCCAGCTATGGGTTGCTTCTACAATTTATCATTACATGTGGAAAGGTGAGTTTCAATAACCTAGTTTGTTTGATATTTCATTAACATTGTAGCACTACCTACTCTATAAAATACAATTAATTTTTTCTGTTAGGAGGTAAGCAAGAATGCTTGAGATTTTGATGAATTATGATAGTGTAAAGTGAATGCCCCATGCAAATTTCATGGTATAGAGTATTCACCTGAAGTCAGTAATAATGTATTAATATTTTTTCTATGAGCAACAAATGGGCTAACCTTTTGATAGTTGTATGTTGATTCTGAAGGTGGCACGAGAATGTGATCAAGCATTACAAGAGGTTCATGACTTGCCTCAATCAATGTTTGGTCTGGAGAGCTATCTGAAGAGGGTAGAAACATTGGTGACCTCAGAAGGAAGTGATGCAGCTCCTCGCTATGTGGGAGTATGGGGCATGGGTGGAGTTGGGAAAACTCTTCTTCTTCAAACACTGTATGGGAGCCGAGAGGTACAAGGCCATTTTCAAGGAGCAGAGTTCATTTGGCTCACTGTGGGGCAAACTCCTGACACAATGGCTCTATATCAGACCCTAAGTAAAAAACTGCATCTCGACCCTGAATTGCATGCGAACCCAGAGGATTACAAGCGCTATTTACACACTCAGTTCATACAGAAAAGAGTGTTCCTGGTTTTGGATGATGTTTGGAAAGACAAGGCGTTAGATTCACTTGACTTAGCCAAGGGAAAAGGAAGTGTCACATTGTTGAGCACTAGAAACCAGTCTTTATTGGAAAGAGCAAGTCCACAGATAAGGCAAGAGCATATGACTCCTCTTTCAAAGGAGGATAGTTGGAGCCTTTTTTGTGTGCATGCATTCAGACCACCATCCAATGTTCCATGTGAATTAAAGGCATTGGCACAGTCCATGGCGGAGGAGTGCCAAGGTCTTCCATTAGCTCTGAAGGTTATAGGCAGAGCAATGTTTGGAAAGACCTCACTTGAACTTCAATGGGAGCCACTGCTGAAGAAGCTAAGGGAATCACACATGCACGAGAGGACTGTTGAAGAGGAGTTGTATGAGTGTTTGAAGCTTGGCTATGATCTCCTGTCTGAGGATGATGGGCGCTTGAAGGAATGTTTTCTTTACTTTGCAGCATTTCCTGAGGATTGTAAGATTGACTTCAAAGACATTTTGTGGCATTGGACAGGGGAGGGGTTAGTTCCTGCACATGATGGAGATGATCCTAGAGCAGATGCATTTTCCTTGTTAAATAAGTTGTGGGAGCGATCATTTATTGAGTCACATGGAGAGATTCATTCTTTTGCAGAGAAAGCCCTGGGATTCAAGGTACATGATGTGATGAGAGACTTGGCTTTCTACATACAGGAAAAGGATTGTGGCACACCTCCTGCAAAACAGCTTTATTTTTATCGAGCAGGTCAAAATTTGGAAGAAGTCCCCAAGGAGTGGACAGCAATACCAGAAGCTCTGAGACTATCATTGGACGGGAACAAGTTGGAGAGACTGCCTGAGAGTTTTTATGCACCTAAATTGGTGTCTCTACTACTTGGTGGGAATCCAATAGTCTCTTTACCAGGAAGGTTCTTGAGCAATTTTCCAAAACTGAGGGTTCTGGATCTAAGCCGTGGACTGTTTGACAGTTTACCTGAGCAACTTGGTGATCTAAAGGATTTGGTTTCTCTTAACCTGTTTTGTTGTATGAAGCTAAAGATTTTACCAGACACAATAGGGAAACTACATGCATTGAAACGGCTGATACTAAGTTGCTGCTTCAGGTTGAAGTATCTTCCTTCTGGAATGGTTGGCCTCACATCATTGCAAGTATTAGACACACTTTGTTGTAACAAGTTATGGGCTAAATATACACCATCAGGCATGGCAAGAGCAGGATATTTGGCTCCAACCATTGGAGCTTCATTGGAAAACATCTGTGGGTTGGTTGTTCTCACAGAACTTAGCATTTCTGCACACACAGATCAGCTGCCTCACAATATATCTGCACTTACAAAGCTTAGGTTTCTAAGCTTATGTAATGAATTAGTCCAAACCCTGCCTCATGAAATGTCACATGCTTTCAAACAACTTCAACATCTTGATTTATACGGCGAAAGTTTGGAATATCTTCCAAGGTCCTTCACATATCGTGGCGCTTTTCCAGCTCTTATAACGTTTTCACTAAGTTGCTGTGGGACGCTTGTTGAATTTCCAGAAGTGGATGAAGGTGCTCTGCCTAAATTGCAAACACTAGATTTGACTAGCTGTGAATCTCTTGGAAGCTTGCCTCTCTCTTTGGAGGTCCTGACCAGCTTGAGGAATTTGACTGTAAGGTACTGTAAGGACACACTTAAAGACTCTTGTAAGACAAATTGTGACAAGTCCTCAATATGGAGAAGGTTTAACATCATATATGGATATCATACGAAGCTCTTCGGCATTTGGATTGATAAGTGAAAGAACATATACAATCGAATCATAGCACTATTTTTTACCTTCTGTCAGCTTGCAACCATCCAGGCTTTGTTGATGAAGACATGTGCTGCTATTCTATGATGATCGTCTGACAGGGAAGGGAAAGAGGAGTGCCATATCAGTACAGGGAAACATGATTGTAATACAAAATAGTATTGTATGGCTAAATGTCAAATTGGCTTTGGAATTTATAATTCATGAATTTTCATGGATGAACTTCTGTTCCATTAAGATGGCATCAGTCATAAAAATGGATGTAAAGAAAATATCAAGTGTGTGAACTCAAAACCTTTAAATTTGCTCTCAATATGTTGAAATTTAATTTAGAGGGTAGTTTAAATTTTGAAAAGGTCTGATTTTTTTGGGCAGAAGTTTCAGCAAACCTGAAAATTTAGACACGGTACAACCCAGAATTTTTTTTATGCTGTGGGCAGTTCACAAAGCAAATTTCGACTTGACAATTTGGCAATGTTGCCTTGGTGGTGTAGAATTGGTAGCTCAGGAACGCTGACTTGGCACCATAGACTTGACAATTGCGCATTGTTGACTCTTTGATTTAGCAAAGTGGACTTGACAGCCAGGAAAAGTCGATTTTACAAAATAGCCAAATAATAACCTGGACTTCACTGTTTGGCAAAGTGGACTTGGGAAGTAGGTAAACTGAACTTACAAAATAGTTGAGCAAAGTATATTCATATTATATGGAAGAGCATTCATGACATATTATTCATGAATCTTCAATGGATGAATGATCATGGATAAAATCTCATACATGGAGCCTTTAAACCAACAGAACTAACACAAGAAATAACTAACATAAAGCAAATAATGTTGTTATGAATTTTGGTAGATGGAATTTTATGAATGAAGTTTGGATGAGCTCTCATGAAGGAAACAAAATAAAACAAAATTAATAGAAACAAACAAAGTCTTGAGCCCTTTGGCAATGTGTAAAAATTGGGTTGTCTTACTTCTTGGGGCAAGATTTGCCCTCCAAAAAAAAACATTTCAAGCAATATTGGGCAACTTCTAACATTTCAAAGCATTTTGGGTAGTTGTAACATAAATCCAAAGTATGTTCGAAGGCAAATAGAAAAGGCATAACCTTCCCTCTTTGTTCAACAATTCCTTATTGAAATGCCTATTTGCTTAAGAATTGGTTGACTATGTGAAATTGTCAAGTGGGCAACCACTAATGAACTCTATACTTATTTTAAATCAATTTTGATTGTCATGGTCACTACAATTATTTGCCAATATGATCCCAATGATAAATATGAGACATTTTTAATTTAAGAAGCCCATGTTAATGGTAGGTAAATGGAACACAATGGGGAAGACATATAGATAGACACCTTACAATATTTTTTGAAAATTACTAACAATGACATTGCCACCCATTTGAAATTGGAACATATCTAGACCTCTTTTGTTGTTATAATCATTCATTGGTAGGCATTACATATTTCTACCTTATGTATATATGTGTGATTGTACAATCACATAAACTTAGGTAGGAAGCAAAAGAAGAAAGATATTACGTTTACTCCTTGAGAATGGGAGAGATCTTACACCTGAAGTAAGTATATTTGGTTCTTTTAGATGTAAGATCCTTCCCACTTTTAAGGAGTATCTATAACTCTCCCTTCTTACTTTCCATGATCAAGATATGTTTAGGTTCATGATAACTTTAACTTGATGCTTTATGATAAATAAAGCCCATAGGTGGGGAACATTCCAAAATGTAGGGTAATCAACTATGACTTCATCCTAAGCCCTTTTATTTTGGGAATGATGCTACCTTGGAGCTCTACCCTACACAAACAACCCATGTTGATGGCTTAAAATTCCCCCCATTTAACATTTTTATGGAATATTATTTGCTTGGCTAAATTGCAAAGTTGATTTTGCATTTTCAACTAGTCCACCTTGTCAAATTACCAAATTGACATCCATTTCATAAGTTTGTTAAGTTCAATTTGCTTATTGTCATTAAGTTCACCAAATTGTCAACCAAACACATTGCCAAGTTGCCAACTCCATGTCACCAATACTACATTGCCAACTTGTCAAATCTTGGCAATGTCATTCTTAGTAATTTTTTAAAAATATTGTAAGGTGTCTATATGTCTCCCCCATTGTGTTCCATTTACATACCATTAACACGGGCTTCTTAAATAAAATATGCCTCATTTTTAATCATTGTGATCATATTGGGAAATAATTCTAGTGACGATAATAATCAAAATTGGTTTAAAATAAGTATAGAGTTCATTAGTGGTTGCCTACTTGACAATTTCACATAGTCAACCAATTCTTAAGTAAATAGGCATTTCAATAAGGAATTGTTGAACAAAGAGGGAAGGTTCTTCATGTTCTATTTGCTTTCGAACATAATTTGGATTTTTTTCTCTTCTGTTGGATTATGAAAATCAACAACCATTGTTAAGGAACTCCAATTCAATTCAATTCAATTCAAATTAAATTGATTGTCCAAAGTGGAATTCAATTGAATTTGATTTCAATTCAATTGAAATCAGTGGGAATTCAATTGCAAATTGATTGAATTAGAATGGAAACTCAATTGATTGGAATTGCATTCAATTGAATTGAAATTGAAATCCAATTCAAATTGAAATTACATTGTATTAATTGTAATTGTATTCACTTGAACTCAATTAGTTAATTAACTAACTATGGACCATAAAATGAGGAGGGTAAGGAAGCAATACAATAATCCAAAATCTAAATATCAGTAACTAGTCAAAGAAAAAACAAACACAAATTGTGTAAGGGAAAAATAAATATAGTAGGGGAGTTGCATTACAAAAAAGATGAGGTATTACAATGCCATAAGAGGTCTTGTATAGAAGAGAACTACTCAAAATCAATGAGGATATCAAATTCTTACCTTCTATTACAAGATATGAAATTTTGGGATAATAATTGAAATGGATCCACAGGAGGTAATATGTTCTTGAGCACCTAATATGCATGTTACATGTCAAATGACAAGTTTCCAATAGGGTTTGAAAATTTGCACATAGTTTTGAAAATATTTGTTGTTTCATGAATGGATTAAGTCTTAGATGTTTATAAGGAAAGCCTTGCTTGATAACAAAACAAGGAGTATTTTCATTTCATGTATTCTTAGTACATTCTTAAGGATTGGAGGAGGTTGGAATATTGTTAGAAGTAGAAGTATCAAAACCAATCTCATCATTTTTGCAAGTTCTAGAATGTTTACCATATGGGTCCTTTCAATGCAAATTTCTAGAGAAGAAATGAAATCCAATCCCTTGAAGTTTGTTCTACAACTATTTCCTACTAGGTTTGCCTATCATTATCATAGATCCCATGGCTCATTAGCCTATTTTGACCAAATGGAATGATTTCAAGTATTTACAAAAAAAAATTGGGAATTATTGCACCATCCAATTTGAGGTAAATTATTTAGCTTACATGCAAAAAATACAAGACTAATGAGTGATGCAAATTGTAAGGACAACCATAATGTGGTTTAAATACAAAATGACATAAAAATAAGTTGTCTTTGTTTATTGGACTATTTGCATCATGAATTGGGTTTTTAAATATGAAAGAGGGTTAAAATTTGACAAAAGAGGCATGTGGGGGAACATTAATATCTTGTAGAAAGGTAGAGACATAAATTAATGACTATGTTTCAATTGATGGAGCAATGTCACATGAGGGTTGGTTATTCTTCCAAGGAGGAGCTATATCATGTTCAACATCCATTTTTTGATTAGGTGCATCTTGTTGTACATTTGCCTTTTTCTAAAGCCTATTTAGATTTGCAAATTCTATTAAAACAATTCCACCAATGCTTAGTATGTGACCCTACAAATTAAAATTGGATGAAAAAAATCAAGCCTTGTAGATTTTGCTTAAAAAAATGGTTTTGGCCCGAGATTGTTGCATAGTTGGTTGAAGTTGGTAAAAGGCACAAAAAATTCAAACACCTATGACAAAGTAATGTAATAAATATAATCTAAGTATTTTCCATGTTTTGGATTGGTCAATCATAATGATTGGTCCAAATGTTTTGTTATTAATGTCTTCCAACTATTTTTAGTCCCAATTTTAATTTGATGGGTGTGGTTGGAAAAAAGTAAATAGCTAAACTTGAACGTGAGAAATATTTTTGTAATGTCATATATTGAGCACCATTGAATATCCTCTTAGAATGCCTACCACTTGATGTGTGTAACAAATTTTCTTTGCAAAGTGTATGGAACCATGCTCCTAGATTTGAACCTTAATTGTTTCATTTTTATTAAAAAAATGTAGGTAGTGCAAAATATATATTTATTGGACACATGGAAAGATTAGCATATCTCTAAACTATTATTAAATAATATGATCCTAGACTATTGCTTGCGGGAGGTGGTGAATTACATTCACTAGTGCCTAACTTGGCCATACAAGAATCATCACCCCACCACATCGTGGCCTTCATCATAATTTTATAATTAAAATAAGTTTTAAAAGTGCACATAAAGATGTTCTATCCATTCTATAGTTGTTATAACAAGTTTAATTCCAACTAAAATGATTAGTCCAATCGAATTTACTTTTAGTTCCAAATAGAATTGATTGAATTGAATTGTGTTGAATGGAAAATAAATCATCATCATTGGTAGTGCAAAGTTTAACATGAAACCCAAGTAGATATAGGTTTTTAACTAGAGAATTATGGATCCTTTTAAAATAACCAACAACATTATTAAAAAAAAATCAAAAGAAAAACTATAACCCAAATTTAGTTTGTTGATAATCAATGGCAATGTCATTGGCAATAGAATTTTTTTAATATAAAAATTTTAAAAGGACAAATAAAAAAAATAGTCATCCTACCTTTTGAGAAGTGTTCCAACTATAACCATTGCAATTTTTTTCTTTTTTAATCAAAGCATTACCTCTTGTCTAAATAACTTTGACCACAAGACTTTAAATTTTAAGGCAAAAAAAAAACTTCTATTTTGTTATTCTTTTGGGGCCTTTTGTCATCAATAGCAACACCAATTTTTTTTAACAAAATAAATAATTGGTTTTGATTACATATATATTCTACCTATTTTCCATTATGTTCCACCTACTTGGCATTGCAATGGTAGTTTTAATAAAAGAATTGTGTCATGTTTAAATCATTACATCCATAGTGGTAGGATCATGGGGAGGTTACTTCCATTTTATTTCAAACATGTGTGCAAAACATATAAGGTGCAATAATAATATTGAAAATAATATAACTTGTAATATAATTAAATTTAAATAGGGCATCTATAATTAATCATGAAAATATACTTAAAATATACCAATCTTTCATAGCATACTAAAAAATATATATTTTTAATCTTAAGTGTTCCATAAAATAGAAATAGTGACCTCCCCATGGGTAGGATTATATATATGATTATGTAAATTTCATCCAAAATTTTGTACCGTCCATGAAACATCATTCATTAAAATTATCACAAATCATCCATGAAATTTGTTTATGTCAATTTTTATGACAACTTACCAAAATTGGTCATCATGATTTTGGAGATAATTTTTCAACAATTTTTATCACCATTCAATAATGGCTACTAGTTTTGGTGCCATTAAATGGTGAAAATCACTTTCAGTTGTTATCCTAATGGTGGATGTTACTTTTGATTACCATTGAACAATGATGATGATTTCAATCCACATCAAATAATGGCAATCATGTTTGGTCACCATTAAGCAATGGCCTTCATATTACCACAATCATTTTTTATATGAACATCTTAGTCATTGTTTCAAATACTTATTTACTTGCATTTTGAAAATAAAAAAGAACAAGGTTGTAAAAAACATTACAATAAAGGTAACCTTTGCCTCATGTTTAAAAAGACTAACTAAGTGGTGATGTTAACATGACAACCCACATGAACTTTCAAGAATGAAATATATTTTTGGACAATATTTCATATTCAAATTTATTTCATCTTGAATTTGATCCATTAAAGTCTTATCATTGATCTTGAAGCACTCCTAAGTTCCTTGTTGGGCCCACTTGAGGGTCCAAGTGTGTTGAGTTGCGGAAAATTGGAACTTGGGAGCCGCTCCCGACTTCTAGCACTAAAGAGGGGTAGAAGGGCGTGCTAGAAATCTCGGGATTAGACTAGGAAGAGGGCCAATTATGTTGTTACACAATCTTGCATCCAAAACCAACCTTAAGTTGGTTAAAACTCATTCTGCATCCATTTGGTGTTGGGACAAGCCACGGGCGACCTTGGATTCACTTGACCCATCATGGCCCGGACTCGGGGGAAGCCACCAGCTTCCCCCATATAGTATTCTCTGCGACTCTCTGCCATACCTACATCCAAATGGTTTTTTTTCCCGGGACTCCCAAGGTGGAGTCTCGAAACTGTCCCGATTTGGACTCCCGGGACTTTGGATGCGCATAACTTCTCGCCCCGAACTCGGATCGGGACGAGGTCTTAACCAAAGTTGTAGCTCTCCTCAAGAGCTTTCCAACGGTGTGTTGCACTTTGCCTTCACGCACCGGAATCGGGTCGATTCTTGACTTTTAGTGGTCGGGAGTCAAATTGTCAGTTTGACTCCCAGCCCTTCTTTTGACCATAACTTGTGCTGCAAATGTCCAAATGGCTCATGCGAGGCCATTTTGGACATCTACACTTCAAGACCTTTTCAACGGTATGAAGAACACCTCAGGGCGAGGTGTTTTGACCCCTGCAATCGATCTCTGAGTTTTCGGGAGTCCTGAAGGATTCTCAAGTCCCATTTTCGGGAGTGTGAGTGGCGACCTCACACTTGCCTCAAAGTGGGGTTGCGACAGATCTAGTACATAAATTTAATCATCACCCCACTTGTATCATGTCAAATGAGGTGATTGGATGGCAAAGGCAACAAGTTATCACCTTTTAATCCAAGGTTCAAACTTTGTTAAAACTTTTATGTGGTCAATGGTGTATGTTGATTGTATGTAGATAAAATGATTTTAAAAATATAGAAAATAAAAATTCGAGTTAATATTAAATAAATTATTAAATGATTCAGATAAATAAATAAATTTTAATCATAAATGTCATGTGGCAAATTCTAATTTGATTAATTCAAAGTGAATTCACTTGTTCATACCAACCCATCACCAATCACTAAGAAATGTGGTGAATTCACTAAATTTTTAATCTAATGAATTATTAATGATATCATCTAAATGATTAACGAAACTCTTAATGAACTAGGGATGCAATTTTATTAGTGCACATTGAAATAGAAAGTTGGATGTTAACTTTTATTTATTTATTCTTGTACTTCCTTTTCCAAGGTAATTTTGGGTTGTCTATTGTATTTGTTTTATTGCAAGAGATGCTTAAGGCCCACAAGACCCATGACCAATTGCACCATCCAATTTATTTTGGGTTTTGTTGGATAAACCCCAAATTAGTTAACAAATGAGTGGCTAGTCAAGTTTAAAGCTTTTGAGTAATCTTGGAGGAAAAGATTGTTGCCCATGACTACCTACCTTATCTACTTGCTCATGAGGATTTACTTACCTAACTATGACTACTTATTTATTTACTTGTTCACAATTACCAACCGACCTTGCAATACCTTCATTCATATACATATTACATTTTTCTAAGTTTGTCTATATGCACTTCCAAGCTACATTCTACCTCCTCCATCACCTAACTTCACTTCCAAAGGGACACATGCACCTTCATTGCATTTTCAAGTATGTTTAGCTTGAAGTTCATCATTACTTTTTTTGGGTGTTTTTTCAAGCCTTTCTGCAAAACTTTAGAACAACCTAAAGCTTCTTTATTGGCCACCCCTCGTGTAAGTCATATGAGTTTCAAGGAACATTTAAAGCTACCTAATAGGCACCCCTCCATTTTAGGTTCCATTAAAGGTAAGCTTGTGGTGACCTTTTTGTGTTTTTTAATTTCAAAGGTCATTGTTTTGTGTTTGTTTTCTTTGTTGCAAGTGTGGTGGCAACTCCTCAAAGCTTGTCATCATCATTTTATTTTATTCTTTCTTGTTGCATGAATGGCATCAAGTTTCAAGCTTGTTGTCAGGTGTTTTGTTTTTGTTTTATGTTTTTTTGTGAGACAAGGGCAATGTAATGCTTTAAAGTAGTTGACATTCTATCTAGTTTTTGTTTAGTCTTTGTTGTTTTACAATGGTGACAATGAGCTCCAAGGTCATTATTGATGTAATTCTTGTTTGTTTATTTGCTACAAGTGCCATGACAACACATTGTGAATTCAACATCATCGAGGTTTAAGTTGGTTGTGCTACAAGGGTGACAATGAGTTTCAAGCTTGTTATCGTTTAGTTTTTTTTTTTGCTTACAAGCATGGTTGTAATTAGCTTTTAACTAATCATTATATCATATTTTGTTTATAATGTGCTACAAATGTGATGGCAAGCTTTAAGCTTGACATTATTATGTTTTTCATTTGTGGTTGTTTTTTTTGTTGTGAGCACAACATCAACAAGCTCTAAGCTCATCATCATCAATACTCCCAAGTGAAAAGCACTTTAGGAGTTGTAGTTTTATAAAAGTTTTAAATTTTTAAAACAAAAAGTTCAAATGGCATATGATGTCCAAATTAGACCCTCAATATGCATTGGAAATGTTGTGAAAAATAATTATCAAAAGTGGGTTCACATTTTTCATTTGGAGTTATGAAATAAAATTTATCGCTAAAAAAATAGTCATGAGTCAATTTGGCAATTTAATTCCCAACCACTAAAGGTAAAAAAAAAAGACTAATCACCTTTTAATTGAACATGTGATATGAAATTGGAAAGTCTCTTCAAAAGCTACATCTTTCCTTTGAGAGATTTTCAATTAAAGCTTGTATGTAAGGATCATGAACCCATAAAGTCGCAATATTCATAACTTGCCAAAATCAAGAATTTTTTAGTCCACCTTTTGGGAGTTTAGGATTCTTGGATATTCTTATCATTTTGATGCACCCCCTAATCCCATAGTATCTAATATATGAAAGTTACATGTCTGTCTGTTTGTCTGTCCGTCCAGGTCCTGAAACCCATATCCCAAAAAAAACCCATACCTTTTCGTTTTAGGTCTCAAGAAATGAGGGGTCAGTCTGTTTAGGGACATGGGGCAGGGCAGGGCAGGGTAGGGCAGGGGCAGGGGTAGTCTATCTGACAAATAGGGCAGGGGTAAGGGCCTGCCAGGGCGGCCAAGGCAGGGGCAGGGCAGGGGCAAGGCCGGGCGGCAAGGGCAGGGTAGGGCAAGGCGGCCAGGGCAAACACCCGCCCGCTGTTTTCAGTTACGCTTGCATTTATAGACAGACCAAGTGATGATAGAGTTCAAATAATAACTGTTTTTACTAACTGCCATTGAAAGCAATGGTTCAAACCAAGTGCCCCCCCTCAGTTTCATAGGGTCAGCGTAATTGTCAGTTAAGAGAGATTCCATCCGGCACCTGCTCTTTTCAATTGCATATGATTCTGGCACTGAAAACATCATAAGGTACCCAATTATGTGGCAAAATCTTTCCCCAAGTGCTAATTACATCAGATAATGCCCATTAGTCAGATCCAGTTCATGGTTGGTTAAGTTCAGCAAGGATGCTTCTCAAAGCAAAATAAGAACTAGATTCTGAGTTCCAATTGCCGTGCCGTGCCTTGCAGGCACAGGTTACCACTAGTATATTATAAGAAGAAAATTGACAGTTCTTCTCCAAATCTACGTTGTGGTGTGTTTTATGAAAATTCCGGTTCACCCATGGTTCATATAGTCACCATTTAAATTCCAACTTGCACTAATTGCATTTTTTTTTTTGCATTCTAAATTAAACATGGGAATTAACATTATTTTTACCCCACGTGCTATAACCTAAATAGATTCCATGGATTTCAAAATGAAAACATAAATAAATCCAGGCCCAAACTAGCAAATATCTTCCCTTGTGTGTATCACTAGTAAGGGTCAATAGGGTCCAAATTTTTTTAAGTTACCAAAATCTTGTCACAATGTCACCATGTCCAGTCTTTTTTACCTAGTCATTTTTACCATGTAATGACACATTCATGGAAGATTATGATGGAATCTAAAATTGTAGTGGTCTAAAATATGGTAGTGTTGAAATATTTGACACTTTTTGATTCATTATTTTTTATGGGGATCAAAATATATGGTAAAAAAAGACTACATTAAGGACTAGGTCCTTTTCATCTTGGGTGGCACACCTTAAAAGATTTTGACCCGACAATTATTAAATTTTCATCCACCAATAAAATCTATTCCCACCCAATAATAATATCTTCCTTGTTTTGAATAAAAATTCAATAGACTATTTATTGGTGTGGCATATGTTTTGGGTGAATTGTGAATAAGCCTATTAAAAAACAACATTGATTTTTTGTTTCAAAAAATAGTTGATTGTTGATGATCATATATATAATATGAATATTATATCCCTCCACATTTTAAAAATATGTTTAATCAATATAAATTGTATAATTATTTTATTATGTTAATATAATTACTTAATAATTACCCTAATGTGTAATATTTAAGTTATTAAAACACATAATATTATGTGATTTGAAACTACTTGATAATGATATATAGTACTATAAACATCACGTAAATAATTATTAGTTTATACACACTTTTTTTTTCAATATCATTATTTTTATTAATTTCTATTATGAATAATAATTTTTCATCTTTTTAAGGGTTTTTTAATTTTATAAAATGACATTTAATACAAATTATAACTTTTTAAAACTAATTTTATGACCAAAAGTTTTGATAAATAGAAAATAAATAATGATAAATTAAAATATTTATTTAAATATATGTTGACAATAATTTGAATAACAAAAAAAATGAACTCTAGAAGGAATTATTTTGAATTAGGGATAAATGATTTTGTCATCTAATTTTAACTATATATGGAAACTTTTTAATTATGAATTTATACACATATAATTTTTTTGGTGTTGTAAATTTTATAAATTTTTTACTTTGAATAAAATTTTCATCTATTTTTTGGAATGGTTTTTTCATTCATGAAAATAAATTTAATACAAACTATAACATGTTTTTAAAGTTGTATGAATACCAAACCTCTTAATAAACTAATAAGTACACATGTTTAATAAATACTTACATTCAATAACTATATATCTTTTTTTTACCAATTTGTAAATAATTTGAATAAAAAATAAAATTTAAGGAATTAAGCATCAATGATTTCACCAATGGTGAATTTGCACTTCGCTAAAATAGTAGTTAGTGAACCCATTTCACTTTTTAAACATTGTAGTGAAATGGGTTAGTGAATTAGACCCATGTTTCTTGGTAGTGGTGGGACACTACATATGTGTTAAACCAACACAAGGGATTTTTAAAAAAAGACTTTGCAATCCAAAAAACAATTGTATTCTTTTATAAAAAGGGGTTGGTCAAGAATATAAAAAACCTAGATTACAAAAAAAAATACAATAACAAGGGTGTACATGGAGATACAAGTAACGTTCATGCTCATGTGACAACTTGCATTTGTCACCTTTCAACAATAATTTGTACAAACCATCATTAGAAGAATTTTAAACATTCACAAGAAGTGGATGAAGATTCTTTTATTTCTAGTACGCTTTTCATTGAATAATGTCTTTTTCTTTTTCTTTTTAGTGTACAAAAAATCCCTTCAAATCTTTGATACATTTCCTTTCTCAATGAGTTATTATCTTATTTCTATTAATGTAGTAAAAGTGTCTTGTTTTCCTCTTTCTTTTCGCAATGAACAAGATACTAACAAGTTCAAATGTCCAATCTTAATTTTACAAACCATACCTAATATCGGGTAATTGGGTAAGCATAAGGTTTAAATTTACATAGCTATGATAGATTTTAAAGGGAGAAAAAAAAATGTCCTTGTAAAATTGGAATTGAAAACATAAACACATTAAATTTCAAACATCCTATGAATAAATTCAACATAATATAATAGAATCAATGCAATAGTGTTAAAAATGTATTATCAAGCGAGGCATTCTTATAATGACATATTCCAAGATCATTTGGTAAGATTATTTTCCAAGGTAATTACCGTAATGTATAATAAAATATCAAAAAAAAATCAATTGTTGGTCATTATAATTTGCACAAATTCATCATAACCATAGGCCTTGCAAAATGTGGAAATACATATATGTTATATAACGATTTTGGCATATACCTTTTGTTAATTACCCTTTTCAAAAATAATTACCTTCCATTCAGGAAGGATAAATTGAACAACTATACGTAGCCAAGTAAAATATAGACATGGAAAATATTCACCAATTTTAGATATGAAATTAAAAGGGAATAAAAAAATTAGCATTTGGGTAAGGTATATCAAAAACATTTAACCTTTTATATACCCATGGGTATATCAATGTAATTATAAGTTTTACCCATCAAACAATATAATCAACCATACTTAGTAGTGGCTGGTTGACAATTCCCACTTTTTGGTTCATGCATTTAACAAAACATAATATAATGATAGTTAAATCAACATTAATGTCTTAACCTTACAAGCTAATTGTGTGAATAAACTCTTTTGTTTTGGTTGAAAATGTTTTCATCCTTCTTAAAATTTCCACCAATAAACACATCAAGCCCAACAAGGTGAAATGTCATTATGTCATGTGGTAATGGGTTTTACAAGGGTATTTTTAAATGTAATTGGTGTTCCCCACCATTGATGCCCATCACAAGTGGATTTAGCATAACAAAAAGTGTAACTAATAGATGTCCCATGGTCCATATAGGAAAAAGCCTTAAAAGTACTTGAATAGGACACTACAATTTCTTCCATGCAAAAATCTTACTAATTCATTGATTTTATTTTATTTTTGTTGCATATTTGCCTTGTTGTTTATTGATCTATTACAAGTGCTTTATCTTCCTTTCTTTTACAAATTGAACAAAAGTCTCACAAAGTTTCAATTGTTGAATTGTACTTAAACAAACCATGCCTAATATTATTTCATTAGCACCCAACATTGATCTTGCCATAATCTAAAGGATTATCTTTGATGTTGGTTGTTTTACAATCTTGTCATTTTGGTTGTCATGTACGAATGCCTTCAAGTTTCCATTGATGATTATTCATGTTCAGTTCAACATAATAAACTGGTGGATTAGCAAAAATGTGGGAACACACATATCAGAACATTTTAATTAAGTTGAACCTTTTACAAAATTATGTTTTTTTCTAATTGGGCCCTATTTTCCATCAATTGATTAGCAATAACATTTGTTGAATATTGTTTGGCTAGCTTTTTGAGAAACCAAATGTCATCTTCAAAAATAATTATTTCATCAAAGATGGTAGAAGCGATGGGTAAAATTAATGACAATGATTTCATACCAATCTTGAAAGCACTCAACTTGCAAGGTTTTGAAAGACACATTAAATGCTTAAAAAATTGAAATGAAAGTTGTTTTTTCAAACAATTTGGAGGAATATAAAAAGGGAAACAAAGTTGTTGTTAAATCCATTATAAAATATTTTGTTAAATCTTGATAAGAAACTTGATGAAAGTTCAAAAATGGAAGTTTTGATGGTATATGCACAATATCATATTCTATTTGATTTAACAATTTTTTAAAAATTATATCTATTATATTCATCAATGTTATTTGATTTTTATTCTCCTTGGTTCATAAAATGTTCATTGGATTTCGTTTACAAGATATGCTTGGGGCATTAATGGATACATCTCCAAGCACCTTGGAGTGGGCATTATATGAATTCAACCTCCATCTTGAAATTATGAGGAAGGCATAAAAAGAACTTGACAAAGTTGTAGGTAAGAATAAGTTATTGTTATATTCAAATCTTCCCAATTCATCTTACAAAACATTATTAAAAAAACTTTTGTTTACACCCTTCAACTCCATTGGCAATCCTTCATTTTGATATTAAAGATTTTCAAATTTTAAACTACAAAATTCTAGTGAACACAAATGTCCCAATTAATATATAGGTTATTGACCGTGATTCTAAAACATGGAAGAGACCTTTAGAATTTGATCTTGATTGATTTTGTGGTTCTAATATTAACATCAAAAGGTCAAGTTACAACCTATTACCTTTTGGATTAGGCTGTCAACAATGCCTTGGTTTGGATCTCACCAAACTCATGGTGCAATATAGTCTTGCAATAATTCTTCATGTGTAAATGATTGGTCTCCACAATTGGACACAAAACCAAAGGACATGAATATGATGGAGGGTGTTGTAGCAATTTCTTTAATAATTCAACCTCTTGTTGCAATTGCAAAGCCTCATTTGCTAATTGAAATATATAAGCAACTCATTTAGATGGGCAATGGAGGTGGGTAGTTTGGGTGGCTAGCAACATAGATTGTTCACACAAAGATAATGCATGATTTATGAGTTTGTTTTTCATTGTTGATTGTTTCAATAGGATTGAAAATTCTT
>Ga0116228_10001783_pt1 | contig 18105 bp, 19 predicted proteins | sample S1TSphfallax_2_FD_89694 | JGI IMG/M metagenome (GOLD analysis project Ga0116228, IMG submission 89694) | Host-associated microbial communities from peat moss isolated from Minnesota, USA - S1T2_Fc - Sphagnum fallax MG | ecosystem: Host-associated > Plants > Peat moss > Unclassified | place... | reverse complement strand
GCTGTCCGGCGACGATGGCGGTGACGTAGCCGGGCGGTGCGGCGGCCCGCGCGGGCGCGGCGAGGGCCGCGAGGCACACGGCCAGCGCCGCGGGAGTGCAGGCCAGATGACGGACAACACGCATGAATATAACTCCTATGAAACGACGGCCTGCGCCGCGGCCCCCGGGCTAGCAGCGGCGCGGACCGGCCCGCAATGCGGTAATCCCGCCGCCGTCATGGCGCACTCAGTTGTGACTTTCCTGACCGAATCCCGACCTGGTGCGCGCGGCGCAGGTCACTGGATCAGGATCGTCGTGCTGAGTTTCTCCTTTGTGCTGCCGAACGCCACTGTTCCGGTCAGCGTCGCCAGACCAGGACTGTTCACCAGCGGTTTGCCGGCGATGCCTGCGCCGAAGATGCCGGGCGACGAGCACGCGAATTTCAGGATCGTGCCGCCCTGCAGCTTTTTCGTCGTCGTGCCGATTTTCTGCGTAATGTCGTAGCTCATCGTGCAGGTGCCGTTGAATGTCAGGTCGTGGAAGCTGATCCAATAGATATAGACATTGCCGTGCTGCAGGACCGCCTGTGGGAACGCGACCGCCAGCGTGCCGACGTCGGCGCCAGGGATGGCGTCGAACACCGGCACCTTGGCGTTGGGGTCCGGTGGGCTGGCGATGACCATATTGAGATAGCCGGGCTGGGTCGCCGCGATGGCGCCCGGCGCGGCGGACAGCGTGGCGACGCTGGCGATGGCGGCGGCGAAGATGCGCATGTGGGATGATCCTTACGAAAGGAGGCGATCGCGTGACGGGCCGGCCACGGCAGGCGGCCTATTGCAGCACGATCGGAATGTTCAGCACTGTCTTCCTGGTGCCGAACGTCGCGATTCCGGTCAGCGTCGCGGGCCCTGGGCTGCTAGGCAGCGCCGGCGCATTGATGGCCCACGCCCAGACGGTGTTCGGCTTGCACGCGAAGCTGGCGATCTTGGCGCTCTGGATCACGGTCTTCTTGGTATTGATGACTTGCGTGATGTCGTAGCTGGCGGTGCATTTTCCGGTGTAGGACAGGTCCTGCATCGTTACGCTGTAGGTATAAAAATTGCCGGCGGTCAGCTGGCCGAGCGGATAGGCGACACCCCAGTTGCTGACGCCGGCGCCCGGCACGCCGTCAATCACCGGAACCTTGCCTGCGGGGTCGGTCAGGCCAACCAGAACGGTCGTAATGAAACCCGTTGGGGTGGCCCCCTGGCCGGCCTGCGGTGCTGCGCTGAGCGCTGCGGTGGCGAGCACGAGTGCGGCGACGCGCATGCGAGGTCCCTCCGAGAGATCCGTGTTATTTTCTGGAGGTTTTGCTAGCAGTGCGGTGGCGGCGCGGCAATTGCGGAATGCGCCGCACGCGGAATCGTTATTTTTCTGACGAAATTAGGAAAGGAAGGTTTTATTTTTTGAATAAAAGAATCAAAACACTTTTATGCGTTTGACGTAACTAGCGTTTACGTACGCGTCCCTGAACGAGCAAAAGTTTTTTGGTTCTTTTTTCAAAAAAGAACATCTTTCTTACTGTGCTGCCGCGGCGATCCGGCGCAACGCTTCCGCTCGCCCCAGCGCCGCCAGCGTCGCATCGATGCCGGGGCTGACGGTGCTGCCGGTGAGTGCCGCGCGCAGCGGCTGCGCGACCCGGCCGAGTTTGCGGCCGGCCTGCTCGGCAAAAGTGCGGAGCGCCGCATCGATCGCCGGTTGCGAGAAATCGGTGGCGGCGAGCGCCTCCGAGACGCCGCGCAACAGGGCGCGCGATTCGTCGGTCAGAAGCGCGGCCGCCTTCGCGTCGAACGGCAGTGGCACGGCGCGGGCGAGGAACGCGGCGCTGTCGGCCAGCTCCACGAGCGTTTTGGCGCGGTCCTTCAGGCCCGGCATCAGCGTGCGAATGCGGGTTGCCACCGTTTGGTCGAGCGTGAGGTCGGAGCGGGCGGCGAGGCGGGCGAGCACATCGCGTGTCAGCCGATCGTCGTCGGCCTGGCGCAGCCAGACGCCGTTCAGGTGGGTGAGCTTGGCATAGTCCATGCGGCTGGGGGCGCGGCCGACGCCGTCCAGGTCGAACAGCTTTATTTGTTCCTCGCGGGAGAGGATTTCGGCGTCGCCATGGCCCCAGCCGAGCCGCAGCAGATAGTTGCACAGCGCTTCGGGCAGGAAGCCTTCGCGCTCGAACTCGAGCACGCTGACGGCGCCGTGGCGTTTGGAGAGTTTGGCGCCGTCGGCGCCGTGGATCAGCGAGATGTGGGCGAAGCGCGGCTCGTCCCAGCCCATGGCGTCGTAAATCTGCACCTGGCGGAACGTGTTGGTCAGGTGATCGTCACCGCGGATGACATGGGTGATGTCCATATCGTGGTCGTCCACCACGACGGCATGCAGGTAGGTGGGGGTGCCGTCGCTGCGAAGCAGGATCATGTCGTCGAGCTCGGCGTTGGCGACACGGACGGTGCCTTGCACCAGGTCGTGCACGATGGTTTCGCCGTCGCGCGGGGCGCGCAGGCGAATGGCGGGAGCGACACCGGGCGGCGCGTCGGCTGGGTCGCGGTCGCGCCACCGCCCGTCATAGCGCGGCGGCCGGCCTTCGGCGGTGGCCTGTTCGCGCATCTGTTTCAGCTCCTCGGCGGAGGCGTAGCAGCGATAGGCGCGACCGCGGGCGAGCAGGTCGGCGACCACTTCGGCGTGGCGGGCGGCGCGCTGGGATTGCAGCACGGGGGGTTCGTCAGATTGCAGGTCGAGCCAGGCGAGGCCTTGCAGGATGGTGTCGACCGCGGCCTGGGTGCTGCGTTCGCGGTCAGTGTCCTCGATGCGCAGCACGAACGCGCCGCCGTGATGGCGGCTGAACAGATAATTATAGAGGGCGATTTTGGCGCCGCCGATATGCAGCAGGCCGGTGGGGCTGGGCGCGAAGCGCGTGCGTACGGTCATGCGCGGCGTTGTAGCTGAAAGGAGCGCAGGGGCCAGGCGCAAAAGTTTCTTTCAGACAGGAAGAATCTTCTTTTTTGAAAAAAGAAGCAAAAAACATTTGCTGTTTTAGGGCTCGACTCTTGCGGCTGGTATTCGCTCTGTGATACAGAGTTCTCCATGAAAATGGAGAATTTCATGTCGCTTTCTTCGGCTGATGCGGCGGCCGCCTTGCAGGAGGCGGCGGGCATGGAGCAGCGGAGTTCCAGGCTGCGCGGGTATCAGAGCGCGTCGCCGCACGCGATCATCTGGGGGGTGGTTTGGGCGATCGGCTATATGGGGAATTATCTGGCGCCGGCCTGGAGTAATGCGATCTGGATCGGGCTGGTCGTGCTCGGCACCGTCGGCAGCATCGTCGCCGGCGTGGCCGACGGAAGGCACGCGGTGCGGGCCGAGGGCATGATCGAGCTCTATATTATCTATGCCGTGTTCGTAGGCGGCACGCTGGCGGTGATGGCGCCGCACGATGTGCGCCAGGTGGCGGCGTTCTTTCCGCTGGTGACGGCAGCCGCGTATGGCGTGATCGGTGCGTTCGGCGCGCGCCGCATGCTGGTGATTGCGGGGGCGATCGCGGCGCTGACGCTGGGCGGGTTTTTCACCATCGGCGATCTGTATCTGCCTTGGATGGCGGTGGTGGGCGGCGGCGGGCTGGTGCTCGGCGGGCTGTGGCTGAGGCTTGTATGAACGCGCCTTTGCCGCCGGCCTCGGCGCGCCCGCCGGGGCCGGACGAGGTGATCCATCAGTCGCTGCGGTTGCGTATCATGGCCGCGTTGAACCCGCTGCCGGCCGGCGAAATGATCGAGTTCACCCGCCTGCGCGCCCTGGTGGAGGCGACGGACGGCAATCTGGGCGCGCATCTGGCGACGTTGGAGGGGGCGGGGTACGTGGCGACGGAGAAGGATTTCGTTGGGCGCAAGCCGCGCACGCGCGTGGTGATGACGCCCTTGGGGCGGGCGGCGTTCCGGCGCCATGTGGCGTATTTGCGGTCTTTGCTGGATGAGGCGGCGCAGTGAGTAGCTGACAAGGCGTCAACGAGATGTTGCAGGGCAAGCCGCGGGAGCCCTTGTTCTATCGCCTTTTCGATATGGACCGACGAGCGTGATCCCAGCCGTTCCAAGTGCAGGACGGCGATGCCCATCACGTCCGCGACCGCCTTGGCATTATAGTTCGTGAGCGTTGAATGTGGTCCCGCGCCAGTTGGCAGGAGGTGGCGCCCAGGTGGACAAGCGCAAGCATCTTATCGGGCGACGTGGTGTTTCAGCCAGTTCCGGTTAGTGGACTTTGTGGAGCGTGCCGGTGGCGATCGGGTGCGGGGTCGCGGCGCCGGGCGGGGTCATTGAAAACGAGAGGGCGAGCGTGGTGGGGGTGGTTCGGGTGTAAGCAAGCTGAAAGACCGGGGCGCCCTGGTGGGGGGCGGTTGTGAACACGACCGATCGGCCTGGGGTTATGTCGGCGGAGATGTAGTGGAGGATGTGGGTTCCATCGGCATAGTCGGCGTGGATCTGGCCACCTTCGGCGTAGATCATCATGATCTGGTCGAAGCTGCCGGTGGACGCCCCGGACGCGTTGAAGAGGTTCGTGTGGTCACGCCGGAGCAGGACCGCGCCGCCGGCTTCCGGCGTGATGGTCGATGCGCCGGTGGATGTGCCGCCGGTGTCCGCGACCTTGCCGTTTCCGCTGGCCCAGTCACCGACCAGGAACGATAGACCGGCCAGGTCGTGATTGAGCGCCGGCGCCGCCGCCGCGTGGCTTGAAACGAGGGCTACGAAGCCAACCGCCATCACGTATCGGGGCATCAAGAGCGCCTCCAGGCCTGGCGGGTAAGATTTGGGGTATCGAGGCGGTTGGTTGCTGTATCGGTTTGTCAGGCTGCGGTCTCGATCCGGCGTGCGATCCATTGATTTAGGCTCACACCCTCCGCCTGTGCCAGCACGGACGCGCGCCGATGCAGGTCCGGCGGGATTCGCAACGGAATCCTGCCGCTGTAGGGCCGGTCCGGCGCTTCGCCGCGCGCGGCACAGAACGCCACGTAGTCGTCGATGCTGTCACGAAACGCCTGTTCGACCTCGGCGAAACTGGTGCCCTCGAAATGGACGACATCGCGAAGTCCGATGACACGGCCGACGAAAGCGCCGTCGTCAGCCTCCACGGTGCCGGCGTAGCCCTTATACTCGAGCATGGTCATACTCCTGGTCTGGCCTGATCCCGGCGGCGGCCAGAAAATCGCGCACCGCACGGACCGCGCCGCGTGTTGTCTCCGGGCTCGGCTGCGGACGGTGAGACACGGCACGCACGCCGCCGAGCGCCACCCGCACTCCGCTGCCGGCGCCTCGCTGATGTCCGCGCCGGCCGCACGCAGGAGCGCCTCGATTTCGCTCCAGCGCAGGTCCGCGGGCGTGGGCGACGCGAATATGCGTGCCAGAGTATGCTGATGCCGGCGGTTCATGGCAAGATGATATGAGAATCTGACATCAAATTTGCCTCGCGGCGTCACCTGGCCGAGGTGGCGCTTGGCACGGCGCGTTCGCTTTGGGATACCGGGGCATGGCGGCAGGTTCAATGCGGCGGGTGGCACTGGCCGGGGCGGTGGGGGGTGCTGCGGCGATGGCCGTGGCACTCGGGTCGGAGCATTTTATGAATCTGATCCCGTGTGCGCTGTGCTTGCGGGAGCGGTGGCCGTACCGGATCGCGATCGGGCTGGGGCTGGTCGGCGCGGTGCTGCCGCCGCGGGCGGGGCGGGTGATGTGCTGGTTGCTGGTGGCGAGTTATGTCGCGGCGGCGGGGCTCGCGTTCGTGCATGTCGGGGTGGAGCAGCGCTGGTGGAAGAGCCCGCTGCCGGAATGCGCGGCGCCGGATTTGCGCGGGCTGACGCCGGCGGAGCGGTTCGCGCGCATGCCGTCGACGCCAAGCAAGGCGTGCGAGGACCCGGATTATTTGATCCCCGGCGTGCCGGTGAGCTTCGTGCAGATGAATTTCGTCTATGCGGTGGCGATGAGCGCCGGGCTCGCCATGTGGATGACAGGTGTTCCGAGGAGGCGGCGGTGAGTTTGCCGGGTGATGTCAGCGCGGCGGCGCGGGTGGCGCGGATGATCCGGGTGGATCATGCCGGCGAATATGGCGCCAAGCGCATCTATGCCGGGCAGTTGGCGGTGCTGGGGCGCGGGCCGAAGGGCGATGTGCTGCGCCATATGCAGGCGCAGGAGCAGGTGCATCTGGATACATTCTCGGCGCTGATTGCGACGCGGCGGGTGCGGCCGACGGCGCTGCTGCCGTTCTGGCATGTCGCCGGGTTCGCGCTCGGCGCGGTGACGGCCGCGATGGGCGAACGCGCGGCAATGGCGTGCACGGTCGCGGTGGAGGAGACGATCGACGAACATTACCGCGCGCAGACTGCCGAACTGGATGGGAGCGAGGGCGCGTTGCGCGAGACGATCGAGGTATTTCGCGCCGAGGAGCTCGAGCATCGCGATATCGGCCTGGCGCATGAGGCGGAGCGGGCGCCGGGATATCGGGTGTTGAGCGCGGTGATTAAGGCCGGGTGCCGGGCGGCGATTGCAATCAGCGAAAGGGTTTAAGAAAGACTTCTTTTTTGAAAAAAGAAGTTAAAAAAACTTTTGCTCTTGCGCCGTCATCAACCGGCGCGAACCTGCTTCAGCCTGCGCGGATCCAAACAGACAAAAGTTTTTTGGTTCTTTTTTTCAAAAAAGAACACTTACTTCTCTGCGTGCTTCCGCGCGTTAATCACGGCCGCTTCAAGCTGCGCCACATCCACCATGCCCGGAATCACCTGTTCGCCGACCACGAAGGTCGGCGTGCCGCTGATCTTCAGCGCATGCGCGAGATCCAGATTCGCGTCGATCCGCTTGCCGACCGCGTCCGACTTCATGTCGGCGGCCAGCTTCGTGGCATCCAGGTGCAGCTTCAGCGCGGTGTCGCGGATCAGGTCGTCGCTCGGCGCCGCGGGGTTGCCCATCAGCGCGTCCTGCATCTTCAGATACGCGCCCTGTTTTTGGGCGGCGACGATGGCGCGCGCCTCGAGCGCGCTCGGCGGGCCGAGCACCGGGATGTCCTTGTAGACCAGGCGGACGCCATGGTCCTGCTGCAGCATGGCGGCGATGCCCGGCAGCATCTTGCGGCAATACGGGCAGCGCGGGTCGTAGAACTCGACCACAGTGACGTCGCCGGCGTGATTCCCGGCCTCGGCGTCGCCGGGCTTGGTGAACAGGTCGGCGCGATGGCTCGTGATCGCGGCCTGCGATTCGGCGGCGGACGCGCGCTCTTCGTCGGCCTGCAGGGTCTTGATGGCGTCGCGCAGGATGGATGGGTCGGTCTTCAGCGCATCGCGCACGATGCTGATGATTTCGGCGCGCTGCGCGGGCGTGAAAGCGGGGTCGGCGGCGTGTGCCTGGCCGGCGATGAACGCACAGGACACGGCCAGAGCGCGGAGAACGGAATGCATGGAAAAAGCCTTTGCCGACATAAGGCGCGGTCTAGCAGGACCAACAATAAAGAAGGAAGGACGTGTTCTTTTTTGAAAAAAAGAACCAAAAAACTTTTGCTCTTGCGGTGCGGCTATTCACATCGCACGGGGCAGGCTTCGCGGCGCCGGGGCTTGTTCAACGGCACTTCCGCGGGCAGAGCGCCACTTATTCACACGAGGAAAAGCCTATGCTGACGCGCGTTTGGGACAAGTCCAGCCTGCCGTCCCGCCACGTCACCGTGGGGCCCGATCGCGCGCCGCATCGCAGCTACTACCACGCGATGGGCATCACCGAGGACGAGATCGCGCAGCCCTTCGTCGGCGTCGCGACCTGCTGGAACGAGGCGGCACCCTGCAATATCTCGCTCAGCCGGCAGGCGCAGAGCGTGAAGGCCGGCGTCAACGAAGCCGGCGGGACACCGCGCGAATTCACCACGATCACCGTCACCGACGGCATCGCCATGGGCCACCAGGGCATGAAATCGAGCCTGGTCAGCCGCGAGGTGATTGCCGATTCGGTTGAGCTGACCATGCGCGGCCATTGTTATGATGCGCTGGTGGGGCTCGCCGGATGCGACAAAAGCCTGCCGGGCATGATGATGGCCATGCTGCGGCTGAACGTGCCGAGCGTGTTCATGTATGGCGGCTCGATCCTGCCCGGCCGCTATCGCGGGCGCGATGTGACCGTGGTGGACGTGTTCGAGGCGGTCGGGCAGCACGCCGCCGGGACGATCAGCGACGCGGACCTGCATGAGCTGGAATGCGTGGCGTGCCCCAGTGCCGGCGCGTGCGGCGGCCAGTTCACGGCAAATACGATGGCGACCGTCAGCGAGGCGATCGGGCTGGCACTGCCGGGGTCGGCCGGGTCACCGGCGCCGTATGAGGAACGCGACCGCTGGGCGGTGGAGAGCGGTCGCGCGGTGATGGCGCTGGTGGCCAACAATATCCGGCCGCGCGATATCGTGACGCGGCGGGCACTGGAGAATGCGGCGGTGGTGGTGGGCGCCACCGGCGGCTCGACCAACGCGGCGCTGCATTTGCCGGCGATCGCGCATGAAGCGGGCATTGTCTTCACCATGGACGACGTGACCGAGATCATGCGGCGCACGCCATACATTGCCGATCTGAAGCCCGGCGGGCGCTATGTTGCGCTGGACGTGCATCGCATCGGCGGCATTCCGGTGATTTTGAAGACGCTGCTGGATGGCGGCCTGCTGCATGGCGACACGCTGACCGTCACCGGCAGAACGATGGCCGAGAACTTGGCCGATGTGGTGTTTCCCACCGATCAGGATGTGGTGGTGCCCTACGACAAGCCGCTGTCGCCCACCGGCGGCGTGGTGGGGCTGCGCGGGAATCTGGCGCCGGATGGTGCGATCGTGAAGGTCGCCGGGATGCATGTTTTGCGCTTCGAGGGCACCGCGCTGTGTTTCGACAGCGAGGAGGAAGCGTTCGCGGCGGTGCGGGCGCGCGCATACAAGGCCGGGGATGTGATCGTGATCCGCTATGAGGGGCCCAAGGGCGGGCCGGGCATGCGCGAAATGCTGTCCACGACGGCGTCGATTTACGGCCAGGGCATGGGCGAGCAGGTGGCGCTGATTACCGATGGCCGGTTTTCGGGCGGCACGCGCGGATTTTGCATCGGCCATGTCGGGCCTGAGGCGGCGGTGGGTGGACCGATCGCGCTGTTGCGGAATGGCGACCGGATTATCATCGATGCGGCGCACGGCACGATCGACGTGGCGTTGAGCGACGCGGAACTGGCGGCCAGGCGGGCGGCGTGGCAGCCGCGGCGGACGGACTACCAGAGCGGTGCGATCTGGAAATATGCGCAGGGCGTCGGCCCCGCCCATCTGGGTGCGGTAACCCACCCCGGCGGCGCCGCCGAAACCCATTGCTACGCCGACATCTAATTCGCCCTGTGCCACGTACGCCAATAAGCAAAAGTTTTTTGCTTCTTTTTTTCAAAAAAGAAGACCTTCCTTTTGCTTTGGGCTGTTGCAGACTGTTGCGCACCCGTGGCGCATTGTTCATATCCCGTCAGCATCCAGGTGGGGTGCCCTGGTTTAGACATGGCTGTATCGGGCAAGGGCCCGTGAGAGAGGGGATGACATGAGGATCTTGCAAGCGGCGCTGCTGGTAGGCATGGCGGCCGGCATGTCGCTGACGGCCGGGAGCGCGATGGCGCAGGCTTATTTGACGATTCCGGCGCCGCAGATCGAGGTCGGCCCGCCGCCGGTGATCCCTGGCCCGCCGGAGCGTTGGGTTCTGGAGCCTGGCCACTGGCATTGGGACGGCGTGCGCTATGTGTGGGTGCATCGCCATTGGGTGGAGCGTCGGCCAGGCTGGGTGAATTTTCACCCCGGTCATTGGAGCAACCATGGCGGCGTGTGGCACTGGGTGCCGGCTGAGTGGGGCCGCTGACCGGCTGATGCAGTCCGCATGGCGCAGTACGGCGCGCCATGCGGATGATGGCGGCTCGTATTAGTCTTCTTTCCTGTACGGACTGAACGCCGCCAGCCCCTCCATTTCCGCGAGCCGCGCCGGCCGTTCCTGTTCGAGAAACTGCGAAATTGCGTGACGCAGGCCGGGATGCGCGATCCAGTGTGCGGAATAGGTCAGTGCGGGCAGGTAGCCGCGCTGGATTTTATGTTCGCCTTGCGCGCCGGCCTCGACTCGTTTCAGCCCGTGCGCGATGGCGAAATCGAGCGCCTGATAATAGCAAAGTTCGAAGTGCAGAAAAGGGTAGTCGCCGAGGCAGCCCCAGTTGCGGCCGTAAAGCGTGTCGGCGCCCATCAGATTGAGCGCGCCGGCGACCGGCTTGCCGGCGGCGCGCGCCAGCATCAGCACGACGCGGTCGCCGAGCCGTTCGCCGAGGAGCGGAAAGAATTTTTCGGTGAGGTAGGCGCTGCCCCATTTGCGATCGACGGTCGATTCGTAGAATTTGTAGAAGGCTTTCCAGTCGCGGGCGGTGATGTCGCCGCCGCGCAGCGTGACGAATTCCAGGCCGCATGATTGCGCGTCGCGGCGTTCGCGGCGGATCGATTTGCGTTTGCGCGAGCTGAGCGCTGCGAGGAAACCGTCGAAATCGGTGTAGCCGTGATTTTCCCAGTGATATTGCACGCCGAGCCGTTGCAGCCAGCCTTCCGCGCCGAGGGCGCCATATTCGGATTCGGTGCAGAATGTGACATGGACGGAGCTGAGCCGCAGCTCGCTGCAGACCTGCGTCAGCGCGGCGGCCAGTGCCGCGCGCGGCACGCCGGCGTGCGGGTTGCAGAGCAGCCGCGGGCCCGGCACCGGGCTGAACGGGACCGCGACTTGCAGCTTCGGGTAATAATTGCCGCCGGCCTGCTCGAACGCGCGCGCCCAGCCGTGATCGAACACATATTCGCCGTAGCTGTGCGACTTGGCATACATCGGTGCCGCGGCTACCAGCGTGCCGGTCCCGTCGCGCAACGCGGCGTGCCGCGGCAGCCAGCCGGTGCGCGCGCCGGCCGAACCGCTCGCTTCGACGCAGGACAGAAAAGCGTGGCTGACAAACGGGTTTTCGGCGCCGGCGCAGCGGTCCCACTCCGCCGCGCCGATTTCGGCGATGTGGCCGTGCAGGGTGAGCGAGAGGGTGGGGGATCCGTCTGGCATGGGGCGGATATGGCTCACTACAACGCGATCGCTAGGCGAAAAAGGCTGGGCGAGACGTGCCGTCCCCCCAGACCCCCGCCGCTACTTTGCCTGGGGCACCTGAATGTAGCTGCCTTCGGGTCCGGTGTCTGCCACGTCGATCCGAGCGATTTTGTAATCCGCCGACGTCGCGCCGAAGATATTCGGCACGAAGCTTTGCGGATTGCGGTCGTAGAGCGGAAACCAGCTCGACTGCACCTGCACCATGATGCGGTGGCCGGGCAGGAAAACATGGTTCATTGTCGGCAGTGCAAACCGGTAGGTCTGTGGCTTGCCCGCCGGCACCGGTTCGGGCGCGGAAAAACTGTTGCGGTAGCGGCCGCGCAGGATATCGCCCGCGACCATCAACTGGTAGCCGCCGAGCGCCGGCGTCTGCGGCACCACATCGGGATAGACGTCGATCAGCTTGACGACGAAATCGACGTCGGTGCCACTGATGGTGGCCACCAGATTGGCCACCGGCTCACCGGCGAGCGTCACCGGCGCGGTCAGGCGGTCGGTTTCGAACACCAGCACGTCCGGCCGCGTGCTCGCCTCGCGCTGGTCGCTGGCGAGCCATTGCACCCAGGCGTCGCCCTCCTCGTCGGCGAGCATATGGATCGGGCGCTGCACGAACGGCACCGGCTTGGCGGGATCGGAGACGTAGGAAGCCGTGCCGGGCTCCGTCGCTGCGGCCGGCGCGAAGCCGAGTTTTTGTTCTGGTTGCAGAAATAGTTTGGCCGGCGTGACGGCGCAGTCGCCAGGGCAGGCGGGCCAAGTGGGCAGACGCTCCCAGCGGTTGCTGCCGGTCTGGAAGGCGGTGACGCGGGCGACATCCATCGGCGGTGCTGCGTCGCGCAGATAATGATCCAGGAACGGCAGCAGCACGTTCATGCGCCACCACAGCGACGTGTTGCTATCAAAATGAATGGCACCGAGCGTGCTGCCGTCATCGATGCCCTGGCCGTGATGCCAGGGGCCGAACGACAGATACAGATTCGTGTTGTCCGGATCGGCCGCTTTCAGCGCCTTGTAGACCGCGATCGCGCCGTAAATATCCTCCTGGTCCCACAGGCTGTGCACCAGCATGGTCGGCACCGTGAGCTTGCGGGCGGCGAGGATCTTGTCCACCGCCTGCAATTGCCAGAAATCGTCGTAGGCGGGGTGCTGGCGGATTTTCTGGTAGAAGCCGAGCTGGTCCACGCCATGCTGCACGGCCAGCGCGTCGCCCGGGCCGGCTTGCAGGAACGCGTCGTAATCGTCGTAATGATCGGTCCAGAACTTGATGCTGTTGTCGCTGGTGGCTTCCTGTTCGTAGATGTAATTGATGCTGCCGAGCTGGCGGAACGCACCCTTGTGGAACCAGTCATCGCCGATCCAGCCATCGACCATCGGGTTCATCGGCACCGCGACTTTCAGTGCCGGATGCGGATCGACCAGGCTCATCAGCGTGGTGAAGCCGTCATAGGAAATGCCGATGGTGCCGACGCGGCCGTTGCTTTCGGGGATGTTTTTCACCAGCCAGTCGATCGTGTCGTACGTGTCGGTGGCGTGGTCGACGTCGGACGGGTTCAGCTTGCCCCGTAGGGGACGGTTCATGACATAACCGCCCTCGGAATTATATTTGCCGCGGACGTCCTGCACGACGCGAATATAGCCGGCCTTCACGATGGCGTCGTCGGCGTTGTCATAGCCGTCGAGCGTGCCGATCAGTTTGCCGGAAGGGCCGTATGAGCTGAGGCCGTCGGCGTCATACGGTGTCCGGGTCAGCAGCATCGGCGCGTGCTGCGCGCCGCGCGGGATCAGGATGACGGTGTGGAGTTTGGTGCCGTCACGCATCGGAATCGCGGCGATGCGGCGCGTATAGTCGAAGGTCGCGGATTTGACGACGAGGTGCGCGGGGCGTTCGGACGGGAGCGGGTCGGCGGCGGCACAGAGTAAGGCGAGGAAAAGAAGGAAGGGCTCTTTTTTGAAAAAAAGAATCAAAAAACTCTTGCTATTTGCGGCTGGCATGAGGTTCCAGTGAGCGAATGAGTTGCCGCCGGCAAAGGGCAAAAGTTTTTTGGTTCTTTTTTTCAAAAAAGAACATTTCCTTTTTCCTTGGTTCATACATTAGCTCCTGCGGTCACGGCTTGGTGAAAAGCGGCAGTTCCACAAAGCTCGCATCGGCGCCCGCGTCGAACACGTGGATGGTGGCTTTCTTGTAGGCGTCCGGTTTGGCGAAGAAGATGTTGTCGACGTAGGTTTGCGGGTTGCGGTCATAGAGCGGGAACCAGCTCGACTGGATTTGCACCATGATGCGGTGGCCGGGCAGGAAGGCGTGGCTCGCATTTGGCAGGGTGAAACGATAGGTCTGTTTTTCACCGGCCGGAATGGCTTTCGGTTTGTCGAAGCCGCCGCGGTAGCGGCCGCGGAAAATGTCGCCGGAGACCATCATTTCGTAGCCGCCGAGTTTCGGGTCGCGGCCGACTTCGTCGGGGAACACGTCGATCAGTTTGACCACGAAATCGCCGTCAGTCCCGGTCGTGCTGGCCACGATATTGGCGACCGGTTCGCCGGCGATGCGCACCTTGTGGTCGAGCGGTGCGGTCTCGAACGTCAGCACGTCGGTGCGGCTGGCGGCCGGGCGCTGGTCGCTGACCAGCCAGCTCTGCCAGTCGGCCTCGCCCGCGTCGCCTTCCAGATGCACCGGGCGCGGCAGGAACGGCACCGGTTTGGCGGGATCGGCGGTATATTCGGCGAAGTCGGGCGTGGCGCTGGCCGGCGTGTCGGTGACGATGCCACCGTTCGGAGCGAGGAAATATTTTCGCGTCATCGCGAACGGGCGTGGCGGCGGCCAGCTCGGCACCGGCTGCCACTGGTTGCTGCCGGTTTCGAACACAACGGCGGGAATGACGCGGCCGGGCGGCGGCGCGTCGAGCAGGAAATGGTCGAAGAAATTCTTCAGCAGCACGTGGCGAAAGAATAAAGCCGTGTCGGTGCCGAACGTGATTTCGCCGATATGGCTGCCGTCCAGCCGCTGCTGGTGGTGGAACCAGGGGCCGGCGGCCAGGAACACCTTGCTGTTATCGGTGTCTTTCGGTTTCAGCGCCTTGTAGACATGCAGCGCGCCGTAAATATCCTCCTGGTCGAACAGGCTATGCACCAGCAGCACCGGCACTTTCAGCGGTTGCTGGCCCAGGATGCGGTCCATCGCCTGGTCCTGCCAGAATTGATCATAGGCGGGGTGGGCGAACAGTTTCTGCACGAAGCCGAGTTGGTCGGCGCCATGCAGTTTAGCCATGGCGGCGACGTTACCGGCGGCGAGCCAGGTCTCGTAATCGTCGTAATGATCGCTCCACCATTTCAGGCTGGCGTCGCGGTTGCCCTCCTGGTTGAAGGCGTAGACGATGCTGTCCTGGCGGAAGGCGCCGTTATGGAACCAGTCGTCGCCCATCCAGCCATCGACCATCGGGTTGATCGGCACCGCGGCGCGCAACGCGGGGTGCGGATTGACCAGCGCCATCAGCGACGTGAAGCCATCGTAGGAAATACCCAATATGCCGACGCGGCCGTTGCTTTCAGGGACGTTTTTCACCAGCCAGTCGATCGTGTCGTACGTGTCGGTGGCGTGGTCTACCTTGGTGGGGTTCAATGGGCCGACCAGCGGGCGGGTCATGACGTAATCGCCCTCAGAACGATGCTTGCCGCGCACATCCTGTAGCACGCGGATATAGGCGCCGCTGGTGACGAGTTCGTCGGCGACGTCGCCTTGGCCGATCACGGTGGCGAGATGCGCGCTGTAGCCGGCCGCGAACCTTGCGTCGGCGCCGTAGGGCGTGCGGGTGAGCAGCATCGGCGCGTGCTGCGCCGCCTTCGGGATCAGAATGACGGTGTAAAGTTTCACCCCGTCGCGCATCGGGATCATGGCGGTGCGGCGGACATAATCGAAATTCGCCTCGGCCGGCTTGAAGTCGGCGGGCGTTTCGGTGGGCAGTGCGGGCGTTTGCGCCGCGGCTGCGCCGGTCAGCGACAGGACGGTTGCGGCGGCGAGGGCAAGGATACGCTTCATTATGGCTCCTGGTCAGTCGTCAGCTTTCAGTCATCAGTCGTCGGAGTTCGAATCGGACGCGTGATGGCTGGCGACTGGATTATTTGATTTCGAAAATGGCTTCGATTTCGACGGCGGCGTCGAGCGGCAGGCTGGGGACGCCAACGGCGGCGCGCGCATGGCGGCCGGCGTCGCCGAACACAGCCACCGCGAGGTCGGAGGCGCCGTTGACCACCGCGGGGTGCTGGGTGAAGGACGGCACGCAGGCGACGAAGCCGCCGAGCCGCACCAGCCGCACCACGCGGTCGAGGTCGCCGTCGAGGGCGGCATTGGCATGCGCCAGGATGTTCAGGAAGGATTGCTGGGCGGCTGCTTTGCCGTCCTCCAGCGACACCGCGTCGCCGAGTTTGCCGGCAGCGGTCAGCTTGCCGTCTTTCATCGGCAACTGGCCGGAGACGATCAGCAGATGGCCGGTGATGGCGAACGGGACGTAATTGGCAACGGGCGGCTGCGCGCTGGGAAGCGTGAGCGATAGTTCAGCCAGTTTTGCCGCGATCCGTCCTGCCATGTGGCGCCCCTAGGTTTGGGCGCTGCTTGCACTGGCAGTGGCTGGAATTCAATCCCTTAAGAAAGTGTTCTTTTTTGAAAAAAAGAACCAAAAAACTTTCGCTCCTACGCCCTCATCACCTGACGCGAACTATTTTCCGCTTGCGCGGAACCCAACAGCCAAAAGTTTTTTGGTTCTTTTTTTCAAAAAAGAACACCGTCTTTTTTACCGGCGGCGGGCGCGCACGGGGATGGGAGCGGGCTGTTTGCGCAGCGCGCGCGCGATGGTCGCGCCGAGCAGTGCGAGGGACAGGAACGTCAGTGCCATCTACGCCTCCATCGGGGTGGCGTTCATAATAGCGGGAATGATTTGCGGGTTGTCCAGAATAATCGATCAGGCGACGACACGTAATGCGCGCCGGCGCATCCGCGCCGACGCGCCGCGCGGCAAATCGAGCGGCAGCAGCGGGTCGCGCTCACTGTCGGTTGCAGCGGGCGCGGTCCATTCCGCTTCCGGCAGCGGCCGGCCGAGATAATTCGCCGACAGGCTGCGGAACACGTAATCGAGCAGCGAACTGGCGGCGCCGACCGCAGGGTCGCCTTCCACCAGGCCCGCGGGGCCGAATTCGGTGTTGGCAAAGGCCTCGACGAACGCGTCCAGCCGCACGCCGTGCTGCAGGCCGATGCTGACCGCCTGCGCGAAGCATTCGGCCATGCCACGGAAAGCGGCCGATTCCTTCGGCAGCGTGATGGCGATTTCGCCGAGCGTACCGTCATCATACTCGCCGGTGCGCAGGAAGATGCGGTGACCGCCGACGGCGGCTTTCACCGTCATGCCGGAATGGTGCGCCGGCATCTTACGCCCACGCGCTGCCCGCGGTGGGGAAGGCACCGCGCCCGGCGCCGGCGCCGGCAGGGCGGTGGGCGGCGGCGGCATGACATGCAGGAACGGCGCGATGGCGGCATGCATGGCGCTGTGGGCGGCGTGGTCGGCGATCGGCAGCGGATCGTCGCCTTGCAGCGAGGCGGCGAGCGCGGCTTCCGGCGAGAGGCCGGCGGCGGCGAGGCGATCCTGTGCGGCGCGGCTCAGGCGGCCGGCGCGGACCGGGGCGAAAGCGGGCGCGATGCCGCTGGTCTCGACCCCGAGCAGCGCCTCGGTGACGCTGCTGGGGAAAATGCCGGTGGCGGAGGGCGCGCCGGGCACCAGGCTGGTGCGAAAGCGGGCGGCGGACGCGGCCTCGGCGAGGCCGGCAATGGCGGTGCGCAGCGGCGGCGTCGGCCAGTCGGCCGGCATGGCGAGCAGGTCGCGCTGGTCGCCTTCGAGCGCTTGGGTGACTTCGGCGCGCAACAGGGCGGCGAGGCAGGCGGCGGTGTCGCGGGCGGCGCGGCTGCCATATTCCAGGCCGAGAGCGGCAAGCAGATCGTCCAGCCCGGTCAGGCCGATTTCGTAGCTGGTGGCCTCGGGGGCCAGCAGGCGGCACGCGCGCGCGGTTTGCAACGCGGCTTCGGCGAAAAGTGTGATCGAAAACCCCTGCTCGGGGTCCTGGAAGGCGCCCAGATTCAGCACGAAGCCGGGGGTGGCGCCTTGGTCCATGGTCCAGACCGGCGGCGTGGGCGCGGCCTGGCGGCGGCGCAGCAGGCCGTGCAGGCAGAGCGCGATATCGGGCGAGAGGCCTTGCAGGCGGGCGCGCTGCGCGATGACGCCGAGCCAGACCGACGATGCGGCGGCGAGCGAAATGGGCCCCTCGCCGGGTGCCAGGGCGGCAAGCGCCTCGGCGGACGCATCGTCCCACGCCGCCGGGATCGTGACCGGGCGGGGTGCGCCATCGGGGTCGGAGGCGGCCATGACCTGCCGCATCCGAACGCCCTGCCAGAGACGGATCGTTCGCATGGTTTGGATGCTAGGCAGGTCAGCGCGACTCGTGAACACATATTTTGCGGCGAGTCGGGCGGTCACTAACAAAATCTTGTGGATAACGCCGTCTGCGGGTGCGCTGGACCGGCCGTGCGCCTGCCCCTATATCTGGGCGCATGAATATCGGCACGCGCCTGTTTACCCTGTTTCGTGGCCTTCAGGTCGGTCAGGATGAATTGGGCAACCGGTATTATGAGGAGCGGAAGCAGCGGCCGGACAGTTTGCGGCGGCGGCGGTGGGTGATGTTCAAAGGCGCGGAGGAAGCGAGCGTGGTGCCGCCCGAATGGCACGCGTGGCTGCACTACACGACGGACGCGCCAATTGCCGCCACCGCGCGACGCCCTTGGCAGAAGCCGCACGAGCCCAACCTGACCGGCACGGGCGCAGGCTATCGGCCGCCCGGGCATGATTATCGCGGCGGGAACCGCGCGCCGGCCACCGGCGATTATGAACCTTGGACGCCGGGGAGCTAGGCGATGGCGCGACATAATCCGGCCGAGCTGGTG
>Ga0116228_10001782_pt1 | contig 18105 bp, 16 predicted proteins | sample S1TSphfallax_2_FD_89694 | JGI IMG/M metagenome (GOLD analysis project Ga0116228, IMG submission 89694) | Host-associated microbial communities from peat moss isolated from Minnesota, USA - S1T2_Fc - Sphagnum fallax MG | ecosystem: Host-associated > Plants > Peat moss > Unclassified | place... | reverse complement strand
TCAAGCAGGTCTTGAATCTAAGTTTCCGAATCTCAAGCGGGTCCTGAATCTACGTATCGAGATCTCAAGCAAGTCCTGAATCTACGTCTTGCGAAGTTCAGAGAGTCCTGAATCTATGTGCTCGAGATCCCAAGCGGGTCCTAAATCTTCGCCTCTGGGATCTCAAGCGGGCCCTGAATCTCCGTCTCGGCGTCTCAAGCGGGTCTTGAATCTACATCTCAAGTTCTCAAGCAGGTCCTGAATCTACGCCTTGGGATTTCAAGCGGGGATCCTAAATCTAAGTCTCGGGGATCTCAAGCAGATCCTGAATCTACGTTTCGAGATCTCAATAAGGTCCTGAATCTACTTCTCTGGATTTCAAGTGTTTCCTATGTTTTCTAGATTTATATGTTTCAAGATCTCAATTGGGTCCTGAATCTACTACGTCTTAGGATCTCAAGCCAGTCCTGTATCTACGTCTCAAGATCTCAAGTGGGTCCGGAGTCCGGGCCTTGGGATCTCAAGCGGGGGTCCTGAATCCACGTCTCAGGATCTCAAGCGGGTCCTGAATCTTCGTGCTCGGGATCTCAAGCGGAGACGCCGCGACGACGGACGGAGCGACGTTGGGTGCTTCCGCGGAGACGTCGCGCACGACAAGCTTCCCGGCGTGCGGAAACCAGCCACGTTCGTGTGCAGCAGGCAGGCAAGAGTGTTGCATGGACACTGAGGAAGAAGAAGAGAAAGAGTGAAACAGACAGACAGAGAAACAAATACACAACAGCAAGCAAGCTCTAGATATCTTCTTCTCGGCCTGATTCTAGTGCCCTAATTTTGATTGGGGGAAAACCCACAAGAAGAGACAGAACCACAACCAGCACCACCAGCAGGAGGGGAGGGGAACGGGGGGTGGAAGCGTGGAGAACAACATTGGGAGAGAGATGGATGCAGGCAACAAGGGAAGTGTAAGAGAGGAGTGTGTTGGAGATGGGGTATTCGTCTATACCCTAGAGCGAGGAGGTATACGAGCCGTTTTCAGTAACTGGGGTGCAACTCTCATGTCTCTTTTTGTACCTGATGCCGCAGGTTTGTAATTTGTAACCCCCCATTTTAGGCGAGATTTGAATATGCTAACTTTTTTGACTCTTGAAGCTACGGTTTTTTATTATGATGATGATCTTGAGCTAGGGATGCTTTTTTTGTTGGTCTCAAAGAAAAAAAAAATTGCAACCAGCATGCGGGGGCCAGATAGGAGGAGACAGGAGACACCTACCTACGTACCTACCTACCTATGTGGTGATGATGGTTTTGAGATGGTGAGTAGGGATGCTGGTGGTGCATGGCAGGGGAGAGTGGAGATATAGTGCTTGGGTTTGACACACTCGGTCCATACATGGCAAGCTCCTTTCTGCTTTCAAGGAACAAAGCTCAGTGTAATGCAATGCAATATCCATAAATATATATGTGCTTTCTCCTGCTGCCTAGTGAAATTTGGGCAATTCTACAATGAAGAATCCATCATACATCTAATCTGCACAAAGGTAGAGATCTTTGTGCAAACAGGATTTGTGTAAAACAGAAAATCCCGATTTGTAGAAACCACACTCTTGAAACTCAAGTTCAAGAATTTCTCTGGGGATGAGGATGCATGGACAGATCATGTGCTGTGACTTAAGTCCTGCCTCCTTTTGAAGGTGCAAGACAATAGTGATGATATTGCCCAAATTTCCACCTGAAGTGTCCTTTGTTATTCCTAGTCTTAAGTGTCCTCTTCACAGTCCTTTGTTGCAGATGGTTGGTTTTAAACCCATGGTTTACCCAAGGATAGCTGCTGTCAATTCTTCCATGTATCAAACTAGCAGCAATTGCATTTATTACCTGCAAGTGGTTATGTCCCCCACTACGCCTTTGGTAATTTGCTAACAGTTTACAGTGAACTACATTATTGCTGTTATGGATGTTATGAGTTTGAGGTGTTGTGTGTTTTGGGTTATGGGTGCAGGATGGCACATCACCTTACTTTGGTGCAATTGTGGGGCGAGTAGCCAATCGCATTGCAAGGGGCACATTTTCTGTTGACGGGGAGCGCTATAATTTGCCTGTCAACAATGGTCCCAACACTCTTCATGGTTGGTGGTTGGCTTCTGTCATATGCAAACACAAAAAGTGTGCAAAACTCTGAAAACTAGAACTTGCGCATTGATTGAATCAGCAAATGTTCTTTCCTAGTGGGATGAAATCAAGGTCTTGTAAAGCCGTTAAGGCTGGCAGAATTTATACAATTTGAAGTCTAGTTTTGGTGAGTCTGGAGCTGGATGTTTTTGTCATGGAACAAAAGGGCTAGGTTTCTAGTGTGATTAAGCAGGTACTGTGACATTATGCTGATCAGGGGATGTGTTTTGTGCAGGTGGTAATGTGGGCTATGACAAAGTGTTGTGGCAGTCTGCAATGGGAAGTGATTGGGAGGGACCTAGTGTGCAGTTCACATATCAGAGCTTTGATGGCGAGCAAGGTGCATTATTTGCTCTTACCACATGTTTGCATGCCATGAGGTTTAGTAAATTTGGTTTCATAGGCCCTTGAATCAGAAGCATTTTTAGGGTATGAGCTCAGAAACTGCAGACCCTGTCTGCAAGTCCTTTGGGTGTTCGAACTTGGAAAAAATTATCACCTGCACAAAAACATCACTAATTATTTTGGTGCTTGAATTTAAAACTGTGAAAAGAAGACATGGCCAGCTTAATGGCCCACTAATTACTTTTGGTGCTTGAAACTTGTGGCAGGTTTCCCAGGTGATGTAGATGTTTCTGTGAGGTACACACTTATCAGTGGTTCAGAGCTCCGGACACACATGGAAGCAAGGCCATTGAGCAGGAGCACACCAATCAGCCTGGCCCAACACAGCTATTTCAACTTGGCAGGCCATGCCTCTGGAAAGGATGTCTTGGAGCACAGATTGTGCCTGGGGAGCTCAAGCTACACTCCTGTCAATGATAACCAAATTCCCACAGGGGAGGTGACACCTGTACAGGGGACGCCATTTGACTTCCAAGAAGAAGCCACTATTGGCAGCAGGATCAGAGAAGTTCCAGGGGGATATGATCATAATTATGTGCTCACAGGTTCTAATTTTGCCTCTTCTGCTGCTCTTGGGGATGAGCATGGTGGGGACAAAGCTATGGGCACTTTGCACCTTGCTGCCCGGCTTTGGGAACCTTCAAGCAAGCGGGCCATGGAGGTATTTACAACTGCACCTGGTGTGCAGTTTTACACTGGGAATTTCTTGAATGATGTGATAGGGAAAGGAGGTGCTGTGTATGGCATCCACTCAGGATTGTGTTTGGAGACACAAGGATTCCCGAATGCTATCAATGAGCCCAATTTTCCTCCTGTTGTTGTTCGGCCTGGGGAGACCTACAGACATGTCATGGTCCACAGGTTCTACACCCTGCAATGAGCAAAATCTTTGTCAAGCATTTGATGCTTGTTTTGACTTTTGAGTTATGGGCCCTCTTCAATCTTACAAGTTATGGGCACACTTCCGAGTTGGACTTGGTGGTGCTTCCAAGCCAAATGAAGGATCTTGTAGTTGCAAAACTCCTGCAGAAGCGGACCTGTCTTCTCTTGTTCCTCTTCTGAGATTGCAGAAAATGGGTAGTGAATTGCCAACTTGCAATGTCATGTTGTCCCAATGTACCCAAAAAAACTGGGTGGACACTTCAGGTCTTGATTCTAACCACATTTTCAGGCATGTAGTTTTGGGAAACCATGGCACTGCCACATCTGGTTTTTGTCACTGGACCTTTGCATGTGTCCAGGCTTGTGAACAGCTTTTAAACAACACTATTCTGTTGCTAATGCTTTCTTTCACCATTTATATGTGCATTTTCTCTTGGCCTTCAGTCCTCAAAAGGAGCACCTGATATACCTTGAATTGTAGTACCTGGAAATCAAGTACTTTTGGCAGTATTCTGATTTTTGGTTCAGCAGATGCACATGTGGGTTCAGAGAATCTGACATCTGAAGAATGCCCACGGGGCTATGGCTGGCTCTCATGCACCAATTCACTGACATCTCTGTCCATACTAAGGTTCAAGTGAAATGAGCTTGGGGGATTATGAGAGGGTGATTTGCAGCAATTGCTACAGTGACTTGACCAAAGGATGGACACATGCAATGTTGTTTCCTAGTAGCCTCAATCTCCTGCATCTATCAGGTAGCTCCTGGATATGTTTGGGCAGATGTATCTGTGGACTGATCTGGTCTTGGAGTCTGATGTCTTTTTTTTATCATAATCTCATTGGCTTTTTTTTTCATTTCATGTGTGCGAGGCAGGGGGATATGCAAAAGGGTCATCAACAAAACTCACACTTGCAATTTTGTTTTCTTGTATGTGAAGCTTTGGAGGATACTGCATGCAAGCAGTCAGCAATTTTGACCAGATGCATTAGGATTGCATCAAGATTAATAGGGTGACTTTCCTTGCTTGTTTGTGAGCTTGTGGAGATATACATATAATGGACAAAGATGTATATTTCTTTTGATGCCACAGTTGTTTGACATTGGAATTGTGGGCTTTGCATTATTTAGTCAAACTATGGTACAGGCACCCAATATCATTGTTGTACCTAAAATCCTGGACTAAGGCTGTCTCCTATCACCATTTTGCAGAGGAGGGAAAATGGTATGCAATTTATTATCATGGTTTAGTGTCACTTAAGCACAACTTTCTCCTCTAACAGGATCAATGATAGATTTCATAACGACCAACTTTTTTGTATTTAGTAGGATAGTTATGGAATTTATTGGCCTTGCCTAACAAGGCAAAAGATATTGTGTTTAGATTCATTATAGAGTACAGTAGCTAAAGGGATTTTGGCCCCTAGGTAGTAGGTCTATTTTTATATGAGGATTCTTGAAAGATGATGTTTTGGCTTGTGTTGAAACTTGAGATTAGTTATAGAGTTATGATATCTTGAACGATTTTGGTTTGTTTTAAAGGATTTTTTTGAAGACTATATTTTTGCATGGTGAAATATTTGAATTTCCATAATTCTTATTTTGCTTGAAGATACTTTTTAATGTAAATTGCAAGGCCACAGTAGGACAGATCCCTTGTTTTGTATGTATTGTATGCATCTATCATAACATATTTATGTTTGTTATGAAGATGGTGTAAAGGTTGGATTCAATCAAAAGAGGAGTTGCATCGATTCATACCAACTTTTCACTCCCTACAAAGTTATTTATCACATGCTTGTGGATGAGGTCAAGAGTGAAATGAGATGTCTAACAAAAAGGCATTTAACAAATGCTTATTCTTCACTTTTGTCACATGTGCCCAAACTTTGTAAAGAGCATTGTCTATCCATATTAATATCTTGAGAACAAGAACTTTGCACGCCGAAAGCACTTTTCACGAAGTAACCTATGGTCTGAATTAAGTTAGGCTACCACTAGTTTTCAAAAATTCATGACTAATTGTACAAAACTCCTAAATTTACAATTTCATGCATTTCAGGGAGAGATTTTGTTTTGTTTTTCTTGAGAGTGGGTGGGTTGGGGTGGGTTACAAGAGGTTTTGTTTTGTTTTTTTGGGACTCTGGATTGATGGGTCAGGGGGTTTGGGTGGGTCCTTTTATTTTATTTTTCATGATGGGTGGGCTGAGGGGTTGGGGTGAGGGGTTTTGGGTGGGTCCTTTGTTTTATTTTATTGTTTCAGGATGGGCGGACAGTGGGGTTGGGTTGGGAGGTTTCATCAGAATTTTCTTTTGGGGGTCATGGAGGGTGAGTTTGGATTCCCCCCCCCCCCTTGTTTTGGCCTTTCACATAGCATAGGGTCTGAGTGTTTTTTTTAGGGTTTAGGGTGTGGAGGGTTGCGGGTGATTCAAGCCCTCTAGGTTTTGTTTGTGACAGGTTATACAAGTGGGAGGCATCTCATTTTTGTTTTGTTTTGTCCAAGTCCCTTCTCACTTGGGAGTGTCAAGTCTCTCATTTTTATTGAGAGCCCAATTTAATCTCATTTTATTTATCTTTGAGTAGGTCATTCCACTTGTTATTTCATTTTTGACAGCTCATTCCACTTAATATCGTATTTCGTTGACCCATTTTACTTATGGCTTATTGAGTTTATTGGGCCCTGCCCCCACAGGGACAGGGACTATTGCATTGGATCCAACTTTTGGAAGCTTTATGTTATTAGAACCGATTTCATATTAGATGAACTGGTGCTTTTGGTGAAAGTGTTTAGACTGTTTAGATTGGAATGGAATTATTTTTGGTGTTCAAAGTGTGGACACAGTAGGTAGATGTACAACATTATATTGATTGGCAGGGCCAGCATGTTTGTGATGCCTTGTTATTCTAGGTTCTAGCTCAAGCTCCTCTAGCAACAATGAAGAACTACTTGAGGAGATTACTATAGAGGATTGTATTGCGATATAGTCTACAATTGCTTGTCAACATTTGGAAGTACTTCACACCGGCAGAGTCGAAGCAGGCAGGCAATTAATCAACCTCAGTGTAGGTGTGTGAAACATCTTTGTGATCATGTGGGGCATGCTAGATTTGTTTAAAACCATAGACAATTTAACTCTAGTGGAGTTTGAGGAATTAGTGCAACTTTTAATACTAATTATTATTAAACATGCCAGGTCAACAGATGAGATGCATCACATTTCTGGGTGACTGTTTAAATTGTTCTCAAAACAAAACTGGCTTAGTTTCATCCTAACATGATGTCTCTTTGTGCAATTGGAACAAGAGTGCAATAAATAATAATGATATATTTATTGCATCTTGCATCAATTCCATCATTGTTGATGATATTTGATGGCTCATTGGCAATGAGTGATGCTTGTTGGCAACACCACTTTCACAATTCCAAGGCTACATTGAATTTATTGATGGAATATTTATCAAAATTTGTAAGTTGTAAAACAATCCTACCCATTAGAGTTGGTTTAATGTGCAATTTTTTTTTTACATTAACAACATAGTGGTGGACCATTGTGGGTTCATATATTTGGATATCAGGTATTCGAGGTCATACCATGATGCTAGTAGTTTGCACCAATCTAACATTCACAAAAATTGGTGTTAGTATTTTGTGCACAACAACAAGTATTTTGAATACTTGGGCAATCCTAGTCACATAGACAAAGAGATGTTCATGATGTGCCACATTGGGAGGCATTTAAGGGTTTAGGGTTTTGAATATAGTGTTTTAGGGTTTAGGGTTCAAGTTTAAGATCTTTCAAATTAGGATTTAGGGTTTACAATTTTAGGATTAAAGTTTTAAGGCTTAGGGTTCATGTTCTAAGTTATTAGGTTTAGGTTTAAATTATACTTCAAAAGTTGCATGTTTAAGGTTTGGGGTATATAAGTTTTAAGGTTTAGGTTAACATTTTAAATTTCAAGTTTTTTTTCGAATTCTAACTTGATTAACTTACAACAAAATCCATGCACAAGTTTTCGGGTTGGGGTCGAATGGGGCATTGGGGGATTTAAATTTAAATGGAGAAGGTTAATGAAATGTTTTGATTCAACAAAGGAAAAATATAATTGTTTATTTAAGGTAATTACATTACTAATAAACATCTAACACAAGCATTGCTAAAACTTCACATTTGAAGTTATTGGCAAACACCAAAATGACCCAATAGAATATATTTGGGATATTGGTAAAAACTAATTATAGGTCTAACAAATCTTTGACCCTAGCCTTGAATTTTACATTTTCTAATTACCCTCAAATTGGTTATTTTGAATGCAAGGCATGTTCATAATCAAGGTAGCAAAAAGGAAGGTCTAATAGAAAAAGACTACAAAGGACTATTTTGGATTTTTATTACATTTACTATTTCATGATTATAGGGGATTGGCATATGATTATAACTAAAATGTCATGTTAATCTATTAAAAAAATCTAAGAATAAACTAGATATAATATAGATTTCTTTTTTAATCCTTTTAAGTAATTTGGATCCTTGTTTCAATTGCAATTTTCATCTTAAAGGAATCAAAAGGAATGTATTAAACAATGCAATTGATTTCAATTTTCTTTCATAGATAAGTAATGCATACATCTATGTTTGGCAATGTTCATATAATGCATTTGATTAAATAATATATGATACAAGAATTTTGAAGGCTTTAGAATCCATTCTCAAAGGGCAACAAGGAAAATGAATTTTTTTTGGTTGATTTTTTGTATTCACCAAGCATAGAATTTGTGAGCCCAAGTGTTGAAAAAATGTGCAAGAAATTTTCATGCAAGAAAACATGTTAAGTTGTATATGAAAATTTATGGATACATTTTCTGCATTTCTAATTTTTACCAAAATATTTATGCATAATTACAGATACATGTGAAAATTCACCACCACCATGAAAATGATCATAATTTGAATTATATAATATTTTTCATTTAATTTTTTTCCATTTAGATTCTATAATTGGAAGATAGTAAAACCAAAGTCTTTGAGTCCTTTGGTCAAAAAGTGGTACCTTAATTGTGAATATGCCTTGCATTCTTATTTTTTAATTAACATTTACCTTTGCTTATAACAAAAATGTTAAAACATGTAACAAGGAACCAAAAAGGGCATTAGGTGTTAAACATAATTAGTCAAAATCAAACATTTTTTTTATATTACCATTTGAAACCATAGTAATCATGGCAAGTTAGTCCTTTTTCCCTCATATGAATGTCAAAAAACTTAGAATAAAAATTTATTTGATCCAATTTTAAGTTTTGGTTTTTATTTATAACATTTCAAAATGTACATATATTCCATCAAAAAAAGTCAATTTCACAAAGGACTATCAAAAGGACTCATACAATAAAATAATTTCATTGAAAAAATCTAAATGATAAGAACATATTAGCCACATTTTAAAAACATTCATAATTTTTAAAACGTGAAATTTTAAAACGTTAAAATTCAAAGGATGTTTCAAAATTTTCTTTAAATTTTTAGAGCTTCAAAAGTGCTTTATCACATATAAATGGACTATAATTTACATGATGGATTAAAAAAAAAAAAGAACTTAGAGTTCAATATAACTAAAGAATGTGAAATTTTAAATTTTGGTGACGATTTCAAATTTTGAACATTTTTCAAGATGAAATATTGAATTGTAAAGAATCTACACATTATTGGGTTAAACCATGGTAAAGTAGACAACTAAATCTCCTTGGTAGTCTACTTGACAAGTATAAAATAAATTAAAAAAAAAATTCCATCATAAACCATTTGTACATGGAATATTTTTATTTGAGTGCTCAAAGACAAGATAGTTCTTCATTATTGTGCATTAACTTTTGAACTCCACATTGTAAAAGTAAGTTGAAAGTAGATTTGCAATCTACTTTTCAACTACTTTTTGTATTGTGGATGTTTGTAAAATATGTGGTAAATAGGTTTTAATAGATAGATTTTATATTTGTTAATATGGCCACACCTCAAAACTATAATGATATCTATATCCCAAAAGTATATATTAAGCAACTGAGTTTTAAAAGGAAACTAAAAGTATCCCCATTTACAAATTTACCATTCGGCAAATGGGGATATTTTTGGTCTACTTTTATTTGGTCTTAATTTTTTTAGAAGTGAATTCTTATAGTTATAACATAGGTGTGGGATGGTTTACAATTAGATTTCCACCCATTTTAATGTTACTTGTTCAATTTTATATGCGCAATGTAGTGTAAATCTAGAGACATTCATTTTTTGGGTATACTTTACCATGCTTTTACCCTTTTAAAAATTCATTTTTATTCAATCATGATTAACAAAAAAACATGTGATGCATTGGAGAAAATTAAATTTTTTAAAGAAAAAGTTACAAAATATTTCATTCAATATTTCATTTGCATGGAGAAGTTACTTTTGGGGAAAAGGACTTGAAGTCCTTTTCCAAAGTAATCTGTTTGGTTCGTTGTTATAGGTTTTGACCCAATACCTCCCATTCCTTTACATTGGTTTCTAGTTTGTTGACAATAATGGCAAGGGTTTTTGATTGTGATTATAACGTTTCCAACTTAGTCATTGGTCTTTCAATTAATGTACTTGTAGATGTAATAGGAGGTATAGTTGATGACCATGCCATATCATTTGACATAGGAATAGGGCTAGAAGTGGAATGATATGATGGACTTCTTGGCATTCCATAAGGATCTACCACCTCTTCAATCCATTCCATGTTGCATGTATGTTGGTTGATTTGAGTTATGCCAAAACATAGTCACTTTACAACATGGTTTTCTTTACAACCTCCTCATTTTCCATTTTTATATTTAGTTCTTTCAATGTATTTCATAATTTGTTTAATTAGTTTTCATTGTGGAAAGCAAAGGTGAGGAATTGCAACTTATAATCTTAATAAATAACTTTCCAAACTTTGTCGGGACAAGATTTTATGTTTCATTACCAAAAAGAAAAGTTTTTTTTATCAAAAAATTAGTTAAGAAAAGCCCCCTTGTGGTAATTTTGCCTCACCATCCAACTTGACCAAAATGCCATTTTGGGTAAGTTGATTTGTACATGTTTGTGTTGACCGGTGTTTTTTTGACTAAAGGGTCAATGGACATTTTGACTAGTGAACATTTTGACTAATCAATATGATTAGTTGTCATTTCAAGACCATTGGTAAAAAAACCACATTATCTATTTATGCCACATGTCACAAATATATGACATTTTGAGTAACAACATGACAATGTATGGTGGCATCTCTATTGGCATTTTCATTCATCTTGGAGCCTTGTGTTATTGATTTATTGCATGTCATTATTATGTCACTTTTTTTTATTAAAGTGCATGGTTGCATTTCTTAGTGACGCCTATCATCATTTGCATTATCCATGAAGCTATTCAATTGGTTAGTTACACAACTAAAAATGAATGTTTTATTGGATTAATCTTAGTTGAATGTTCGTATGGCTTAACTGATTGCATTTGGTTGTTTATGTGCATGTTGGGGGTGACTCAAATCCTTTTGACCATTTTTGGTGTAGATACATTATTGTGTTTCATACTAACACTAAAACCAAATGTTATAATGGTGCCAATTTCATATTTACCTTTTTTGTTTTATAAGACCAACCATTACATGTACATTGGTTTTATTGACCAACATTGGCTTTTGTGAGAATGGTACAACTCTTATACAATTGACCTTGCTTGGTTTTCAAACAAAAAGATATGCATATATTATTTGACTGTTAAAAATATCAAAATAACTTTCAAATTTACATTTCATAATCATAATGCAATTCAACACTAGAGTTGAAATCATAGTTTCAAAAGGTCTTCTATGCCCCACACACACTACTTGCATGCACTACTTATGGAACACAATTAATTAATGGTTTTCATGCTGCAAAATAATGCCATTTCGCATTTCACTCACCCTTGAAGCATTTAGGTTTGGAAATGGTAATTTTATAAACCTTTTTTAATTTTTTTTTAAAACTATAATTTAATGTGCAAGTGCAATAATGTTCCCATGGAATGTGATCCTTGGCACACTACATATTTCACTAGTCGCACATGGTAGTTTGCTAGCAAAGTTGAAGATGTCAACCTTTGCATGTGGTTTCAAAACCTACAAGCCAAACAACATTCATCACATTGTTATAGTTTTGGTTATGTTCAACTAAGTAATGATTTAAAAAAAAGTGTGGATAACCAATCATAATTAAATATAACAAGCATAGGTGAGAAAGTACTTGGGACTAAAGGTTTGAAGATTGCAATTTAGAAAACATTAGGGTATTTGAGAGGTTTGAAATTTTGTTACTTTATATCAACTCCAATTTTAGCTTATGACAACCATTATAGAAGCACATGACATATATCAAACTTATGTATGAATAGTAACTGAAGCAAAAATTGCAAACAACTTATCATGCCATATCATTTAACATTAACAATTATGGTATGATAATGTTTATTAACTATTTGAAACCATCTACACTTCAACAAATTTCAATTTATTGTTGGGAGATAAATGAATGGTGTGCTCAAAGTTTTGTTGCCTTTCAACACTCTTAACAATGCATTCAAACTAGGTTGTAAAATACCATGGAGTCATTAAATAGAATAAAAATTTGAAAACCAAGTGCATGTAACCTATCAAATGCCATATTCCAATTTAACCTACAAGTGGATGATTAAATTACAAAAGTGACACAAATGTCCCAATATAATTCACCCCTAATGTGGTCATTTTGCTGGGAGATACATGTTTGTGTTTTTGAAAACACATTAAAAAAATGTGTTTTGGTATTCTCAACTTCGAAAACATTCATCTTTGCCTTTTCTAAGCTCACTACTTGATTGTTTACCTTGTGTGTGCCCATTGTAGTTAGGTCAATTGTAGTATAATAATCATGAAAACTTGGGATTCACCTGCACTTTGGTATATACACATTAGGGCATGCTAGTGTTAAATCATACATTTAAAATTTTGCATAAAAATTTATTGTGGTTGAAGAGTTGTTTATAAGATTAAACTTTCTCATAACCAAACAATTAATATTAAAACCCACTTGCTTACCCTTAAATAACAAGGGAATTCTCTTGTGGAGCATTTGCAACTTTGGAGTTGATTTGGTCAAGATAACAATGTTTTTAGGCTCTTGCACATTTTATACAATATTGTGAAGTTGAATGTCAAATGAAAGTAGTAATAAGTAATCATAGTTTACCATCATCCTTTGTTGACACATTTTTCTTCTACAAAACCCATGAAACTTAGGAAAGATATCAACCTTTATTTAATTGAAAATTTTCAAGTTCCAAATACTAATAATTCAAACCATGTAGTTCAAAAGAACAAGGCCAAAGTGAGACAAACCCATTTGAACACCATTGGAACTCAATGGTTGCATAATGGTCATTGTTGTGGTTACACCATCACATTTAAAATTCTTAAAAAGATCACAAGGTTTTTTAATTGCTATTAAATGACACCATGGGAATCTTCTCACATTTTTGTGTTTCTTTTTTTTGCAACTTATGATACCAATTTTTGTTCACAATATCAACCAATTATGCCATCATCCCTTCCAAGGCACTAAGTTTCTTATGCAACTATTTGTTTCACTTGAACTTGGTGTGCATTGAATCAATCCTTGTTGCTTGTTGCCTTATAAAACCATTTACAAAATATAGAAACATCAAACATCTTATACTAAAAATGCACTTGGCACAAGATACTAATCTCCTAACAAAAAGAAAAGATGGGTTTAACATCCATGCATGAATTACCCAAATTGTTGAAGATAATGAGAGCTTAAGTCATTGTTTGGTCTTACCATATTCATAGAAGGAAAAGTTCAAGCGTAGTGGGTAAGCTTTGTAGGGACCCTATGTTTTTCAAGGGTTTTTCATTTTCTTCTACTAATGTAGGTGTTCGTCCCAATTCAATCTCCTAAGCATGTCAACATGTGTGCAAGTACAAGGCTCTTTCAACACAATACAAACTTTGGAATGCAATTGGCATTAAAAATTACTTGGAAGTGTACATATAAGGCACTAGGTGCAAACAGATAACACAAGCCACACTCGCTTGCTTTTTGATTGCTTTTGTGATTGCTTTTGGAGAAATATTTTAAAAATATTCTTGAAGTATTCTTGAAAAAGTCTTCAATTTTTTTTTTAAATTAATTTTTTTTTCATATTATTTTATTAAGGTTCATGTTAAAAATTTGGTTAAAATTTCATTTTCAAAAAAATTGAAATCCATTTACAAGTCTTTTTACTACTTAAAAACAAGGGTTACAATGCTTAATGAATGCTTTTGTTAGTTTTTTATTCATTGGATTAATTTCAAATCAATTCACATGTTCCCATGATATATACTACAAATAAAACTATGTAAAAAAATCTTACAATTTCAACATCAAATTAAATTACGACTTTAAAACATGAAAAAACCAAGCAAACCTTATACTTGTTATGGTACATGATATTGTGATTGCATTTGGGTAAAAAAATAATAGCCCACCAATGGCTAGAATGACTTGGAGTTATTCATGCCAACATGGCACAATTCTCTATTGCCTCAACTTATTTGCTTTAGAAGCAATAAGGGATTTCATATTCTCCCAAATCTTTTCACTACAATTTTAGGCCTTGGTGCATTAGCCTCAATGAGAAGCTTTTAAGGAATGAGTTTGTTCTTCATAAACACATTCCCTTGTGCCTTGAACTCATGGTAGGACAAATCCTATCTAACGTATTCCTAGTTTTCCTCCAACCTATTTTTCATTGCATTCATCAAAGCATGGGGTTGAGCATTGATATTGTCTATGCTAAGATCCAAACAACCACAATACTCACACAAAATGTTTACCCAAATGTTTTTGTGGGGGGTTTTGGTTTTCCAATTGAATTGTGTGACAAAAAAAAGGTTTATACCTATTCGCCTTTCTTTCAATGGCTATGTTTCATATTTTGCTCATAATTTCCCTATGAGCCGTGCATTCTGGGGCCTGGCACGCTGTCTTGTTCAACTCAACAGTAAGTGAATCCTCCCCAATTTCCACCACAACAAACTTTTTAGGATTCCCTATGGGACCATCCAGGAAAACTTGAATTTCCCCTTGGAAACATGAAACAGTTTGTTAGACAATGGGAAAATACAAAGATTCCTTTATTTTGCACTTAGAAAATAAGAATAAAACATTGAAATATCAGTCCCACAATTCACTTGAGAGTTTTCCTTGTGTTTTGTTAATAGAAGTTTGGATAGTTGCAGCTACTTCAGCTGTCACAGGGGTTTGTCCAACTAGCATTTGACGTGGACCAACTCCTTGTTATCAGACGTTGCCCATCGCTATTGACACTAAGGTTTGCAGTGTTTGAAGTTTGCAATGCCCAATAGTTTGCATTTGTTGCAAAGCCTCCACACACCATATTATTCACCTTTGGAAATCCAATCAAACCACCTTGCAAACTAGAAAAAATGTTCCCTAAATTGCTAGGGATACTATTCATGTTCATACTAGGTAATTGATTGGGCAGTTGTCCTGTGATCACGTTGGTTGGCATGGCACTGAAATTATCTGCAAGCTAAGGAGTCATACCCCATAAGCCATCTAAAGCATGCTATGAGTTGAATTTTTTTCCCTTTCTCTGAAACCATGAGGTTCTACAATTATTTGATGGTTCTAAAGGGGGCCTACTGAGCTACAACGCTTGTTGTACAAACTTATCCCTAAAGGAGCATTATGATATCAGATTGTCAGGCATTCTCCACAAAGCAGTCCTCTACACTATGGAGACAGGGTGTTTTTTGGTTTCAAAAGTTTGGCGAATTTTTCCAAATTTATGGCAAAATTTTCGAACTTTTACTTAAAATATAAATTCTTGATTTTAAAAAAAATCACTAGTTTTTTTTTTTTCCGGCGAATTTTCGCAATCTGGCCACCCAAAAAAAGGGCTGGCGAATCCAACAAAGGGATTTTTGACATCAAAAAAACAATTCGCCATATCTTAACAAAAAAAACTTTAGAAGTCGCCAGAATTAGACAGTGTGTTGCTGTAGGTCGCCAGAACTAGGCAGATTCCAAAAAAGATCTACTAGTCCACCAGGACAGTCGCCATTTACTGCTAATTAATGCTGAGGATCCTAACCAGTGCACCTACTTGAGGAATTTGAGAAAAAAGCACTGGTTACCACAGCGAGAAAATTCACCAAGAAAAGAAACTCTGCATGGAGACACAGAGACTCCGCCCTCGGTGCTCACACAGTACTTCCCTGATAGCACAGCAGGGCCTTATCCTGCATAACAACCGAGGTAATCAATGGTTTTTTCAAACAGAATTCATTTTCAAAGATCTTATTGGCTTACATCCTGCACCCTAGGAAATTTACAATCTCACACACTCCGCCCTAGGGCTCTTTTTGTAAGCCTGATTACTAAATGTAACCTGCCCTATAACTATACTAAGAATTCTCTCCGAGGTTGGCTAAGAGCTAACAGGACAGCAGCTCACCCTACCAAGCTCACCATGGTCCTAAGCTGGACTGGGTCCTACCCAAATACATAATCGTTTGCAGGACTGTAGATACTAGTAGTTCAAGTATTGCTTATTGTTGGAGACCTATATGCATTACATAAGAGCATCTCCAACGTTGCTCAGTATGTAACTCTGGATAGTAAAATTAAATGTTTAAGTTTATCTAGTTTTTTTTTTGGCAACCCCACCAATAAAACTGAAACTGGAACTGAATATACATGCGGGACTACTAATAGCAAACCACCTGGACTAACCATTGTGATTGACCAATCAGAATTACTGAGCTGCAATCATGTGCAATTTATTACACTCTGTTTGGGAGGTGCACAACTGTGTTGAGCCTTTCACCAGTCCCGGGAAGCTGCACGAATTTGGTGCTAAAAAATCAATTTCCTGAGCAAAACCAGCACATTTTCACATTTTCACAATAAATTTTACTGTTTGGAGTCACATAGTGAGCACCGTTGGAGATGCTGTAAGGCAAAGACTAATCTGCATAAGAAATTCCATCTGGAAAAAGGAACCCTCAAAGGCAATTTCCTTGCACACCCTTCAAACGTTGCCCCTCTCAGCGCTTAACACTGAAATCGCTTTCTGCCCAGGATAGTGAACAAATATTCCTCAAACCGAGTGACCAAGCTCAAAGGTGATGTAAGAGCTGTGTATATTCTTTGTGAGTCAATGAATAATATATATCTATAAGCGAATCCCCCTATATTTAAACTAGAGGTTCTTTATAATTTTAATGCAACTTCGACATTGAATTTTCAACAACTCTTAGTATAAAGCTTAGCTCTCCTTCGCCATGAACATCCCTATATAATCCTCCACTTGAGAAGAAGTGGCCAGGCCTGCCACTTTGTACAAGAGTCCTTCTAAAACCATAACCCACGAGTGCATCACCATAAATTTAAAAGAAATTATAAAAATATTTTTAATGCAGTTTCAACATCAAATTTTCTTCAACAAATCTACACAAAAAGCTCAGATTTCATTAGCCATGAACAACCTTATAATCCTCCACTCGAGAAGAAGTGGCCAGGCCCCGCCACTTTGTACAAGAGTCTCAAACTATACCCATATGTGCATTCACGTAAATTTAATCAAGAGTTTCTGTGTAATTTTAATGCAGTTTGGCATCAAATTTTCTTCAAGAAACCTATGCATAAAGCTCAGCCTTCATTAGCCATGAACAACCTTATAATCTGCCTCCACTCAAGAAGGAGTGGCCAGGGGCCACTTTGTACAAGAGTCCTTCCTACATGGGCATGTCTCGGGAGTGAGGGTGAACGGGCCAAGGGTTACACACTAAACCTTAAACACCAAGATAGCCACAAGGGAGGGGCTACCCCTGCAAAAAAACTGAGAAGTAAGTAGAAATCGAGGGGTTTAAAACTGCAGTCCAGGTTTAGGGTTTAGAACCCTTGTTTGATAGGTAATAAAATGTGTTAAAGCTCTATATCAGCAAACTCGATGCCTATGCTTGCCATTGAACACCCAGATCCAAAACCAGATATAAAACCCTTACAGAAAGATTGCCATAAAGTGAAAATAATGCTATTTCGAAACCCTACAACCCCTGGTCTATGAAGACTTTTTTTTCAACAAGCAAAAATGTTGTCACGTGGAAACAAGTCAGTTTTTTCGGGGCAAAAGATTGCCAAAGGTAAAAGAAAAAAGGAGCAAAGATTTTGTCACAAATTCCCTTTTTTAAATAAAAAATTCATGAATATTTTTCCTTTTTTATTTTCTTTTTTTTATAGAGAGGGAGAGTGTTGCCACAATTCTGTCTACTGGCTACTGTTGTAACGGTCTTCTACAAAGGTGTCTCTTTTGGGATGCTTGTCACTGTGACTACATCACAAAATTGAAAGCAAAAAGACTATTGGGAACCCTGAAATCCAAGGTGTACAAAGGTGGATATGTATGATTTGGAAAGTATGGATGAGATAGCTCTTCCAAGTCTGAAGTTGGGATTAGGGTTATTTTTGTTCACTTTTGTGATGTAGCCAAAATTCCAACCATCCACAGGAGGATCTAACCAGATTTGTTCACAGGACAAATAGGACAATATATATATATATATATATAT
>Ga0116228_10001781_pt1 | contig 18106 bp, 10 predicted proteins | sample S1TSphfallax_2_FD_89694 | JGI IMG/M metagenome (GOLD analysis project Ga0116228, IMG submission 89694) | Host-associated microbial communities from peat moss isolated from Minnesota, USA - S1T2_Fc - Sphagnum fallax MG | ecosystem: Host-associated > Plants > Peat moss > Unclassified | place... | reverse complement strand
TTCATGGGGTTTTTTACTTGAAAATCCATTCAAAAAGCACCAAATTTGGATAGGCATCGAAAAGAATCTTGTCAATTTGAACTTGTTTAATGTTGTGCTAGGTGGTATTTTTAATTAGTAGAATGGACTATTTGATTGTTTGTTTTGAATAGTGAATAGTGGACCATTTGACTAGTTAAATTTCTACCCTATTTTTTGCATTATTTCCAAATATATATTTTTGTGCAAGTAGGTAGGTAGGTAGTATATAGGTTTAAGTAGGTCATAAAAACAAGTAGTAGGTAGGTGGTAACCTAGTTTAGCCTAGCCTACTTAACCTAGTTTAACCTTCCTTACGTAACCTACCTATCTTAACCCTTTAAACATGTATATAGGTTGTAAGTATTAGGAATTGAACCCTTCCCCTCCCCAATGATAATCCAAGTCTTTATCAATGGATTACATTTTCCAAAGTGAACAAAATTTGTGATTTTTTTATTTGACATCATTAGTTATGTAGGCAAGTAAGAAAACTAGGTAATTAATAGGTAGGTTGCGCAATGGTTGGTAGGTTAAAGGGGTAGGTAAGTAGGTAGCTTATAGTCCATAGGGAGTAGGTAGGTAGGTAAATAAGTTGTAGGAAATAAAAGGTAGGTGGGTAGATCTAGGTAGGCGAGTAGGTTGTAAGAAGTAAAAGGTAATTAAATCAAAAAAATTAGGTAGGTATGACAAGGTAGGTAGGTTAATAAATGGGTAGGTATGTATAAAACATGTAGAATGGTATATATATGGGATGGTGTGTGGGAAGTAGGATGTAGGTAATTAAGTAAGTAAGAAAAATTCACTACTACAAAATATGGGTGTAATTCATTAGTCCATGTTCATTAAACCAATGAATTCACTACTTTCCAACTAGTCTTATTTACTAATACTAGTGAATTCACTCAAAATATAGTGAAATCACTTGGCGTATAAGGACACCTTTTGTTGTAGTGATTGGTAGGTAAGTAATTAGGTGAATAGGTTGTAAGAAGTAGGTACAAGTTTGTAAGATGGAAGGTGGGAAGTAAAAGGTAGGTAGTTAAGTAGGTAGGATGGTATTTGGGAAAAAAAATGAAGGTAGTTAAGTAGGTAAGTAAATTGGTAGGTAGGTAAATAGGTCATAAAAAATAGGTGGGTAGGTAAAGAGGTAAGTAAGTCGTAGGAGGTAAATAGGTAGGTAGTTATTATAAACACCAATTTAACGTGACAAATAAAATTCATCCATGATTCATAATTAATTTCAAGGTTTTTTTTTCACCTATTTTTTAAGTTGAAATTGTAAGACATTTCATGGCTGGAGGAGGACATTGTTGAGTGCACACCCACCATTCCATTTTCAAACACATATAGTGTTGGCAGGGTTGGTTTTGTAAATCCACACAAGGTTGTTGTTCGAAGGAATGCATTTCCAATTCTTGGAAATGTTCAAAATGAAGGTGTTTGGGAAGTGAGGATAGAAAGTTTAGGTCATGGAAGGTTGAAACAATCATTTTCACAAGTGGAAAGAGATTTGGATTTACAATAAATCCCTAAACTGGCTCCCCTTCCTAAAAAGAAAGCAACAAAAAAGAAGGCGACTATAGTTACAATGAAAGAGGATGATGAAGAAGGTGAGAAGGTTGAAAAAATTTGGGCAGATAGTGAAGTTTTACATTTGATTGCATTATAAAGAGAAATGGAACTTGAATTTACCAAAAATGCAAAAAAAAAGTAAAAATCATTACAATAGAAGGTGTTTTTGTATACCAAGTGATTTTACTATATTTTGAGTGAATTCATCAGTCTTAGTAAATGGGGACTAGTTGGAAAATAGTGAATTCACTAATCTAATGAACAAGGGACTAGTGAATTACACCCACATTTTGTAGTAGTGATTGTAAATTACTGAAACCTGAAAAAAAAAATAGATCTGATTTTTATTCTATTTTCATAATTGAAACTTGGATGTAATGCTAGAATTTTTGAAAGGCCAAAAATGCAAAAAATAAAAATAAAATTCATTACAACAAAAGGTGTCCCTATATGCTAAGTGATTTCACTAGATTTTGAATGAATTCATTGGTTTTAGTAAATGGGGACTAGTTGGAAAGTAGTGAATTCATTAGTCTAATGAATGAGGGACTAGTGATTTGCACCCACATTTTGTAGTAGTGATTTCAAGTTATTGACACCCTAGAAACAAAATTAGATCTAATTTTTGTTCTATTTTCATAATTGAAACTTGGATGTAATGCTATAATTTTTGAAAGCAAAGTAGGCCAAAAAAATAGCAAAAAATTCATATTCAAATCAAGGGCCAATTGGGCCTTTTAAAAGTCTTAGCTTTAAGCCTTAGCCCCTTGCCCTTGCCCTTCTTTCCCCCCATCAAAGGTCACCACTTCTACCACAATGAGCTTTGAACCCACATTTCCTTGGGGGGAAGGGAAGGACCTAACCACAAAGCCAATTATATTTCAAATGTTTTGATGTGGTTTGCATTTGCTTTCTTCATGTAATTAAATCTGATTTTTTTGTTTCAAGGACTATTTTCAACGCATAAATGAAGGCTTTTGACCCCAATTTTCTTTCTTTCATGGGTGGATAAATGGGTCAAATTGCACACCTAAATGTTGGCTAGACTCTCTAGTTTTTCAAAAACTCCAATTGTTTGCAAGTGGAAGTTGAATGCAATTTATAAGTAATACAAAAATGACAAAATTGCAAATGGGATTTCAGGTAATGATCATCATGAATGTCCTTCTATGATGCATTGGATAGTTGGTGGCACCGAAGTGAAAATGTGATGAAACATGTGAATGTTTTTGCAAATGAAATTGATGAAATTATAGGTAGTCCATAATTTCAAATAGATCTTGATAATGGTTTTAAAGATGATGCCAATAAAGAGCCCTTAGATCGACCAATAATTCCAAATGAAGTTGCAAAACAAAACAAGATGCAAAAGATCAATGTCCTCAAACATTTTTCAATCGTGGTTAAAAATAACATAACAATGTTACACTAATTTGTGGAAACCAATGTTTTACTCAAAAATATGGATGTCTGAATTAGATGTTTCATAAATGAACTATAAGTTATATAACATACAAGCTTTGAATCATTCACCACAATCTGACCCAAAAAATTAATGTATTTAGAAAGGAGAGATTCCCATTTTTTTTCAAATGAATTTCAAAAAAGATTTTTGCTAAAAGTTCATGAATTGCCATAGCCTCCCATCAACATTTTCTTGATCCTTTATTCTTTGGTTTTCTTATTAGGATTGTTTTCAATGGTTGTCAAATTTTCATCTTCACCTTGATGTTCTATGTCTTCCGTGTCAATCCTATATATCATCATCCATTATCCTTGGATTTTGTAATTTCTTCATATGTTTAATTATTTTTTCAACTACTTTAACCAAAATAGCTTTTTTGATGTTGCCAAATGTTGAATTTGCTTCTGCTTATGTTTATTTTTTAGCCTCCAAAGCTAAGTCCATATCAAAGCCATTCAAATTGGCGATACACATGTTATGCAAGCCATCACCAAGTTCGGCATGTGACGCAATGGAATGTCCACTTTTGAGCAAAATTCTAAACCTTGAATTAACATTCTAAAAAATCTTTCAACTAACATCTTGTATTTGATTGGATAAAATTCAAGTGTGCCTTCTATCTTGGCAATCCATCTTTTTCACCTTTAAATGGAGAATAAAACCATGGTTGCATTGGATGAGCATATCATCTCCTATCAACTTGTAGGGCAAAAACTTGTCTTACATCACTTGATTTCCTAAATTTGTTTTTTAGAAAAAAGCCCAATCATGATTACTACATGCCCACCCATAATCATAATCCCATAAACTACATTTTGCATCTACAACTCCTTGAATCATGTGGAGTAGAAACCATTTCAACATTAATATGATTTGGGATCTACCTTAGGTGTAAATAATTATAACATGATTGCCATCCATGGTACGTAGGATGTAAGGAATTCCATGTAAGCATTCAAAACCAACACTTGGTAATTTTTTTGATTTTGTTTTTAATCAATTTAGGTATCACCAATGGTTTCAAGTGCTTTCTATTTACTACGTAAAATTCTCTCACTATAATGGATGCCATACTTTCTACAATGCCATAGACCTTTCCACATATTTGTAATGAATTTCCTCTACCCAATCTTGCAAGAGCCATTGTTACTCTAGCTTTCACATGGATGTTTTTATCTCATGTTTGTATTTTTTCATTCAAGAGTTGGACTCACAACCCTAATCAAAGCATGAAATGTGTCAAAGTTTAACCTTGTACATTGTTTAAACATCTTTTCCAAAAAGATAAAAAAGAAGAATTTATATATCCAATTAGATCATGGTTTGTTTGAGTGTCCAACTTTTTATATGTATTCCAAATCTTTTAATATTTTCAAATGCTAAAAAAATTTACACGTTTCCACCAACCTTCCCATTTAAACATATGAATTGCACAATTTTCTATGTGTCAAGATCTTCAAACATTCAAATTATATGGCATGCAACATTAGTGTACTTCCTTTAGGTTCTAATATATGAAAATTATTGGTGTTTTATCAAAAAGGTCATTTTATGAGTATTTAAAAAATTTGTGACCCTTTTGTAAACCATATGATTATAACTTTAAGAGGATTAATTTCAAACATAAAAATATAAGTGGCATTAGTATACCTCCTTGTTAACACCTTCAAAATTAATTTCATGTCATTTTTTTTAAATAAGGTATTTTCGTATGTGGACAATTTTCAACATTTTCAAAAGGATCCAAATACACAAGTTTGCATGGTCATTATTAATGGATGGGTCTAAAATTTGGTGAAAGGATGCATCTAGTGGATATTGATGAAAATACACCAATTTATTTTCAAGAAAATAATTATAAACATATTTTTTCCATACATGTACAATGTATTTATTATGTGAAACACAAATTTGGTGTTTTACAATACTACCAAAATACCATTCATATTCATAATTATGGATATGTCTCAATATTTTTGTGATGTGTTTGTTGCATATTACATTATTGCAATTTCAAATTTTGATTAAAAAGCACCTAGCATTGCATTATATGGTATTTTGTGTGAAAAATCACACAAAAAGTTGTGTGGGATATTATTTTCTAGAAACTCAAGCAAACTGTGACCCAACTTCCCTTTCATACTTCCATATGCTCCAAAGTCTTGGTGGCATGACCACAAACTCTGAAAAAAATAGCAACACATTCATCATACTCTAATGTTGTGTAATAGCTACTTGTTGCAATGAGACCACTTGTGCAATGACTTGATGGATGGCCATAGTAAAAACTAAAAGCACCGATATCTTGAGCCTACATTCATCCATTGTGTTTTTGTAATAGAAAGAACCAAATAAAATAAAATAAAATTTTTAAAATAAAATAAATAAATAAAACAAAGAAAAGAACATGAAAAAAATGAAAAGAAAGGAAAAAAAACAAAGGACAACCCTCATCCTTTCACATGTGAATATCACTTTTTCATTAATTAAACCTCCAATTGGACCCTATGCGTCTATACACACTCATTGTACCTTATAAAATAATGTTTTTTAAATGTGAAAATGGTCCAATTTAAAGGTCCAATTTGCTCCAATTTGCTTCAAATTGGTCCCTAGAATTTTGGACCTTGGACCTTCATCTAAAGCGGCCCTTAGGTTTAGGTTTATCTTTTTTTCATTTGTCTTCATAGTTATCATTCCCATGACAATAAATCATAGAAGGTAGGTAGGTAGGTCGTAGGAGGTAGCTAAGTAGGCAGGTAACTAAGTAGGTACGTTGGTATATGGGTAGGCCTCTAGGCTTAGCCTAGTTTGTAGTTATATTTGCCTACTAGGTAGCATAGGATTTCCCACTTGATTAGAACACCATTGTCCATCGTAACTAAAGATGTCATTTTGCTTTGTCCAACTTTACTAAATGTCCTAGTTGCCTAGAAACCATTGGCCATTTTGACCTCTTGGTGGTCATTTTCCAACTTGATTAAATGTTCAACTTGATAAATAATTAAATAAGTCACTTTAATCAAGTTCACCAATCAAAAGTACATATGTCATTCAAGTCCCATGCCTATAATTAACATGTACACGTCCAGTAAGAAAAAAAAGATTTGTTAGTCAAATTGGGCCTTTTGAAAAACCATGAATTGCAGTGGTGCAAATATTTAAAAGTTATGTAATGTCTTTGCATTTGAAACTATAAATATTATAGAATAAATGTTATTAGGAAAAGAAAAATTGTTGTTTGCAACCAACTTTTACAACTAAAATATGATTTTTATACTTATGTGATGACATAATTCCTCACAAATTGATGGGATAGTCCAATCCTTGGACCAATTGTGACCAAAGAAATGAAGGGTTCAATTATATTTAATGACATTGACTTCCATGAACACATAATTGAAATTAATATGTGTGGCTTACACAACTATAATCAAGTTAAGTTCATCACTTTGACCATGATATGAATACATTGACATGGTGGGATTGTTAAGAAAATAACAATTAAAAAAAAATTAAAATCATAATAATGTTTTTAGAAAAAATCAATATAAATGTTTGATAATAGGTGACTCAATACATTGGGTTTGTTTGAAGTTTATACAAAGTTAAAATTCAAATAGGCTTGTCAATAAACCTCATATAAAACAAATTTGACCATTTAATTAGTGTTTATTTTATCAAAGGAATCTAACGATGTCATTTTAATGATATATGTTGTGATAAACATGATGGGTCTTAATAAACTATGGAGTAATGTAGTCATTTGTCATATATGACTACAAATGTAGCTAAAAATGTAATCATAGATCCATGTTTTTGGCATAATATGAAGTAAAGTGGGGAACTTGGTAAAAGAACACTACTACAATTTGTGGTTTCTTTTTATTAGGTTTTTTAGTGAAAAAATACCCAAAAGTGATAGGGGCCAAAAAGACCATCTTGTCAATTTGGATGAGTTGATTTGGACCTATCCAATGTGATTAAGTGGTCTTTTTTATTAAGCCTAAGGTGGCATCCTTCACCAATCAACACTATGATTAAAAAAGGTGTCTTGCAATTGGCCTTGCAACTCAATTTTTGAGTTGTATCAAACACTTGCAATTCACTGTATTTATATGTTGAAAATGTTATTGGACAAGTTACAAAAGTTGCAACTCACCATATATATAGTGCAACTCATTATAACTCAATTACAACTTTGTCGCAACAACTCATTTTCAACTATTATGCAACTCCCCTATGACTACAATCATAATGTAAAATTGACATCATTTTTCATCCATCCATCAAAATTTAACCAGTGGTATTATGAGGATTTTTCGTGATTTTTTTGAAATATTGATATCCATCATCCATTACGATTATTTGTTTTAAATGGTTTTCAATTATGACAAGTGGCACGATCAAAAGTTGTCATGTGACATATTAATTGAATTTTGGAAACAAATATATATATGTACTTAGGTAGGTCAATACATGCCCATAGGTGGGTAAATCGATATAGGTCCAACCTACCTACTTACCTAACTATTTACTTATTATATAGGTAGGTAGAAAAATAGGACCTACTTATTTAAGTAGGCAAGTAGGTAGGTAGGAAGGTAAAATACTAGAAGAGTAGGTGAACTAAATAGTAGCTAGATAAGTTTTTTAATTTGTTATGTGTTTTGCCTTTAAGGTTAAGCTTTTATGAGGTCATCCCAACATGGCACATGTATTTTAATGTGAGAATGCAAATGAGACACCTCCTTTATATAGTTTGTGAAATGAGATTTTGAAGACAAAGCATATGGGTTAAATCTTTTAATGGCACCTTAGTTGCAATTGAGTTGTAACCACAAAAAAAAATTCCCACATGTTTTCTATTTGATTTTTAAATTTTAATTAATTTGAAATTTTTAATTAATCATCTGAATTATTTGGAATTTAATTATTTGAATTAATTATAGGATAATTAATTATCTAGATTTATTATATGAATTAATGAATATAATTCAAATAGTTAGTTAATTGATTGATTCAAATAATTGATTATCATAATAACTATTAGATGATTAATTATTTAAATAAATATTATATAATCAATTATGTTGATAATTGACAATTTCAATTCAAATAAAGTTCAATAATTACTCACCTACATTAACAAAGTTTGTTATATAAGATTATTTGAATTAATTAATAAAATTTATATAATTAGTTACCAAGTTTAAGTAATTAGATATTAGATGTTTAATTTGTTATTATCTGAATTAATTAAACAACGATTAATCAAATTTAATCAATGAGTTCATATGAATAGTTTATTATTTAGATTACTTAATTAGTTCATGGTAATTTTAAAATATTACATATTAATTCTTAAATTTAAAATAATACAAATTAATTCATTATGAAATATTAAATAATAAACATGAATTTGAGTAGAAGACATTGAAGTATATAAATACATATTCATATGTACACCCTTATTGAATGTTTAATAAAATATACACGTTGCTTTTAATTTCAATTTAAAAATAAACTTTCACCTTTCATGAAATTTTATGGTTTGATATGCATACTAACATAATACTGTGAATTCCAACTAATGAAATATTATTAACACAACAATTGAACATCAATCACAAAAAATAGGACTATAATATTTAGTACATCATTTCAATTTTAATTATTTAAATAATTATGAAAATGAATTATTGTAATTAATTAATTCAATAAAGGAATCGACTTGTATCAATGAAGCATTTAATAATATATTCTAGAAAAGTGTGAAGTGTATAAACAATGAAATCTATATGTACATACTCATAAACATTTTAATACACTATTCCAATCCGACTTAAGGCTTGCATTTACATTTTCAATGAATCTATAAATCTTTTAATAGTAGGAGTTGCCACATAGTTGATAATTAATTCTAGATGAGTTGAACATTCTAGTTCCAAAATAGTGGACAAGTGGTAGTTATGTAGTGAAACCATAGTGGCACATTTAGTTGTAACTTAGTTGTAAAATTAATCAATTTAGTTGACCCTTAACAAACAAGTTGCAAGTTCTAAATGTTATGGACCTTTACCTAACTATACACATGGCATGATCATATGCATCAATGTTGTATGCCAGTTGCAAAGTAGTTGTTCATTCAACGTTAAAGTTACACCAATTGCAACACAATTGAAATTAACCACTTCGTTGCAACTTGTGATCATGGTCAAACTATGGTTGACTATCACCGTATATATTTTGTGTACATACGCCCATATAGAGTCCAAGTTGCAACTTATGTGCAACTAAATTACAATTATGAAATATTTTGATGTGGCATTTTAGTTATTAATTCATCATATTTCCATATTGTAGTTGTACCCTAGTTGCACAATAGTTTCCATGACTATCTAGTTGCATGCCATTTTAATTTCCGTGGACACAATTTCTCATAGTGCAATTTTGACACAATTTCAACAAATAACACGTTTAAGTCTCGTTTTCAATTTCCACGTGGCATAATTTGATTGGCACTTAACTAATCAACTCATCCCATTGTTGAATTAATTACTAGTTAATGTGACAGTCAAAATGTAATGACACGAGGCATCATGTCATGGAAAGTTGTGATCCACATGTCACCCCTATTAATGCCATGTGTCATCACATGATCGCCTTTGCATGGTCAAATTGACTATGCAATGTAGGCATGTGATATTGCCATGTGGCCTCACCTAAGTGGATTATTATTTCCATGTGTCATCATGTAAATAGTGTCATGTGCCACATGTTATTAACTTGTTGCCATATCCATGTGTCAAATTTGACCATGAATGGTCAAATGAATCTTGTCGTATTTGACAATGAAAGGTCAAATGAAAATTGACCTAATTGAATTAGTCAGGTCATAACCAAGCATCATCTATTTGACCAGGTAATGTCAAGAAAAACATTGAAAAATGGGTAGATCATTTGATAAGACAAAGTTAAAGTGGGCATTGACCTAAATGACTATATTTAGACTAGTCAAATTGAACTTTTTTAATGTGGATACCTTATGTTTTCAAACTAATTCTAGTGTGAAGTTCTTAAAAATGATATAGTCATATGTACCAATCTTAGTCCAAATTAACATAATTAGTTTGTTGGTTTTGTTGACTAACTATGGTCTTATGACAACATGCAAAGTAGGGTTTTATAAATCATGCATTTGATTACATTTGGTAGTAAAATACCTCCATGTTTACATGCAAAAGTCATTATCACAATGGTTCATTCCTACTAGATGGAAATGATGTGAAATGCCACAACAAAATGCATACAAAGTCAACCCAAGTTTCAGACTGCAACATGTTCCATCTCTTGCTAGGTTCCCAACAAAATGGACCTATGTGGGCTATGAGCTAATGCCTCGTGACTATTTACATACAACTATGTCCTTATCACACCACAAAACAATGGCATTTTCCATGCCTTTCATCTTGGCCTGGGTTGCAATTGGAAATGGCAGTTTAATGACCCCTTCTTGATAGTTGAAACAACTATTTTACAAGTCCCATGTGCAATTGGAACATGATGGAATGCCATCCCTACCACACCACATACAAAGACCCAAAATGGATGGGACTTGACTTGTTGGGTCAAAGAACTCAACCTTCATCCCTTAGTTTTAGGTGGGTTGGCTACAAATAAGTCAAACACAATACTTTTCAAATTTTTGTAGGTGTAAGGCATGGCATACAAAATAAATTGAACAAACATCTAATCTCCTTATTTCAATATGAAGTTCAAAGTTCATATTACATGTGGCTCTAAATAGTGTAATTTGCGACCAAGGGATATAAAGGAAGCATCTTTAGTGGCTTGGTTACTAAGTTGTACCAATCCCAATTACATGACCATTGTGCTAATTATAAATAACATGGGAAAGTCAAAAACTTATCAAGTAAAATCTTCCTTACTCCAATTTGTATGCAACTTATCTTGCATAAACCCAAAATAAAATTGAAATTAATTAGCTATGGTATTTAATCTCTAACATAATCTATATACAACAACACCTAAGGCAAAATCTATTTCAATACTTGGAGCATAGAATGCAAAGTACATGTGCATATGTAGACTTCAATTTGTGAGGAAGTGATCCAATCAAGGCAACCTTGAAGCTTTTGTTACCCTATTCCAATTTTTATTCACATGTGGCACAATGATCAATAGACTATGGAAATATCATAGAATTGAACAAATTATGTAAAAAATATGGAAAATAGGTTAATAGTACATGGTTGTAATCATATTGACTAATTGGTACATATTCAAGAAATCACAACTACAAGTGACCCATAAAAAACTAATTGTACCTCTATGGTAGTCTTCTTACTCAAAGACTTCTGTTTCCATTGTTTCTTCATGTTCTCTATAACCCCTAGGTCACCTAATGTTGACTTTTCCAAACGCACGACTACGTTGGTATGATTTTCAGCCATCCCAATGCATTGTAGAACATTGAAAGAAATATATGATATTGGACTAAATCTACTTTTATCCATCAAGGTGACATCTTGTTTAAATGATCAAGTCAATGTTGATGGCTTACTTGTTTAGGGTTGCCATCAACCAGGGTGCCTCGTTGGGCATTTGCAATTTCAAAAATGGATTTAGATGGGTGTTCAACATGCCCTTCATTAACCTACACATATGCATAATATAGATACATTGTTAATTCTACTTAATAGTAAATGGCACCAAGTGTTACATATGTATTCATTTTACAACATCAATGAATTTCAACCAAAATTTGGGAAGGCCATAATCATTATGAAGGAGTGACCTTAGATCTAATGAAATGATATGAGATATATACATTTGACTTTTCATTGTTGAAATAACCAAAGATGACAATTATCATCAAAACAATCAGTTGTTAATTATGTGCAAAAAATGAACCAACATGTGTTGTCCACCAATACACCATGAGAACTTGCAAAAAAATCAACTAAGTAAATTACATGCAATAGGTTTTTAAAGGGTTTTAGTGAAGAAATTACCACTATATTTCCATGGGAGACCCCCGAATCAATTATATTTACAATTATAGGGTCTATAGATTCAAATGTTGGTTCAATATCACATGGTTGGGTCTTTTGTTGTTGTATTTGGCGCACTAAGGTTGTCCCCTACATTCTAAGCAAGTTCCACTAGTGTTGGATCACTTGGTGGTGGGTTGTTCTTAGACATAACAACAACAACTTGCACCACTAAACCTTCCAATGCACTAAGCCTATGTTACCAATTGGCAACATGACCCCACTTGGTGTGCCCAAGGTCATTAACCCCCAAGTTTGATGTTTATTGATTGAACCAAGTCCCTATATTCAGGGGAACACATATTAACCTATATATTAACATACTTAAAAATAAACATACAACATGATCCATAACAATTTTTCATAATTCAATCTACAACATGGGCAATTTTTAGCACGTAGTAAGTTTTGTCAAGCTTTAAACAATACCTCCTTGCCATGTAATGCCCCACATTACAAATTATCAAATGCACCATGAATTATGAACAAGAGATTAATTTGTGGGATGCCAATTGAAAGAAATGTTATAATAATTTTGCACCATATTCATAAAAGGAAAAACATAACATTTGAATGTGTTGAAGCCCTAGGTTTTGCAACTCCTTCTTTCACCAAATATGCATGCATTCAACTAGGCTAGAGTAGGTGGCTGCCTTGATTAATTCTCCTACACATTGCATTCTTAACTAGTATATATTAACACAATTTTTACCAAAGATGATGGCATATTAACACATTTAGAAAAAAAAAGTTTTTGATGTTGATATGGAAAAGGTTTTTAATTCAACAAGGGTATAAAAAAAACCAAAACTTCTTGAAACATATTGGAAAAATTGTTGGGAATAATGGTATTATGAACTCACCAATCTTTTAACCACACCCATTTCTCCACCATAGCTAAAGTGACTTGGAGTTGTGATACATGCTTACATGGCACGGTTTTTGGCTACCTCATTTTTTTTTGCTTTAAAGGCAATAAGGCGTATCATGTTTTCCCAATGTTCTATTGCACAATCAGCAGGCTTATATCCACCTAATTTAATCAAAATATTTATGGCATGCCTTCTATTCTTCACATAACATTGACTTGTGTTTTGAACTTTTGGTAGGACAAATCATACACCACATACTCCAGGTTTTCATCTAATCTACAATTCACCAAGTTCATTAACATATGGGGCTACGCATTAATATTGTCAATGCTTGGATCAAGAATGCTAGAATACCCACGTAACATGTTAACCCAAATGTTGCAATGGGGGGGTTTGGGCTTTCTTGAGGTGTCACATGTCACAAAGAATGGCTTTTGCCCATTCGCCTTCCTAATGAGCTCTTGCCTACGTGCTTCATTGACTATTGTACTTTGTGCCTTCCATTGTACATCAACATGTTCTTTTTTTTACATGCCCATAGTGACTATCTCATTCTCTTTCATTCCAAAATCAACCTTTATTGCTTGTTTCGTCTTTTCTACAACCAAAGTTGATTTTGTTGCCATGATTATACTGGTTAGGGCATTGAACTCCCCACCACTTGTCCATGCTGCCCTAGATGCTATCCATTTAACTATGACAACCCAAGTTGTTGTCCCACTTGGCCTACGCCTAGTAATGTTAGGGTTTGCAATGCTTGTATAGTTTGAATTTGTTGCAAGGGATTCCATTACCCCGTCATTTTAGGGTTGAAAATCCACCCAACCCTCCTTGCAATCCAACACACAAGTTCATTAAGTTGCCATGCAAGACATTGTTAATTAAACCAAACACTTGACCACCTTGAAGTCCAACATTCAAAAAAGGATTGGACATTGCAATTAATTCATGGGGCCTTTGAGATTGGACTACACTAAAAAAAATGCACGAGGCAACATCAAGCATGGCACTAGAAAAAAATGCAAGGGCTACATTAAACTTTGAAACATTTGGTTTAGGTAATGTAATAGCTACCACCACTTGCACTTCATTATGAGTTGTGGCAATATCATCTTTAAGGTTTGACTCATCATAGCATGAAGATTTATCTCCATCAACATGGTTTGCCTCAAAGTCACATAGGCCATTGTTCAAATGAACATCCACATCATCTAGGTCTAGGGTTTTTACTTTCTTGGTAGGTGGCTTTGCCATTTTCTTTTTATAAGATGGTGGTGCTTTCATTGTCCATGACCTTGGAACTTGAGCTCTTTGCAAGTATGTAAACTTGAATCACATGTCCAATTGCACATGTACATAACAAACAAACAATCTACATACCTCTAACCAAAAAAGGTTGAGTGTGAAAGTCTTTATGAAGGATTGTTTACGTAGTAATACAATGTGTTAATTGTGAAAGAAAGGAAAACATGAATACAAAAACTCTGTAGACAAATAGTGTACCTACAACCATTCTCATCCCTTGGGTGAGTAGGTCAATTCATTTAGAGGCTACTATAATAACCTTGGAACAACTATGACCTCCCATTTAATATAATCACCCTCACAACAACATTCAACCATTGGATTGACCTCATCAATAAACGTAGAATAATGTTAAATGTGGTTCAATTTAAAACCCAAATGTATTGATTTCAGTTACAAGGGGGGGGGGGGGTAATACAAAGTAAAAGAAGTTTAAACATAATTGATGAACAAGAAAACAATGAACAAATGGGTAGAATAATTTTATTAAACAAATTAAAACCTATATTAATCACTTGTAGTTTCAAACTAACATTGGTAGTTTCGACTATGTAGGGCGGGGGGGGGTCTATGCATAGTAAACAAAGTGAACCTAGGATGGATGAGCAACAAAAAAAGGAATAATCTAGAAATAATAGAAGAATTTTTTTCCCAAAGCAAAACCAACCTTTCATGTCGAAGACACACTTCCAATTCACACCTACAAATCCTCAACATATTTCCCATTTAATATAATCACCTTCACAACAACATTCGACCATTTTCAACACCTCATTAAATAAGTCATATTAATTTTATAAGCTAAATAAAAACTTGGATTTATCACTTTTTAATTTCAAATTGACATTGTACACCTTCTCAATCCCCTTTTTATTTGCAACATTTCCACAACCCGTCAAAATGTTTTCTATACCATTGCAAATTGTCTCAGCTCTATTTGCAACTTTGTAACACAAATGAAAGGTTTACAACATCTTCCCAATTCCATTAAACATACACACTCAAAACATTCTCTACCTCTGCAACACAAATTGGAGGTTTAAAAATGTGGACATGCCTTCAACATACCTTCCATCATTTCTTTCTAGCTCTATAAATAATAAGAGCCTTTTCATAACATAAACAAACTCATTAATTTAGCTTCTCCAATTTTGCAACACATATGGGAGATTTTAAAATGTCATCAAGCCCTCAACAGACCCCGTTTCACCTCTTTCCGCCTATGCACCACAAATGGTTAACCTTAAAAAACACTTTGCAAGTTCATTATTACCTTCTTGAATTTTGTAGCACATATGGGAGATTGAAAAGTGTTTTCAACTTGAAATAGACCTCCTTTCAAATATTCCTAATTTTGTACCACAAATGGATGACCTTAAAAAACATTGGCATGATCAATACTAGCACTTCCTAAAGTCTCTAGCATAGTTGGGAGATTTGAAAGTATTCTTAGACTTCAATAGACCTATCCTCATTGTTTTTTAGCTCTACAACACAAATGGTTGACCTAATTTTTTTGTGGTAAATCCATTAATAACCTTTTCACAATTCAACAAATATGAAAGATTTAAAAGTGTTTTTAGCCTTCAACGAACCTTTTTCATTATTTCACGTTATGTAACATTAAATGGTTGTCCTTAAAAAATATCAAGAAGTTCATTAATAGCTTCATGAAGTCTATAGCAAATGTGGGAAATTTAGAAGTGTTCTCAACATTCAACAAACTTCTTTCAGGTATGCAGCACCAATGGCTACCCTAAAAATCATCAGCAAGCTTATCTTAGTTTTTTTTTCCCTTTTTCATAGTTGCAAAGTCACAAATGGGACCCTTTTAAGACTTTTTCATGGCCATTATAACCTTAATCTCACCTCTTTCCATTTCTACAACATATGACTTTTGAAGTTGCATAATATGTCAAAACCTAACATTTGCACATGGACAAGGTACCACCTTTGCTTGCATTCTATTGAAAGGATTGCATTTTGTTGCTTTGAAGTAAATTTTCCCTTCTTTTACTAGTGCTTTGCTTCCATATGCTTTCATGTGTGTTTTGTCATTGTGATGAAAGTTTGTCAATGTAATTGCACTAGCCACAAACAATAAAGACCCATAATGGGACCATAATGATATAGATTCATTCATGGGCCTTGACCAAGATATTGAGATGAGAAGGATGGTAATGGAAGCTCTTGGAAGGTTTGATCATGAGATACATCGAACCAATGGAAGGGGTCTAGCTAGGCATGAGAGGGGAACATTTGGAGATGGAAGTTCAAATTATGGGGAAAACAATGCGAAATCAAGGGATGGGGAAGACATAGGGGATTTGGATGATGAGATTCCCAATCGTCCAAATGTGGAACAAGAGGCAAAGTATGAAAATAGAATGGTTGAAATGTTCCAGGAGGTTCACACCCCACTTTATGCAAGATGTCCCACAAATAAAATTGCCCTACAACCATCCTATTATTGTTGAATTTGATAACTACACAAGGGTGAATAACACATTTGCTAATGAATTATTTACACTACTCAAATGTGACCTCTTCTTGAAGGATAACACATTGCCAAAATCAATGTACCAAGCTAAGAAAGTAGTTTGGTGATTGGGGTTGAGTTACAACTCCATCCATGCTTGATAAAATGGGTATGTCTTGTTCAGAAGGGAATTAAACAATGTTATAGCTTGTCCAAAGTGTACAAGGTTTTGATTTGTTGAGGGGTTAGATCGTGTCCGTTACAAGGTCTTTCAACATTTCCCCTTCATTCCTCACCTAAAATGTACGTATAGATGTTCATCATTAATGGAACTGATGTCTCGGCATGATACAAATAAAAGCCAAGATGGAATGGTGCATTCAATGTGTGACTCAAAGGCTTGGGTGCATATAGATAACACCTAGCCCGACTTTGCAATGGACAAACACAACATCAAGTTGGTATTAACCCTTGATGGGGTGAACCCTTATGCTGACTCGTCAACAAACCATTCTACTTGGCTAATCCTTCTCATAAACTACAACCTATTACCTTGGTTGTCAACTAAACACTTCTTTGTGATGCTTACATTGTTAATACTTGGTTTAAAATCTGTGAAAAATGAAAATATTGACATTTATTTGTAGCCATTGGTTAAGCTGGAAACATTATGGATAGGGTACCTACAATTGATGTGACAATGTTGGTTGGATTTCAAACTTTTTCACTTAAAGCGATTTGCATGTGGAGCATCCATGACCATCCCGTTTATGGCTTGTTTGTACAGTGTTAAGTGAAGGGCTATATGGCCCACCCTTTGTGCGGTCTAAATTTGGAGATAAGACAATCACCCCAACTAAATAAGAATGTGTACCAAGGACATTGACGTTACCTTGGTAGCCACCGCCCATAAAGGAAAAACCATGATGCTTTTAATGGAAAACCAGAACCTAGGCCTGCACAACATGAGTGTTTGCTATTAACTTTTTGGCAAGGGTTGAGGAAAGTGAGGAATGGATGAATATGATATCAATGCGGGGAACAAAAGATAGGGATGATCTGGTTTGTGTCCATGGCGTTAAAAGAATGAGCATACTTTTTTGTCTATTGTATTGACAAGTATAAATTGTTCAAACTCTAGTTTTTATGTTTTATAATGTATGGCCTCTATCATTTGTGTGTAGCACGGGGAATTAAACCATCATTACCAATTTGTCTGAAATATGACACTTGAACTATAATTCAACATGTTTAGTAAGCTTGGCATATGTTTTTTTGAGGCATCAAAACCCTATCAGGTGTGATAATAGTGGTA
>Ga0116228_10001780_pt1 | contig 18108 bp, 20 predicted proteins | sample S1TSphfallax_2_FD_89694 | JGI IMG/M metagenome (GOLD analysis project Ga0116228, IMG submission 89694) | Host-associated microbial communities from peat moss isolated from Minnesota, USA - S1T2_Fc - Sphagnum fallax MG | ecosystem: Host-associated > Plants > Peat moss > Unclassified | place... | reverse complement strand
ACAAGTTCATTGGTGGTTATTATGATTTCAAAGATATCTAAACTACTATCTTCATCACTTTTGTTGGCAAAGTTTGTCAGCAAAAGAATGTTTAACTTCAAATAATGGATGCACATGATGATAAGACTTGAAGAACATAAGAAAAAGGATCCCCTATCATACTATTAAGTTATGGCAACCCCTTGTTCCTAACTAATAAAAAAAAATCAATTTCAAACTTTTGAATCTAGGATTTAACATTAGGGGTAACATATTGTGAGCTTTACTCTTGTTATATTTTTTGAATAAGGAAAATAAATAGTTAATGACCCGACAAACTTCCTTTTTCATGTTCATTGCAAAAGTCCCCAACTCAATATTTAAGTTTGGATCATCATCAATCCAACAATGCAAAATAGCAAGATGGTTCATTTCGTCCTTTAATTTAAAAGCTCATGGATATGGTTGCATGTAAGGCATCACTCAACAACTAATGATCCTTTGATTGGTTTGAAACACAAGTGATGACAATAAAAGACAAAATGTTTACAATAATTTGTGATATTTGTCATGTGAAAGGAGGGGGTACATGGTCAATGATAATGTTGTGTGGACTTCATTTTTTTGTGAGAATTGTCAATTTCAATTTTTTGGGGTAGGTTCTGAGAACTACCACATTTCTTTAGATTTTTTTTTCCCATTCTAAGAATCACCTTGGTTTTCAAAATTTAAAGGAAAATTCAGTTAGGTGATTTTCAAGGTCAATGATTTTCATTGAATTTTGAAGTATTGGTTTTCAGGGATAATTATCACGAGTCAATTCTCATAAATAATGGTTTTTTGTTATATATATCTACATTTTTTTAGTTTTCTTTTTGTGTTTCCTTTCAATTACAATCAACATTTTTTTGGTGCAAAACTTTGTAGTGTTGCAAAATTTGAAAATAAATTGTGACAAGTTCAAAGGGGGTTTTTTTTTTTCTTCAAAAACTTCACCAAAAAAAAGGGGAAAAATTCATTGTTCACCACCTTTAGACTATGTGCTTCTAGAGGTAGTTAAAAAGTAGCAAGATACTAAAAAAACTTAGCTTTGTGATCGTCCTATTGTCAAACTTGGCTAAATCCTCATTTATTATGGCAATCGCCTCCATAAATTCTAACTTTAGGTTTTTTAAAACTTAAGATTTTTATTTTTTATTTTCTACCATGAAAATTAGAACCTTTTCAAAGTGTGAGAATTAGTCCGGTTTTCAAATTGGATGCCATGTGAAAACCTAGGTAGTTATCACTGAGTGGTTTTGACCTCTGGTGAGAACCTTTTAGTCCATTTTTCATGGTGATTCTCATCACCAATTCTCATTGGTTGGTTCTCAATAAAAACTGGTCTAAAAATCAGTGTCGATTTTTAGTTGACGGGTGAAAACCGCCCAACATTGGTTAATGATTTTAACATTGATTGGCTAGTTATAATGGAGGATAATGGCTTTTCAAAATTATAGATATTCTTGAAATATGATCTCTTTGTTAGCAAATTTTCACAAAAAAATCTCCAATTATAAAACAAAATTTTAATACAAAACAATAGAAGATTAAAACAACTAGAATAAAAAAGTGCATATTACCTTGTTTTGATTATTTTGTTCAATTTTTGGGGTTGAAAGATTGTAGTAATGTAAGCTTTCAACCATTATTGTTTTCGTTTATTTGATTTTTTAGGCTGTGTTATATATATTTGCAAATCCATCTAGGTAAATTTATTGATGGAAACATATTTAAAACCTCTACACATTTTGTTTTTAGAAGTTACAAGGCTTAAGGAAGCTTGTCCAAAACATGTGCTTTGAAAACTTTCCACCACACCCAAAGTCTCATAACTAACTATTAATTTTAGAGTAGCCATCATGGTATTCAAATTTGACTTTTCACCCTTCACACAAATAAGAATTTTTTTGTTCATCCATATTATTTCAACAAATCTTACAATTTTTTTTGCTAATGTTTGCCTTAAAGTTTCAAACGCTTCAAACAAAGCCAATCGTGATATGTTTTGGCACCCAATCATCTTTTAAAAATATTACAACCAATGCAAAAACAATGTGTGTTCTTTTTGGACATCCAAAATCAAAGCTTGCAATAGCATGAACATAATTTGCCAAAATTGACCCAAGATTTTATCTTTTCAACCAAGTCTAATAGCAAGTCAAAATGACTCCTTTTTTCATTTCAAAATGCAATTGCAAATAAATGATTCTGCACAAACAAATCACAACAAAAAAATGAGCAAAACTTAACCAATCTAAACAAAACAAAATTTATAAACAAAAAGATACATACAAACAACAAAACACATAAACTTAGGAAACAAACAATAAAATAACTTAAATTACAAACCATACTAATAAACACTCATATTTTTATTTTGTATTTATTCTGGAATTTGTTCTTAAACATGTTATTTTGCAAATACAAAATTTGTCTTATAACAAACTACAAAATTAGAAAAAAAATTAAAATATATTCCATTACATAACACAAACAGATTGTACAATTTTGGCTTTTAAAATAATTTGAAATATAATCAAATTTTCGTATTCAATAAAATAAAATAAAATGGAAACAAAAACATATTGTAGTAACATTGTTTTTCCTTATGAAAACTGTTATCTAATCTCATTTGAGCTTTTTTATCTTTAAAACTACCCCTTTCAGATCTTAATTCATATTCCAAAACTCATTTGATAATCTGATCCTCATAATGTTTTCTAAAAACTTATTCAGATTCCCACCATAAAATAGTTTGAACCAAGCTTCATCAGTCTTAATCCTACACAATCATCCTCTACTTCTATCTACCTTGTCAATCATTGAAACTTCTTTTGTCCAACTTGTCCAATAGTGATAACATAGTTCTCTATCCAAAACCTCCATCCAGTTTGTTCAACAAAAACATTTTAGTTTTACCTTTAACATATATAACAAAAACAAAACCAAAAAATCAAAATGAAAAAAAAAATCACTTTTTGAAATGTAAAGGTTGCCTTTGTTGAAACCTCCACAATGCACAATGCACAAACTATTAACAATTTGCACATTGAAAGCAAGGGGGAAATACCATCACCACAATAAGGAGGAGTAAGACAAAGAGCAATGTGATAATGAGAAACAATAAGGTTAGAAGTAGAAGTAATACTCGGTAGGACAAATAGTGGGGTGATGATAGTGATAACAATGCAATGATGGTGACAACAATGCAATGGTAAGCAACACAAGGCAACGATGAGAAACATAAGGTGACAATAAACAACACAAGGCAATGACGAATAGTAAGGTGATGATGAACGACAACAAGGTGAAATGAATAGTTCATTAAGGCTACAAAAAATGTCAACAAGGTGACGATGCAAAACAAAACGATAGTGAATAACAAAAAGTCACCAATGAATTGCAAGGTGCACAAGCAAACAAGATGATAACAAGCACGAATGCACACCAAAAAACAAACAAACAAATGAGCAAAAAAACCAAAAAAAACACAAAGAAAAAATGTGGGTTTAAGGAGAGCTTGGGCTATTTGTAGAGGTAATGTCTCTCTCCCCATTGTCCAACACAGTGGTGCCCCTGCCTTAAATCCCTAACACTAACTCTACCTAATTAACCTACTTCTAATCTAGAGCCTAAGTGATTCAGGGGTTAAAATATAAACTACCCAAGGTGAAATGCCTCAAGAGAATCGGGTTCTTTGTGAACTGATTTTTTCAAAGTTGGTAGCCTATTGGGTGGGTATAAGTTGATTGTAACCCTAGTTATGCCCATTGGTTTTTTTAAAAAAATGGAGCTAAAAAATAAATCAGCCTGGTTTTGGATTTTCATTTAATACCCAGCCAACACTGGTTTTAACCATCTACATGCATCAATGTACCTAGTAGCCAGTTATTATCATACCTACATACATATAGATAACCGTCTATATGCATCTACCACCTACATGACTGTGATCAAGGTCTTGTAGTACCTGGGTTAAGGCGCATGGGTGGGGAACCTAGTAGTGACTAGTGACCAACAATCCTTCCCACGCACGATTACTAGTCCCTGCCTGGTTACCGGTGCGAGCAGCCAGGTTAACAACTGATATACCCAACCCAAGACTGGTCATAACCGGGGTTTCTTTTTAAGGATATTGTGATGTAGCCAAAGTGGCGACCATTCACAAAACAATTTAGCCAAATTTGGCTACATACAAGATATGAAAGGAGGGGGAAAAAAAAACAGAATCCTTTATATTCTTGGCTATCTACCAGCACTTATCATAAAAATCTGGTGATTTGAAAAAAAATTCTTCAAAATCTGGCGAATTTGAGGCATATTTTCCATGAAAAATCCTTGGTAAAGGTCGAAATCATATTTTTCAGGTCGAAATTTGGCGAAGGTTTGCCATTGAAAGAAACTCTGAAGTCTGGTTGGTCATAACAAGCTTCAAATGGATGGGGCACCTATTGCTTCACTCTGGCAGAAGAAGGGGGGTGGGAGTGAAGCAGCATTTTGGGGGCAAATTTTCACATCTTGGTGAATGTTTTCGAGAAAATTTGCTTGGAAAAATCTGTTTTTGTAGTGCCCAAAAAAACACAAAAAAGAGAAAAAAAAAAAAACCCTGGTAGGCACCTAGTTGTCGTAAAGTAGGTAGATAGTTGGCGTCCAAAACGGTCCCGTTTAAGAGCTTCCTGACAAAGAGCGAAGACTTTGGCCATGGTGGTGGTGGGTTGCTCCTGACAAGCTGCACGCTGCTCATGAAGTAGCCCTTTGCTTGTTTAATCAATGATCCATGATCCCCTCGTTGTCGTGGTGGTAGTGGAAAAAGTCTAGTGCAGCCACGACTTTGCTGCTGATGCTGCTCTGGATCGATCAGCTGCGGTCTTCTGTCTGTCTGTCTGTCTGTCTGCTGATGCAGGATTTGATTTGTTTTCCATGGGTTGTTGTTTCCAAGTGCTTACGTTGTTTCTAGCTATGAACTGAATACCTGAACATTGGACCATGTGGATATACCCTAAAACCAAGCTCCTCATGTGTAACCTACAACCAAGCTCCAGCTACAACCAATTAGCTCCTCCTCATGTGTACCCAGCTACAGCCATGGTCCTGATCATGTGTACCACCCTGCAACGTCCAAGCTCCTGTCAACTATCCAAAGGTAAGTGTACTTATTTCGTATGGAGCATTATTAATAATGAGACAATTATCCGCTGGTGTGGTACTCATTAATTGTATGGAGAGCTAATTGTAGAAGATTAGATAGATCGTCATGTTTGTCGAGATGGAGCTTGTGGGTTAAGAGCTGAATTAGTTGTTGCTAATGTGCAAACATTGGCAGAGAAGTAGCTCAAATTTTTGTGAACTGTTGTGTGTGTGTGTGTGAGAGAGAGAGAGAGAGAGAGAGAGAGAGAGAAAAGCTCAACTTTTGTGAACTGTTGTGAGAGAGAGAGAGATAGAAGGAAAGAAGCTCAGATTTTGTGAAGTGGACTTGTATGAGAGAGAGAGAATGAGGTACTAGAGATCATCTGTCAAGTCAGCTTTTGCCTCTGCTGCAGGTCTGTGAAGTGGATATAGGCTGAGGGTTTTGTCGATTTCTTTCTTTCCGGGATGTGTTGTATAACTGAGTAGCTCATGCTGGTACAGACAAGAGACAAGCTGGGTGATGACTGGGAAGGCGCTGGGAGCTTGATCATCGTCGTCTATTAGCCATGACTTAAGGTTCTTCCTGCGGTAATTCACCTGACGCGTTTTCTGTAAGTCGAGCTCTTTCATGGACTAGAACAAGAGAGTTTTCTTTTTGTTCTCGGAAGAGCGGGCGGCTAGGAGCTGCAGCTTACAGGGAGGGAGAAGTACACGGTGTCGCGGTAGCTTGTAGTCTTTGTGAACTGCGTCGCAGTTTGGGGATGGATTACAACACTAGGGCTGAGTGGAAGGAGGTCTGCACATCGGGTTCCATTTCATGGGGCACAATCGGAAGAGATCATGAAAGCTCAAAACAGCAATTGGGCCCAGGGATTAAGAAGCAAAGTCGATGCAGGACATTGGTTCTTGCAGCCGCTTTCGTCTCTGCAGCAGTAGTTACAGTACTTGTGGTCATCACGGTTGCTGTCCCTCATAATATTCCCAGCTTTCCGCTCATAAGACGCGATTCCTCAACTCTGAGGTACTTTGTGAGCAACCATGTAGTAGCTTCCACAGCAGCAGCTCACTTCGATTCTTCCCAACGGACCGCATCCATACAAGAGGCATGTCGCACCGCACACTATCCGGAACAATGCGTTGTGACTCTTCTCTCGTCCCATGATTCCGCTGCAGCAACATACGGAGCTACTGGGAGCAAGTACTTCAGCTTTGCGGGAGCTGCGATGGACAGTGCCATAGGCGGGGTATCCAATTTCTACAGCTTTACCACACGTTTATCACCAGAATACGGTTACGAGCAATGGGCTCAGAAATCGTGTCTAGAGCTGCTGAGTTCCTCGCAAGAGGAAATGTACACTTCTCTTTCCTTGTTATTTAACGTGAACCCCGCGAACGACAATCAAGGCTCTGTCATGACCGATATCCTCACGTCGGTGAGCGCTGCCCTCACGTACCACACCTCTTGCCTCGACGCTTGGGATTACAGCCCTGGTTCGCTTCGCGACTCCCTGTTGGAGCAAGGAAATCCCGTCGGCGTCTTGCTGGCCAATGCCGTTTCCCTCGTCGCTTCCCTCGTCGGACAACAACGGGCTTCCGTAGGCTTGAATGCGAACACGGGCAACCGGCGTCGAAATCTCCTGAACGAATTCTTCCCCGGCCGTAGTGCAGAGAAGCTAGTGCGAGACAGTAGTAGTCCAGGCTGCGAGCTCACGGATGACGACGGGTTTCCGGAATGGTTGCGGCCGGGAGACCGACGGATTCTGCAGGCGACGTCGAACCTGACAATCGTGGATGCAACAGTCGCACAAGACGGAACTGGGCAGTACACATCGATTCAACAAGCCGTGAATGCTGCTCCGCAGTTGAATCCTCAGCGCTGGGTGATTCAAGTGGGTGCCGGGACGTACTACGAGAATGTGGTGATTCCCAAAAATTCGACCAACCTCATGTTCGTCGGAGCCGGTATGGGCGTGACCATCATCACCGGAAGCTTGAGCGTGATTGCAAACAACATCACGACTTTCTTAACTGCCACAGTTGGTAAGCAAGCAGCTTGTTCACGTTGCATAGTGGAAATTCAAGCTCCTTCTTGATGGTCCCTAAAACCCTAAAAAGGTTTCTTGTGAATTGGAGTTCTCACTAGAAAGCTTGACCTTCATCGCACAATGCTGGATCTTCCTAACAGTTTTCCAATGGACTTCTTAGAAAGCTTGATCTTTGACATTGCCCAATGCTCAATCTTCCTGAAAACATTTTTTTGTCCAAATGGGAGTTTCTCAGATTGAAATTTTCTGATATTTTTTCCCCTCAAATATTCTAATCTGCAACTAAGTTCCTAACTGATCTCTTGCATAATTTTGCAGCGGTAAATGGACATGGCTTTGTGGCACGTGATCTCACCATACAAAATACAGCAGGAGCTGATAATCACCAAGCAGTAGCTCTTCGTGTGAGCAACGACCAAGCAGCATTCTACATGTGTTCCATTGAAGGTTACCAAGATACACTGTACTCCCATACGCACCGTCAATTCTACAAGAATGTCACCATTTATGGAACAGTTGACTTTGTATTTGGAAATGCAGCAGCTGTTTTCCAGAATTGCAACCTCTACATCAGATTACCACTTTCAGTTCAAGAGAATACGGTTACAGCACAAGGAAGGACCATTCCGCAACAGAACACAGGTTTCTCCTTCCAATTTTGCACAATTGATGCTGCTCCAGATCTCCAAGCTGCTCTTAATTCTCAATCTAGTATTCAAAGCTATCTGGGTCGTCCTTGGAAACTATATTCTCGGACTGTCTTCCTCGAATCCTATATCACTCAGGTCATTGATCCTGCAGGTTGGCTTCCTTGGAATGGGACTTTTGCCTTTGGTACTCTTTTCTTTGGTGAGTACCAAAACTCTGGACCTGGAGCTGTTACCACACAACGTGTCTATTGGTCTACTCAAATAACTGACCCTAATGTTGCACAACAATACACTGTTACCAACTTAATTGAAGTTGCAGAGTGGTTGCCTGAGATCGACCTCACTTACCAACCTTCTCTCTAATAACTAAAAACTGGGGTTAGCTAATTGGGGGTAGCTTTTGTTTCTGTTTTCTGTTCGGTTCTTGGGCCCTACATCATGAGTTTTTATATCCTTGATCTTTGGGTGAATTTGGAAAGGGGGGAAAGGATGTTCTTGCACAAAAGGTAGTCTGCTCCTTATCACCACTTAATACCATGCGTGAATTGTTGGTGCAAATTCCATCAAAGTAAGTGTGGTTAGTGGAACAGCTTGTTGGGTACATGAATTACTTGACATTTTATGTGTCGCGGACTTCTGGGATGCTGTTTTTAGTGAAAGGTGAAGAAATTGTGGAAGGGATGATGCCTTGCTTCACTGTATTGGAGATGGAGATTTCTGTCTTTTAAAAATTGTGATAGAAAATAGGACATTCTTTGAAAATTTGATTGTCAATTGGCAGATTCAATATGATGGTGGCAATGAGTGTTAAGCATACAATATCTTCATTTCTTACTTTTTCCATTGTCAGACCATCTGAACTTTTTGGTGAACATTCAAAGTCAGAGGCACCCATAATTTCTTTAGAGCTTCATGTTTTACAGCTTGTTGTAGGACTATCTGAACTTGAACACTCAAATCAGAGGTAACCATACTTTCTTTCTAGCACCAAGAATATAATTTTTACACCTACAAAATAGTGTTCCAAAATTGGTTTGCATGCAAGTATGGAAAATGGGTCAAGGCTTTTGTATGCATTTGAACTAAGGTGCAATAATGGTATTATCTTATTGGATGTCAACCATGCCACTTGTTACAGAACAACATTTTGGACAAGATTGGCCTACACAATGAGGTCAGCGGCCAGAGTGAACCAGTAGTCACCAATGCACTAGTTGACCGTTTTGTCCATTGGATGGGCTAAGTTTTTTCATTTGGCGAAAGATGGGGTTCATCACAGTCCATTTCTTTTCATTGTTGACTATTTTTTTGTTGTTGAATACTGTACTTTTTTTTTTTGGGTTTTTTCTTGGATGTTTTCTTCTTGGAACTTGACTTCACACATCATTACCCTATTCACCTTCCTACCCTTATAAGTATTGTACCAACCTTGGTACCTTATTAATTATCCTTTATTCACATAGCTAATTAATAACTAATTATCTTATTGACTTAGCTACTATATTAACTACCTACTTTACCAACCTAGTTACTTTGTTAATTACATACCCTATTGACCTAATCATTGTATTGACTACCTACTTTACAGATCTAGCTATTTTACTATTTAACAACCTTGTATACACAACCACCCTATCGACATAAGTACTTTACAAACCTAGCCATCTTGATAAGGTAGCTTGTTTCCTATATATTCAGTTGTTTATCTACTTAGTTACATTGTTAATGTAATTTTTTTCCTATCTACTAACTTGCTTACCTACATGCTTACCTACCTTAATAACCTATTTATCTTGTTCCTTGAACTTCCTTTTTATTTTCTATCTTACCTGGTAACCCAACTACTTCATTATATACTTACTTAATTACCTATGCACCCACCTTCCTACCTACCACTATGTTTACCTACCTACTTTTTTTTTTTACATAGCTAAATACCTAATTAATTACCTATTCATTTTTCCTACCTCTTCACCCCCTCAATCCTACCTATCAATTTATTAAGGTTCGTTTTAGTTCATGGATGATGAACATAGGTCCCCACATGTAGGTATTACAAATAATTTATAGTGGAAACAATTTCATAATTGTAGCCATTTTGATTTAGTTAATGTATATTTTACTTGATTTTGTTTACCTAATTTATTTATGGAATGGACATTACAATACATCTTTTCATGTTATTATTATAAGTACGTATGATTGGATTATGGTTTAGGTTTAAGGTTGGGACACATAAATTAGTTAGTTAAGTTTTCACAAATCTATAGTAATTAACCTAAATTAGACTAAATTTGGGGGGAAAATTTTAAGGTTTAAACATATGTGAAGTAATATAATTTCATTTTATATATTTTTCAAGGAGAGTGGAAAAAATTAGCTTGGGAAGATCACACAAAGGTAAAAACATATATATATATATATATATATATATAGATATATATATGGTTTTTTATGAAATTTATTTGATTTTTTTTTAAGATTAAGGTTTTTTTTTAGTTAGTAAATGTTTGTATTTTTAAAAATTTCAAATTTGGGTTCCAAATTTTTTCTTATGTTTAAAAAAAACATTGTTTTGCATTATATAATTTGTATAATTTGTATTATTTTTTGGGTTAGGGCATATATCATTAGGATTTTTTGTTGTGAAGGTTTGTATAGTTAATGATGTAATAAGGTTTATGGAAAAATATCATTTGGATTTTTAGGGTTACGCCTTATGATTTAATGTTTAGGAATTTGGTTCATATATATCAGGGCTTAAGGTTTATATTCTAAACTTTGCTCATTGTATGGTTTTTGATTTTATCCCTTGTTTATATTTATAAAATAATTATGAATCTCCTTTGTTTCCATATTATTAAAGTTCAATATGTCCTAATCCACTTTTGTTTAAATGTAATACCAGTATCATATTGTGATAATTCATTAACCATGAAACATAATTTTTTAAAAAAAATTTGATTCCTTGTTAATACATCATGAAATTCATGTTTCCAAAATTATTTGTTCACTTTATAATATGATTTAACATATATAAGAATGAACATAATGCAAAATTGGTCACATTAATGATATAAAGGGTTCAAGTTTAATGTAAAAATATTTAATGTTAGAATTATGGTTTAGGTTTAGAGTTTGGGACATATAAATTAATTAACATTTTTCTACAAGTCTATAATAATTAAAATAAATCTAGGGTGCACTTAAGGTAAAAAATTTTAGGGTTTACATATGTAAAATAATGCACTGTCATTTTAAAAAAAGTGAAAGAACCCAACTTGGAAATATTACCAAATGGTAAAAGATGTACTTTCTTTTGTGTTTCGTTACAAATTTTATTTAATTATTAAAAAAAATAAAGCTAAAATTCTAGTTGGTGAAAATAAGTATGTGTGTGGGTATTGCAAAATTATATGAATACCTAGCCCTAAATGTAATATCTATATTCAGTTCATTTCGATATAACCCATAGGTGATTTAAATAACTTGAAATGTAGACTTAACCCTAAATGCAATACCCACATGTAATGTCATTTCAAAATAAGTGATTTGGGTACACAAAATATGTTTCTTTATATACCTAAATTAAATTTATGATAATTAATTATCATGAATAATTATATAAAATAATGATTTGAATAACTTATCAACAGAAAAAAATAAAATTGAAAATAAAATTATCAAATTGATTTTTAGATCTAAATTCTAATTATTTTAATAATTAAGGTTCAACCAAATAATTAATTAATCAATATTTAAAAATGATTGTCAAAAAATGATAATCAATCATTTACATTATTTGAATTTTTTTTTAGTAATTCATGAATTATGACATTATTTGTTGATACTTAGATTAGATCATTATGTCATATGAGATTCATAAATATTGTAATGGAAACCTATATGCGAGTATTGCAAAAGATTTTTAAAATTAACAACTATTCACAAACCTATATGTAGGTATTGCAATGGATGTTAAAAAATCAACTATTATTTACAAGACTTATATGTGGGTATTGTAATGGAAGTAAAAAACCAACAACTATTTATGAAACATATATGTAGTTATTGCATATTTGAAATGGCCTTATGGAAGTTAGAATAGAAAGGATGTAGGTATTATGTGTTTGTTTTCATGACAATGCTAATAAGTTAATTAGAATGTGGGTATTGTTTTAAAAGTTTAAAAGTGACGTGAGTTTTAATACATTAGATGTAAATATTGCACAATGAACATTTTGATTGGTGAAAATAGAAAAATATATAAATTGTTATTAGGTAGTAGTATCATTTCCAATATACTAAGATGGTATTTTTTTCCATTTTTTTCATCAAGAAAAATAATAATATTAATGAATCTTAGAGAATTTATTTATGAGGGTTTATTCGTATTTGAATATTAACCCTTTGTAAACCCTAAACAAATTAATTATAAAATATACATATGAGACTATTTAGGTTTTGATTTTTACATCTAAAGCATTAAAAAGATGATAAATGAGAAGACATATATGATTAACCATATACCCATCAAACAAGTGTGATTATAAAAAAAATTATATTGATAAAATATGTACAAAAATGGGTGGATAAAAAAATGCTAAAGAACCCAATGAAAAAATGGTTTTTTATAATATATCAAAGGATTGAAGTTCAAAAAGTGGGTAGTCCAAAAAATGAAGGGGTTGAGAAAACCTAACTAATTATCTAAAGTGAAAACCCTAAACCATATCATTATTTCCAATGTCATGTTTAGTTCAGTAAGCAACCATCGCATTTGCAGCCTTTGTTGCATGATGAGTAATGTATAAATGGTAATGTTACATTTCAACATGAATTGTTTTTACAATAAACTCTTCTTTTGTTATGCCCTGAACCCTATAAACACCCAAAACCCGCCAAATTAAACTTTAACCTAACACACCTTGGATGAAACAAAATTATAAAAAAACAACAAACATTGATTTATATGTTTTTTACCTTCCATGAATAATTTTAGATTCATGGAAATCCAATAAAGTTGTCAATTCTTGTCTCTAATTCATTTTAGTGGATTTTCCATCCCACTTTTTGACAACCCATGCCATTTTTAATCATTGTGCATATGCAAAATGGGTGGATCAGATCATCTTTTGTAAATTTTCATCTTTCTCCATCCATGATGCTACATTTTGAGGCACCCTTCCATGCCCTAGGCATTAAGACCCAACATTTATAATAGTTGCTCTAAAATTAATTTCATTAAAATTGGTTTTGGTAATGTTGGACATTGTTTTGTAATAATTATTAACTTAATTTCACTCGTGCTAAGTTTTGGCACAAGTGCAATTAAAAACCTTTTGATCATTCTATCTTTGCACAATCATGGCATTTCCCAAGATGCGAATGTTCATTTTAGCATGGTTTTGATGTCAAGGACCTTTTTTGGAAGTTGTAGGCCTCTTAGGTTTGGCCTTTTTTGCCACTAAACCATGCACCTCCTTCAAATTCTTAGTCAATAATCATTTGGTAAAATGTGTGACAATGAAAATGCCAATTTTACATTTCCATTTCAACCCAACTTTCATCCATTCTTTATCCTTTGAAGCCATATTAGGTGGACAAGGGGGTGCTGGTGGTTAAAAGACCTTGTCAATTTCAAGCTTTGGACTTAAACCAAAAATTATAAAAACAAATAAATTTGTACTTTGTAATAAAAAAACCTTAACCCTAAAACCTGAAACATAAAAGTATCACACAACAAAATACATCTATTGCAAAACATAAGGTCACATAATTAGATTTAAGTATTGCAAATTCTAACCTTTTTCAAGTATTACAATAAAAAAAATTCGAAAAAAAAAAACCCTAACCCTAAACCCTAATATAATTAAACTTAAGTTTTTTTGTATTTTTGCTTTTGATCTAATGTATGTAGATTCTAAAACTATATAATTCACCACTTTTCGATTGAAATTCCCAATCTATATTGGAAGGGATTTCATCATTTGAATTGCAAACAACCACCATTGCCAACTTTAAACCACATGGATTGCTTGATTCATCAACTTTTGGTTCTTATGGAACAACATTTTATTCGTTAATTATCAATTATGATGAAAAAACATTTTGCTTCTAAGTTTCCAAATCACCACCAACTTTTTAAAGTTTCCTTCCTTTAGCCATTATAACCCTAAACATTTGAAAAAACCACCAAATCATTGTTGATTGTAAATTTTGATGAACAATTAACAATTCTTCGTAACAAAAAGACCAAAGAAAAAGAAAAAGAAAAAAAGTAAAAAAGAAAGAAGGCGATGGTTTGTTGCTGTCGCCTTCTTTGCAGCAAAACACTTGAACATCTGTTGTCACCTTATGTGTAACAACATCAATAGGAAAAAAAGGCAATACTAATAAACTTGTTATCGTCACCTTTTTTGTTTCAAGTTGAAAGAAGAAAAAAATGGGCAACAACAGCAAGCTTATTGTTGTTGCATTTTTTATTTTTTTTGTTGTTGTTACTTTGCTTCGAAAAAAAAGAAAAAAAGACGACACCCATAGTTGTCAACTTCCTCTTTTTCAAGAGAAAAAAAAACATAGAAAAAAAAAATCATAGAAAAGAAAAGAAAATGCAAAGAAGGGAGGGAGCTTACCTTTTTTCTCTTGCTTTTGCGCTCTTCTTGCCTTCTCCTTTCCACATTCCTTCAATGTTGAGCTCTCCACCTTCCTCAAGCCTTATGTCTCGCATTTCCTCGAAGCTTTGAGCTACTCAAGCTTGGGAGCTCTCTTAAGCTTTGGCGATGGAATGAACAGGAAATGAGGTGATGGAGGTAGGAGGGGAAATTTTTGGGGTAGAGAAAGGGGCTGAAAAATCCTTGGGCAGGGGAGGAGGATGTGTTTTTGGTTCATCCCCAAAATGGCTTGAACAGCCTCATCCTGAACTGGTGCACTAGTGGCTGCTGGTTCACTCTAGCTTGAGGTTAGCAAACTATTAATGAAATCTCCCAAACTCAGCACCCAATTCTCCATAATATATGTCCCCAATGTGGAGAGAAGAAACCTGGGTGATGTCCAATTATGTTAAGGAAGGCCAAGTTTACAATCATGAGTTTTGTACTAAAATTGTGTGCATTGAAAACAATCTAAATATTAGATGCAACACTCTTATTAGTCCTGGCAATCTTCAAACACATATACTGAATTAATTGTGAAAGTGACTAACCTAATTATTTAGTGAACTAAGATCATCATTGCCTAAATTCATAGAAGCAATGTTTTCATTAATCAAGTGTAATAAAACTGAACCCATTTCCCTTATTTTAGGATGCAAATTATATGTGAGAAAAATGACCAATAGCCTGGATTTTGTGCTACCATGTCACTTTTCAGAAAGTATACAACAAATTGACGGTAGCATATGTGGGGCTTTTACTTTACTTTCTATGCAAACCAATTTTCCCTCATACTTGTTGTAAAGATGCAATGTAAAATCTAGAGTTTTATTTAATATTTCAGACTTCATGTGCATTGTCATGATATTAGATTTTCTTTCAATCAAACCTCATGCATGTGCCAAGTAGAGGAACTTTTGAAGTTGAAAAATTGGTGATACATAATGCAGTGAGGCAAGTTAGGAGTATCTGTGTGGTCACATGAATATATGTCATGGGAAAAATATAGAGTGAACAATGAGTGTATAATTGGTTAGTATATTAAAGTTGACTTTAGCAATTGATTTTATAGATTAACAAGTTTTCATAAGATTACAAACCAAAATCAATATAATTAGTTACAAATCTCCAAGGGCTGTCAAAAGGTAATGAGAATTGAAAGTAGTCTATCACATGCCATTGTTGGGAGATTTGTCGTTTAGGAGATCTAAACGCTCCAAATAAACAAGACAAACTTCCTTCCTTCCTTAATAGATAGATATCAGCAAACAACTTATGTACTTATGGAGGACACTAAATATATTTGAACAAGCTTTGTCGGAAAGCCTATATTTAAAGCATTGCATGATTCTATGCTGTGTTTGTGTCCACCACACTCGTCCAACAAATTTTTTATTAATGTTTTGTTGTTCCCCCACCAGAATTTGAACTCAGGACTCCAGGAAGACAGGAAAAATGGTACCCACCAGCTTACTTTTTGACATATTGTAGCAGGAATTTCTTTTGTCTTTCATTATTTTCAACCCAAATAATGGTTATAATATATGGTGTTAAATAGCCATATCTGTAGGTGTGCAGAAAAAAAATGTTATGGCCAATGAAATTGCTGGATTTGTGGTCTGAATATGTTTTCATAGTTATCTCACATGAACTAATAATTAAATGTGTAATAGGGTTTGTTAGGTTTGTGAGGATTTTAAAGGACCAATGGAAATGGAAGAAAGGGACCATTATTTTCAATGTTTAGCAGCTGAAGAATTTTGTTTCAGGCCCATGCAGTTGCTAGATTTGATGGTCTGAATTTGTTTTCTTAGTTATTTTGAGTTGAAAAAATCCCAGAGGTGCTCAGGATGTGATTGGCACATTAAAATTGGATGAAGAAGAGTCAAAACATGCTGGTTTGGCTGATCAAAATGGGTTTGGTGGAGTAATTTTGCACCAATTTCTGAGGCTGGTGAAAGGCACAGAAAAATTGCGCACCTGCCAAATAAGAGCAAATAAAAATATGATCTGACTACTGCTCCCAGTTTCTGATTGGCCAATTGTAGTAGTTGGTACAGGCGGTTGGTTAGCTATGAGTAGTCTCCCACCTATTTGCAGTCTCAGTTTTAATTTTATGGGCAAGGTTGTCGAAAGTAAATAACTGAGCTTAGATGTGAGAAGAAGTATTTTTGTAGAGTCACATACTGAGCACTGCTGGGGCTGCTCTAATGCTACAATGTGCATTAGCTATGTACAGACATGCTTCTAGCACATTACCCGAGTGCACTTTGTTTTCGAAACATCAGTCAAAGTTTCAAACCCTTTGCAGAACCTAGCAGACCGTGGCATGGAGAATGCTTGTTGGGCAATATTTAACATTCTGCCTTGCCAAACCCTGGAATAAACTTAAACCAGCTTCTAAAGAACCCTAATCCTCGCCAATCTCCAAGTGGCACAAACATGAGCTAAATTGACCATCCAATGTCCATCTACTGAATTTAATACATAACTTAATAATGGCCTATGGAATCCCATTGGAGCACAAGAGAGTAACAATAATTAGTTCTTCAATGGTGCATGTGGCCCTAGTATCATAGAGAGTAGAGTGTAACGGTTGGAGTTATGAGTGGAGTGTTCCAAAGTTAACTTAAGAGTTAAGTATGGCTCAGCAATGACTATAATTGAATTAAACTAACCAGCCTTGATCCCTAATGTCAGCTACTCATGCGCACTTCCTATCAGAGCTAATAAAGAAGCAACACTAATAACTCTAACTAAGAGTTGCTGATTAGTTCTTAGTTAGGAGATGCCCTCATTAGTACTCCTATCTTCTCTCCTTAATGAAAACTAGATCTTCAGTTTCGTGGTGGGATCTTAAGGTGGTAGAGTGACCTAAAAGGTTCCAGACTTCATCAACAAGCCTTGTTAATTTCTGGCCCTCAAATGGAGCTTTTAAAAAGAAAAGATGGACATTTATGCTCTTCCAGAAGCAGATGATGGATCTCATAAAAGCTTTAATCACAACTGATAGTGAAGGATCTCATAAAAGCTTTAAGCACAGCTGTTAATGAAGGATTTCTTAAAAGCTTTAACCACAACTGTTGATCCTTTGAAAAAGGACTTATAGGAAAATAGGTTTTGACTAAGTCAGTTGATGCATGGAGATGATTTAGAGTACAGGTGAGGGCTAGTGGGCTGGTAGTTGATAGGTAGTAAAACCAGCCATTGGGGTAAGCACTGTAGTTAGTTAAGGAACTAGAAGCCAATGAAAATAGTGTGTAGGGTTTAGGGTTTAAACCCCTAAACCCTTAGGACTAAACCCTAAAATCCTAAACCTGGTCCACCCACCATCTATGCCTCATACTATGCTCACTGCTGGTGGCTCTCGGTTTACTCATGCCTCTGGTAAACTTAACTCCTTTAAACTCCATCCTCGATACAAAACATAACTCATTGAGGAATCATTATTTGTAGCAGCATCACTGCACTTCGTTAATGGCTTACAAATAATGTAATCAAGATGCTGAGACTTAAGTTGAGTGGAGTAGTGGTGTGTTTATGCAATGGAAACAGATCTATGCAAAAATTTGTCATAGTATCTCAATTGTCAAGTTTAGATCTGTTTTTTTT
>Ga0116228_10001779_pt1 | contig 18110 bp, 12 predicted proteins | sample S1TSphfallax_2_FD_89694 | JGI IMG/M metagenome (GOLD analysis project Ga0116228, IMG submission 89694) | Host-associated microbial communities from peat moss isolated from Minnesota, USA - S1T2_Fc - Sphagnum fallax MG | ecosystem: Host-associated > Plants > Peat moss > Unclassified | place... | reverse complement strand
CGTAGTTATAAAATGTTCTTGAGCTTGGTGCATTTAACCCTGAGTCTCAGTATTTCATACCCTTATTTGATTTAATGACTTTGCGGACAACAGCCAAGAGGGGATGCAACATCAAATGAGGCGTGCAACTCAGGCCCAAAACAGGGCATGACTTTTGGGATAACTCTAGTATGTGAGTTTTTGTCATCACCTACAATTTGGTGATGGATTTTCCTTTTTGGTATGTACACAGGCTAGACCTTTTGCAAATTTGCACGATGAGGAAGCATGTCTAAGTTCTAACATCTCTGTTCAAGTCATTTGATGGGTTCCTTGATTTTCCACGGATATTGCAAGTTGGTAGTATTGGATAGATTACATTAGTAAAGTACAAAAATATGTTGTAGTTTATGGGGTACAGTATGTTTCCTATGCAATAGATAGATTCACTCCTTATTTACATGAAGAATGTCAACTTTTCGATAAATATTTTGGTTCTATGACACAATATCATGATTATTCAATGAATTTAAAGCTTGGTTAACATAGTTTATCAAGCAAATTCACTTCCTTAACCACAAATCAAATCTATTCATCAAAAATCAATGGGCCCTCTCATCCCAGGTCATTGACAATTTGCAAATGGATATAGTCTAAGACTGACCATAATTTCAAATGTGAAGTATAACATGCATTTGGCATCTCATGACTGAATGTGTTGTGGTGTGAAAATTTCATATCCAGTTTTTTTTATAACTCTTACCTAGGGAGATTGTTTTGTGCTCAACGATAGGATCAACTTAGATCATTTGGGTGTTATGTGCATCCCAATTAAAATAGAAATTGTGTTTGGTGATGGGAGTCATTCCTTGCAATTTTGAAAAAATCATTGCCCAACCTTACATGAGAGGTGTTTGGTCTAATTCCTTTTGAGAAAAAGGTTGTTTTTGAGCATTATGAAGAAATATGCAATTGGTGTTCTACTCCTCCAAGATGTTCTTTTTTTTTCCAATGTTGTTGTGGTCATGTCTGCTATGACTTGGGTTTGTTCTTTCATGGTGCACTATTTATATTGTTTGTCAATTTGTTTTTTGCAACTCTTGTGCCTTGTGAATGTTTTGTATTATAATTCCTAGATCTAATGGTGTTGCAACAAATTTGACTTCATGACACATCATGGGATGTTTTTTAACACCTCGTAGCAATGTATGAAAGTAAAGCTCTAACCCTTTGGATGTTCTACCTTCTAGAATTTGAAGGTATTATGCAAGATGTTCCCATGGTTTGCACTTGACTCTTGGAAGCTTCAACTACTCCAATTCCCTAATGACCTTAGAGACATCATGTTTGATTATTCCCCATTTTGTTTCCAAAGACCTTGTTAGTCTATATGCATAAAAAGTCGAGTAATTTCTGTTGTGATGTTTGCAACTCCTCTCCCAAAATGTGTTGCATTTCTAACCAATGCCTATGATCATATCTTTTAAAATGAACAACAAAGTTGGCATCCCTCTTCCGGGACAAAGTTTTTCCCCTTCTTCTTCCTTGCAATAATATTAACAACACTTATTGTTGCCAAAGGATCTTAGTTTCAGTGCATACAAGTTTATACCACAAAATGCTAATGAAATGCATTATAAATGTAAAATATCATCATGGTATCCTTATGCATTATGGAGGTCAAAAACATGATTCTTTGTAATCCTAGTAGTAGTTATATCATATGCAAGTGACAATGGATGCCATCATGTGTGCAAAACACAAATGGCTCCAACAAATTACAATTGCAAGGGCATTTTTTATAAATAATAAAATGCTCTAATGGACTTACATTATATTCTAGTTCTACATGTTCCAAAATGGTTCAATTTTAGGTTGCCAACTAGAAATTGGACATTTAATGCCAATTTGATTCATGATTCAAAAAAACTATGGTATATAGGCCAATGAGTAAATATTTAAGCTTTCAAAAAACATGTGCATTCTTTTGTCAATTGGTGTGGGGGCGTGGGTGATACAAGAGGCAAAGGGAAGCATGACAAAGCTTGCTTCTATTATTTTGAGGACAAATGCAGATTTAGACTTTTATGTTGGGGAGTGCCCCATGTTCGAAAAGTATTGGTGGTGGGCCAATCAAATGGCTCCTTCTAAGAAAAAGAGAAGAAAAAAGAATATTATTACCCCCCACCCCCTTCGGCCCCACACTTTTTTTAAAGCACAAAAAACGAAAAGAAATCTCTAATCTAAACATAAAAAACCTTGCTTCAATATGAAAAGGTGCTGAGGATTTTCTAGTTTCATGTTTTGAATATCACCAAATTTTGCTAAATATACTTGTGGACTAGCACCACTTTAGCAACATCACAAAATTGGAAAAAAATGTACACTGCCCTCCACCCTTGAGGCTTTACCCTACACTAATAAATTACACTACATTTATTAATGAAAATGCAAAGTCTTATTATTAATGTATTATTGGTGTCCTGATTGTTATGTTCTTTCATGACATGTATTCTAATGTGTAGGTAGTCTCTATTTTGAGATGTGAGATGTGCTGTTGCAGTAGATGAAGGTTCTTTTAGGTTAAGTGTCCTTTGGGGAGGTCCTCCCTTTCCTTATTCAATAGGCTTCTCACTCACAACAAGAAAGGGTTTGGGAACTTGATGTTTCCCTTGTGATTTGCCTCTTAGACCGTTCTTTTGTCTTCTTTGAACATGGGTCCTTCCATTTTGTTCCTTGTATTTGACCTTTTTTTTTTGCGTGCTTTGGTTTATTTATGATTGGCCCAGGGGGTCATCATTCTCGTGCTTTTATTTGCCTTGCCTTGGATGGGTTCTCATCCCCATCTGTTTTTATATACAGGGCTTTTTTTTTTCTATACAGTGAGAATAAAATTAGGGTTTTAGGGTAAATTATTTTGCTAAAATACATATAATAAATATGTATGTATTTTTCTGAACTTTTAAAAATAGAAAAAAAAAACCTTATTCTGTCTGTCCATCTCTACAGGATCTGCTGAGAGGGATGGATGACAAACAAGGGGAACCATTTTGATGGATGGATGGATGGATGTATGATGGATGATAACAAGTTGGACAATAATGGATGGACGAGAACATCCAACTGGGTGGATGATGATGGAAGCTTCGAAAGGGAAGTCGGGGTTGGTGTGGCGCTGCCTGTGATTCCTTGACCTCCGGTTTTGCGCGTGTCGTCATGGTCGCGCAGCAACGGCGTGCCCTCACAGTAGTCTACAGCTCTCTTGCCTTTCTTCTTCGTCTTCTCCTTCCACCCACTTCTTCGTTTGCTTCTTTGTTTGTCTCTCGTTCTCGTCTGCTGCTGCTCATCTTCTGCTTGACTTGAGGTGTCGAACTGCCCCTCTCCGTTGCTTGCTTCAAAGATCTGTGGCTCGTTTTTCCAGTCTTATTATTATTTCCCGCATCTTCGCTATAGCCCTTGGGTTGGTTGTTTTCTTCCCTTTCTCTCTCACTCTGCTTTCCTTCATCCTCCCTTTCAGAGGGTTTTCAGAAATTTTTAAGAGCGTCGTCGAATCCCCCTTTTTTTGCCCCCTCTTTGGTGTGGAGTTTTTTTTGTATTTGTTTCTGACTGCTTCCAGAAATCTTCGAATCTTCTCTTTTAGTTCCCATCATTACTGAGGAGCTTTGGGGATCTCAAGAAGATACTCTTCTTCTCATCTGCTTGATTGGGTTTTGGTGCGTCTGCTGCTCTCTTTGTCTTTTGCCTTTTTCTTCTCTCTTCCATTTTGCATCCTCTGATATCCTGGGAGATAGTTCGGAAAGCTTACGCCTTTTTTTAGAGCTCAAGATCTTCCTTCTACGTTTACGCTCAGGGGTGTGGGCGGGCTGTAGGTGTGAGGGAGGCACATAAGGGGGGATTTGTTTCTTTTGCAAGAGAGAGAGAAGGTTTTTCCTGCGTGCGGAGGAGGAGGAGGAGGGTTCGAGAGGGGAAAGATGAATGGGGCGAGTACATCGGAGACGGGAGTTGTTACAGGATCACCAGTGAAGAAGGAGTCAAGAAGGCCGAAGTATACCAAGTTCACACAACAGGAGCTACCGGCGTGCAAGCCGTTGTTGACGCCGGGGTGGGTGATATCGATCTTCTTGATAGTGGGGATCATCTTTATCCCAATTGGAGTCGTCTCGCTGCTAGCTTCCAGCAAAGTGGTGCAAATCGTGCACCGATATGACCAGACTTGCTTGCCGAACGCCACCACCACCAAGGATGCGCAATTGAGCTACATCCAAAATCCTGGCACGGACAAAAACTGCAACGTCACTCTAACTGTCCCGAAACGAATGAAAAGTCCTGTGTATGTGTACTACGAGTTGGACCATTTCTACCAGAATCATCGCAGGTATGTGAAGAGCGTCAGTAGCGCGCAACTGCAAGGCAGTAATGATCCGAGCTTGTCTGACTGCAAACCTGAAGACTACGTGAATGGACTTCCCATTACTCCTTGTGGCTTGATCGCCTGGAGTTTGTTCAATGATACTTTTAATTTCAGCACTGTGGGCAGCGGATCTGTCCCTGTGAACAAGAATGGAATCGCTTGGAAAAGTGATGTTCAAAAGAAGTTTGGTAGTACTGTGTTTCCAAAGAATTTCCCCAACAACAATCTGACAGACCCTTCAGGCATAGGAGGTGCAGAACTGAATTCGAGTTTGCCTTTGGATCAAGATGAGGATCTCATAGTCTGGATGCGAACTGCAGCTTTGCCCAATTTCCGCAAACTGTGGGGGAAAATTGAGCAAGATTTTCAGCCTGGTGACACCATCAATGTAGCAATTCTCAACCGGTACAACACTTACAGCTTTGAGGGGAAGAAGAAACTGGTCCTGTCTACAACTAGCTGGCTGGGTGGCAAGAACATCTTCATGGGTGTGGCATATCTCACCATTGGTGTTCTCTGCATTGTTCTTGCATTAGTCTTCTTGCTCATCCATCTCAGACACCCCAGGCCACTCGGCGACCCCTCTTATCTCTCTTGGAACAGAAAGAACAGCCATGGCACTGACAATCTACGGTCTTGATTTTTGTTACCTATGTGTTTTTGACATCTCACAAAAATCTTTAACCCTATCTTCTTCCAGCCACTTTGTGGGACAAGTGTGTGCTCAGAGCTTCTTGAGTTGATAGTGCTTGGAGGTTGAAGTTGAGTGCTTGGAAAGCTTGAGTTGCTGCAAGCACATGAATCTCCAACAAACACTCTGCATCACAAGTCATCAATTACTTAGGCAGTTTCTTGAGAAATTTTGGGCTTTATACTTTTGATGGCCTTTTTCTCCTTCTTGCTCTTTTGTTTTTACTTGGTTTCTTATATTTAGGGGGATTGGGGAGCACAATAACATGCCCCCAGAAATATTTTCAATTTGAGTTTTTAGGCAAAATGCTATTTGGGGATTGCAGATTTGGAGATCTGTATGTGAATTAAAATTTGTACTAGAATTTGTTATTATTCTGTTATAATGCCCTCTTGTGGCGAGGACATGGATGGAGTTTGTTATCACAATATGTGCCAATTCAAAGTGTTCAGAAATGAAGTGGATGAGATGCAGACAAGCAGTGTGTACCGATCTGCTGCTGTATGTATGCATTGTGAGTAACACTCTGGTTGAAATTGTGGTCCCCAGAGATTGTTTACTCTGCTCCATGGTCAAGGTAAAATTTGTATTGCAGCTTTTGAACTCCATTATCTCATGTTGTGCCTCGATTTTTTTATTACCAAAATGTGTAATTTAAAGATCATTGAGTTGCTAAGAACTTGTGGAAGTTGTCCTTTTTGTCTTCAGTATTCCAATTGAAAGACTTTATGCATGTGCGTAGAATATGTCTTGTGGAATTTTCTGCATCAAAACAGTTGACTTTTTGAGATATCATCACTCAGTCATTCACTGAAATCTCACTACTCACACTCTTCACTGAAATCTCATTACTTACACTCTTCACTGAAATATCATTACTCACAAGTCTCTAAGCCTTTGTGTCATCTCCCCAACATTGGAAATTGGAAATATAATCAGCAATAAGAAGCAGGGCATTTGGATTCAAATACATTGCAAAATGCCAAACAATGGGGCAGCATCAACCCACTCTCCACATGGCAGGTCAGTGCTGAAGAGTTTATAAAAATGGGTACTCCACTCTGATTTTGAGTAGTTAAATACTATAATTCAAGTACTTCTGAGGGGAGACATCATTGGACACAGGTATGCTGATTCCTCCTAGAATTCCACTGCAGCATAATGCCAGTAGGCCAGAACTTCAAACTGTACTGTCATAATGTTGAATTCCAGAGCTCCAGACTCAAAGACAAGGTAGCTAGTTTTTCCAACCTAGGATTTAACAGCACCATTGCATGTGATGATATGGAACTTCTGCCATTTTGACAGCTTATTTTCATGAAAGAGGTGACACAGACCTGCCTGGATATTCAACTCAAGCAAGAAGTGATGATTCCTTACTTGGTGAGCTGATCAAATATCTTGCACTGCTGTTTTCACTGCCCTCATTGTGATCATTGAGAATCCGCTGGCGAAAATCCTCTACCATTCGTGAGAGACCTTTCCTCAATGCAACCTTTGGCTCCCACCCCAACAGGTCCTTTGCCTTGGAAATGTCAGGCTTCCTCATGTGAGGGTCATCTGCAGTGTTCTTGCAGAATTCTATGGTTGCAGCTGGATCTAGCACTTCCTTCACCACCTGCAAGAGTCACTTGCCTATGAGCCACCTATGAGCCATGTATTGAGCAGTCAACATACCCGCAAATTGGTGAAGCAAAGCCAAGCAATGCAATGAATGAAACATCTTAAGCAGAGTAGACTAGTCCATTCACTTCTGTAGCACAAACAAAGACACTGTGATGTAGGTACAATGACCACATATATACTGGTTCAGCCATTTTGAGCAGCTGGAAGAGGTGTTTGGTAGAGTTTCACTCACAATAGTGAGCAAATCACAACTTTGTGTTGCATCAAGTGAGTAAATGGTTCCAAATCACCTGTTTTCAGACTCTTGGCTTTACCAAGAGACTTGAGTGAATCTTTGCTTGCTTTATTTGGATGTTTTTCACCAGAGTACTTATTGCAAAAGGTTTTCAGAGAAATGTTTGGTTACATCAGACACTATCCAATACATTTCCAAGCAGCTGGTAGGCAGCTGTGTGATTGTAAATGATGACTGAACATAAACAAAACAAGTCACTGACCTCAGCAAGCTCCAACATTGTGAATTCGCTGGGGTTCCCCAGATTGAAGGGACCAACATGCTCACCCTCCATCAATCGCAGAAGACCTTCAACCTACAAGACCACACATGAACATTGTCATGCCACACTTGACAAATGCATCAGCTCAACTCCTGTTCCAAAAGACTCCTCATAGTTGGATCACAGTTGCTTAACTGGGGCAACCCACAGTTGAATAAATACCATCATCTCTTTTCAAACACTTTGTCTTCATGCCCAAAGCATCCTCAGGAGCACAACACATGTATGACATGGAGGAGACAAATATGTTTACCAGATCAGAAATATACTGAAATGACCTGGTTTGTTTGCCATCACCATAAACTGTCATTGGCTCCTTACGAAGTGCCTGTGAGACAACACAAAGTGTGTCAATCGGATTACACAGAAAATTCAATTCTCATGGGTATGTGAAGTTGCTTGGCTTGCTAGTGCATCATCATTCTTTAGGAAGCCCTGGGCACATGCGTAATTTGTTGCCAATCAGGACCATTGTAATTCAAACATAGGATGTACCCTAATGCCCCAGAGACATTTAACTCACTAACTTGAATGGGATGGATTCACCAGTTTCCGGAACCCTGAATTCTAGACAGAGGGAACACCTCAGACATGGAGTGATCAAACCCAGCCCAGCCCATAGATTGTACCTGGCAATAAGTTTTCCATGGAATCTCAACTTCAAGCCAGGCTGACATAGGACATACAATTTGATATTACACTGAAGAGAAGGGATCTGAAGCAGAACAGACCTGGCTCACAAAATTACTGACAACTCGGCCATCATCAATACACATTCTTGGACCATATGTGTTGAAAATTCGAGCTATGCGAACCTGCACATAAGTGTCTGTTAGATTGTTGTGCCGAGGTGTTCAAAGCCAACGACAACACTTTCTGTCAGTTTTGTAGACATCCATCATCATAATTGACAAAGATCAAGCTTTGTGGGATGTGACAGAGAACAGAAAAGTAGCTTTGTGTATAACAGCATTCCTCATTTCAACAAAGCATCCCACTTCCCATTTATGCAGAACAAAGAGGTTGAAGAGCTCAGTTTATCATGACATGCTAACACTTGAATGTTCATTGCAGTCGTGATTGACAGCATTTTCAACTGGTAGCAGGGGTTTAATGAGCAAGTGCATCCATAAGACCACAATATCTATGAGAAAGACATGATGCACACTCCTGGCAATTTAAGAAGTTTGATCACCTGAGTATGAAAAATGAAATCATTCTCCAAATGCACCTACCTGCACATCAGCTCCGCGGTGGTAATCCATGGTCAATGTTTCTGCGGTGCGCTTTCCCTCATCATAACAGCTCCTTACACCTGCAATAACCAGGAAAAAACATCATGGGGTGAGTGCTGCCCCCTAATCAGTTGTACTGTGTTGTTCTATGTAGGAAGCAACTGACCAAAAAAGCAAATTTCCTTTGCCTTTTGACAATAATATCTCTGCAGCTTTCCAGTAATCACTTGACTGTATTCAAGCATGCATTGACACCAATAGCTCTGCAGCTTCACTAGTTCATCATTCTTCCTATCAATTGCATACTTGTAGTTATGTGTGCCATATGCTTGTTTTCTTACAGCAGCTACTATACAACAACAGGAGCTGGGTTCAAGCTCAGAGATGAACCAATGGGGTTGACATTGCCCCAGTAATCTTCTTTCTGAGGATGCTGCAAAGGATCTCCATACACCTCACTGGTACTTGTAAGCAGAAACCGAGCTCCCACTCGCTTTGCCAACCCCAGCATATTCAGTGTACCCACCACATTTGTTTTGTGACAAAGGTCAAGTGCTCAACAACCTTCCTCAAACAGACAGACAATGCAAACCTGAGGAACTGGTAGGTCAAAGTATCCATATGTTTCTCTGGCTGGAGCAACATCAGGCAAGATTGCAAAGGAGAGAGCTTGGAGCTATTTCTACAGAGCTTACAGTAAATTCTGCACATCAGGAGCATTCTGCTGAACCTTTGGTAACATTCCGAACTTCACTAAGGGTCTCTTTCCATCAGGGTGCTGCGATCACAACAGCCTAATGTGTAATTAATATGTAATTAATCATGTTAGGGATTCTGGGAACACATGTTCTCATGAAAAAAAAGGAGAGATGTCACTGTCTGGTGAGTCACAGTTTGACACACAGCTCTCACAGCACTTGCAATTGATCAATGCTGCTTGACTGGTGAACCTGCAAGATGATGTGAGCACAGCTAGTTGAAAAAACATAATGGAAAGTTACTGTGTCACAGCCGCCTAATGGCAAAATGTCCTAGACCAGCATGCGGGACGAGCATGATTGACTTCTGCAGAAACAGGAGCATTCCAGAGAATCCTGTAGACAATTCTATGGCACTAACATAGTTGACCATTGTGGCAGGCAATGTGTTGTGGGTTTGCAATGCTTCCTTTGGCTGTGATCAGGCTCAAATGACTTCACCAAAAAAGGGGGAAAGGAATGAGAAAAGGATATGATGGTCTTGACAGGATTGTGCTTGTAGTGGACAGGTGAGGCCGGACATGCAAGATGGTAGATCTGATCCACCTCCAAAAGCAGAGGTTCCACCACGTCGTGACGGATGAGCTCAAAACGATGATTCCCAAAATGGTGCATCACATTCTCTTTCCTACCTGTGAAGAAGTTGTCAACCACGATCACATGATCTCCCCTCGCCATCAGCTTGTCCACAAGATGGCTTCCTACGAATCCCGCCCCTCCTGTGACCACCACTCGCAGCACCTTCCTCTTCAACCCCAATGGCATTTTAGCTGTGAAGGAGGATTGCTTCGGAACCACTGTGGTCGATCTTCTTCGCACTTGAATGCTGTTGTCCCTCCTAATACCGGGTTCTCCCGGTACTACGACTCCTTGACCTACAATAATGCTTGGCGAGTCCTGCTCAGAGATCAATTTATCGGATAAAAGGAATTCCGTCTGGAGAAGAAAAAAGGCAGATGCAATCGCCATTCCCAGCACAACGAAAATGAGCCGCTGCTCCTTTAGCATATACTCCATCGGCTGCCTCCAGGAGCTCCAGAGTTTCGCAGGAGGCTTTGCCGCAATTTTTTCCGTCTGTGAGAGGTTGTCACGACGTCCATTACTACTCAGCAGCATTCTCAACATTTTCTCCACTCGTTTTCTCACAATCGGAAAAGCTAATTGGCAAAGAAAGCTTCGAAGTCCGACATATACAAACTTTTACGCTTCCCAACACTTGCATCCGTTGTTGCACACATGCACTCTGCAAATCACACACCAGGAGTCGTGTTCTCGTTAGTACTCGCTTGATCATACCCAAGTACACAAATCACTCATCAACATTTTCCTTGAAGACACCACAATGCAATGCAGAATTCTCCACGAAACCAGCGAGGAAATAATCACGACGATCAATCACAACGATATGCAAGCAAACAAGCAAGCTCCACCTTTGCAAAAACTTGGCACCCATCACCAAAACACCCGTCTCATCGCGTCTTCCCTGCAAAATTTTACAACTCAAGACACCAGAAACAACCTCGCCAAAACAGCTACCACCAAAATTTGTATGTCAACAAAACATGTTGCAAAAGGTTGAGTCCAAACTCCACACCGCCGATACCCCTGTCCTCGTCCTCCGTCGCCTCCATTCCTCGTCCTTCCCCAGACCTCCCGCACAGACCACAGGGAGGTAAATCACGGGGGGACTTAGCAGCTTTTCCAGTGCCTCCCTCCCTCCCTTCGTCCCTCCCTCTCTATCGCTCTCTCTCTCTCCCGCCCTCTCTCTCTCTCTCTCTAGTTTTGCTGCGTACCCCAGGCCTCTCCTTCTGTGGCACACCTGAGGAAGGTAAGACATGGAGAAGGCAGCTTGCTGACTGCCGCCTCCCTCTGTCGCTCCCTCCGTCCTTCCCTCTCACACTGGCGTTCGTTTGCTACTTGGCTTCTCTACCGTTCTTCCCTCCGCGGCTGATCGTGCACGCGTGCGTGCGTGCGTGCAAGCGAGCGAGCGAGCGAGCGAGCGAGCATTCGGCCGTTCGTCCATCCGTCCGTCTTTCCGTTACACAAGCGTTTGGGCATTCACCTGGTTTCTTTTCTTTTTTTAATCAGTGTTTTTTATTAAAAAATTGGCGAATTTTAGTACCACAGGCGACAAAAAAAATAGTCACATGCGAATGCTACAAAGGGTTTTTTTTTTAAAATAATTTTTTTATAATTTATTTTTGAAAATTTAAATTGCTACTTTCGCCATATTTTGAGCGAAAACTGTCAGAAATCGCCAAACATTGCATTACATGGAGGTGTGCAGTACAAAGTGGGATTTGGAAAAAAATTCTACTTTCCTCCCTAACCCCTAGTAGCCAGATTTGGCTCTTTCCTCTTGTGAATGATCGCCAGTCCACCTACTTGAAAAATTTAATTTTTATAAATAGAATTTTTTTTCTTAAAAAAACCCAATACTAATGTTGTACTCTCTAGTCGCTATTATTACCGGTTAAATTTCGTCCAAAAAGCGAAATAAAAACTCAAAAATTCGAAAAAAACTGAAGTCTTTTTTGAAAATTAATTTCAATCCTCAGGAGTCAGTATTGAGAAAAATAAACTAGGAAAAATATATCCAGATTTCTAAATTTGGTTTTTTCAGTATGTAGCCAAAAATATAGAAAGGATGATCAGAGATTTTTGCTTCATATCTGATTTAGAGCCAGATTTGGCTAAATCTTTGTAGAGAGAAAAAAATCATCACTTTTTGTACAGCTTCCTATAGGCTTTAATGTTTTAGTAGCCAATTAATGTGTCAATCATCACATTAATTGGCTACTAAAACCATTTCCCCCCAATGCTTTGATCAAATTCACTTTGCTCTCAAAGTACCCATTTCATCATTTTGTTTAAACAAATTACTAGTGCATTTGGACACCACATCCTAAAGCAAAATTTGTCCTCCAAGAAATGCCATGCCCTCTCCAAGATATCTTGCATTTTTGGCCTTGCCTATCAAGGCAATATCAAAGGCAAGGATATTATTGTGTTTAGATTCATTATAGAGTATTATAGTAGCTTAAGGGATTTTTATAGGCCCCTAGGTAATAATAATAATAATAATAGGTCTATTTTTATATGAGGATTTTTGGAAAGATGATATTTTGGCTTGTGTTGAAACTTGATAGATTAGTTACATAGTTATAATATCTCGAAGGATTTTGGTTTCTTTTTAGAGGATTTTTTTGACGATTAATATATTTTTGCATTGTGAAATATTTGAATTTCCGTAATTCTTCTTTTGCCTTAAGATACAAGAAATTTTCTTTTGTCAAAAAGTGAAAATTTTAAAAATGCAGTGATTTTGGTGGAAGGAAGGTTTTCAATTGCCAGAAATGAGGAAAATTTATAATAAAAATTGTCAGATTTCTATAATTTGGTTTGCAATGTGTAGCCATAGCTATAGAAGGATGATTAAAGATTTGTACTTTGTATCCATTTTATAGCCAGATTTGGCTAAATCTACTTCTTTTACACCTTTATATGGATTACCGCCACTTAGGTTACATTAAAAAAAAAAAACTACTATAACGCATTCACTACATTTAAATTGTGTCTTTTTTCAATGTCTTTGTTGACTGAAATTTAACACTTTCATTTTGATTAGTGTCATAATTTATGTGGCAATATATATCTTTAAAATTTATATATATAGCTAAAATTATAAAATATAAAGAATTTAAAAATTTCCAAAATTTTCAACAAATTTTTAGAGTGTTTAGATTTTAATATTATCTTAATTTTTATAAATTTGCAATGATGAATCATCACTAATTTAAATGTAATTGAATTTTATTTAATTTTTTCGAGCAAGATTTCACCTCCACAACCATATGACAAATCTTTAACCATCCAACCATTGGTTCATGTGGTGACAAATATTGTAATTGCATAAATATAAACATGACATATTTTTGAATTTTGAACATTAAAATGTTATAATATAATTATTTAATTTCATATGTAAGTATGTAATTGGTGGTACATAAACAAATATGTATGTACATATGTACATAGGTGGTGGTTAGTAAGTAGGTAAATCAAAAGTGCATTTGTGATAGTTACTAGGCAATACCTACCTATTTACCTTCATTTCATTATTTACTTTAATTCATTTTATATTATCATTACAACATTAAATATTTTTTAATGCATTTAATAATATAATTTACAAAAAATTATGATAATCTTGAGTTTCATTTTAGATATTCAAATATAAAATTTTGAATCTCAATTGGGGTTATAAACTCAAATACAATCATTTGAATCTCAACTAATTTTTGAAAATTTCTAATTTAATCACTTAATTTAATTCTATATTTATTTATTTTTTCAAATTTCACAATACTAACTTTCAGAAATAGTTTTTATATAAGCCATGAATTGAAATATCTATAATATATTTTAGTTTGATAAATTTATAATTTCATAATTGGAAATGAATTTTACATGTGAAAATTTGTGATCAATTTCACATGTATATAATTTTATATTTACATTTTATTTAGTAATAGTCTTATACCAAATGTATAGACATGATAATAATTTAAATATTTATGTAGATTTTCCAATGTAAATTTTTAATTACAATAGTGTAATTATGTATTTTCAAAATGAAATTAATTTCAATTCACATGTGAAATACACAATTATGACTTTTTTATCAAATTTTCAAATTTTCAGATCACATAATTTCATTAAATTAAATTTAAATTTAAAAAAATAATGTATGTAAGTAGGTAATTGGTGGTACATAGACAAGTATGTATATCTACATGTTGCTTATAATGTTTGTTTAAACTAAAATGAAAACTAGACTTAATCATAATGAACATTACTACTTTTGCAATTAATGATAAAAATAAACATGGTTAATCATGTCAAACAAGAAAATTTGATTGTACATCACATTAGTCAAATTCAAGTAGTGAAAAGAGCATTTTTTGTTGTAGCGACTTCATTGATTTCAAGGGAAAAGGGGATTGCTTGATTTTTGTGTTGGTAATTTGGTCTTGGGGCAATCACCATGGCTACCTCCATGAAGGGAACACATCTTCTACATGGAATCAATCCTATGAAGAGGTCTGTGTTTATCAAGATAATAAACATTCGATGCACTAAAGTGGTTGAGAATAGACTTGGTTGAAAGCATGATAAAGTGTACAAAATAAGTTGATGAACTAAAGTTGAGTTTAAAAATGAAATAGTTTTTCACATAAGTACAAGAAAATATATTCAAAATATATTCCAATTTCATTATGAAATCATTTTTCTTAGCATTTTAAAAATACATTGATTAATTTTTTTTAAAAACTATTGAATAATAAAAGAAGAAAACAAGTATTTTAAAAATGAATTGGTCGAAATGGTGTTTAAGATTACTTTTCATTAGAAAATTTAATGAAACAAATATGTATTAAATTAAGATGTAAAGATCATTATATTGAAGCAAAGAATTGCAAAAGAATTGTATTTTCTCCATCTTAGAACATACTTGAAACATACATTAAACATATGTTACATTATAAAGAAACACTTCAAAAGCTACTTGCATTTAAAAAAACCTACTTTCAACCTACTTTTATGGTCAAAAATTTGAAAATTAATGTACAATAATGAAAAAATGTTTGTTATTTAGTACTCATGTAGAAACATTGAATGTATATTATTTTTATGTTGGGTTTCATTGCTATTTTTTTATCAAATTAACAAATAAACTACATAGGTAAATTGTTTGTATATTTGATCTTGCTTTGATCAATCCAATAGTTAATATTGTTCAAAGCATTTGGGATTGCAACACACAAGGTTGGCCTATCAAATCCGATGTGCATAGCATGAGAGATATTTTAAATGATAAAAACTACTATATGGAGTAGTATGATGATATAAACATACTCATGGAGATGTTGAAAAGTTGGATGCCATGGGTGCCCATAATGAAGCAAGGTATTGTAGATTTTATATGCTTTTGTTTTATGATACACATACTCATACATACATTGTATATGAGAGTTCAACCAAATATAATGAACCAACATGTGTCCATCTCATGAAAAGAGGTTATAAGAGTGAAAAAAAAATCTTCTTAAAAATTGGCCATCCCATAGTGTGCTTTCACCTTCCTTTTTATGTATATGTAATTAAAGAGTTTATTATGCTAGCATTGAGCCCAATAATAGTGCATGCTAATTGTCATTAATAAAAATGATTCATGTAATCAATTGATCATTATAGCCATTTAAATCATCTAAAAACTAGGATCCTATGAGCTTCTTTTTTGTTAGGAAAAAAGTTGGGTAACCATATGTTCTTTGATTATGGCCGTGCAAAAAAATGTTTTTAAAATTGCATCCTACTTTCTTTGGTTTGGCTATTTCTATTAGATGTCAACCCAAAACATTGATGTTTAATATTGTCGGAAAAGATGTTCCAACTTTCCCTTACTTAATGCCTTTTTAAACATTAGTCTTCATTAGAAATATTAGCTTCAACTTTTGTATTTAATCCAACACTATAATGAACAAATGATAAGCATAGTTGTCACTTAATTATATCCTCTAGCTTTAGGTATTCATGGTTGTTAAACAAAGTAAAATGTGGGAACCCATGGGGATTTTGTGATTAGTTTTGTTGGGATTGAAAATTTTGTGCTAGATTGCTCTTCATTACATCATATGGTTCTTTGTAATGATGTCTCATATGTCATTAATCTTGGGTTGGGCTTACAACCTTTCATATTCACTTTATGAACATTCAAAGCACAAAAATGGAACAATGAGCTCAAGTCCTTCACATTCATCATGTTCTATTTTGATCAATTGTCAATTGGTATCAATAGATGACTATTGAAATCTTTATGTTACATGTTGAAATTTCTAGCAAGGTTGTTAAAAATGATGTGATGTGTCATTTTTATGTCAATTGTCATGTCAACATCATGATAGATGTGTTAACAATAAAGTCACAAATAACATTGACCAATTGTTCTCATGGTATGTTGCATGTATGTTTTGCACATTCCACATATGTTTTTTAAATTGAATTATTAATTATTGGAACTAAATTTTAGTCAACAAAGGTGACAAGAATTCAATGTCAAGAAATTTTTTAAAAAATAAAAAAATTGAACCATTGAGATGTGGACAATTGAATTTCCATCACCATTTGATGGTCAAGATATCATTTTCAATTTTTATTTTAAAAATTTTCACCACTAAAATTTGGTCATTAATATGGATTAGGGTGTCCACAAGGACTAGTACAAGTCCACCTTAATGAGAATTGATGTTTAGTCCCCATTAAAAAAATAAAAAATGTGGATTGTTGAAATGTTCTAAAAACTGAATTTTGGTTGCCAAATCAATGGTTAAGATTTCAATTTTTAGAAATTTTATTTAAAAACATTTCTCAACTTAAAAATTTAAGCAATTTTATGGATTGAGGTGTCCATTAGTAGAATATTTGGATCCAATGGTTTTGGATCTAGGTATCAAACACTTAATTTGATTGTATTTAAATATTAAAAACTCAACCTATGAATTGTCAATCATGGTGGAACATGGGTAAAATTCGGAACCTTCTACCTACTTGTTTTTGGTGGAAGAAACCTTCAAAGACCTACTTGGGGTTTAGTGTTTTAAATGGGCACTATTAAGGTTTAGGGTTTCTCCCATCACTTTGAGTTTGTTTGTTTGAATTTCTTTTTTGTGTATTTGAGTTGTAAGTTTTGATTTTTGTTTAGTCAATTTCTTTAATATATGTTGTTCAAATTTTGTTTGTTCGAGCTTCAATTTCTTTGATTCTTTGATTTCCTTGGTATATGTGTTCTATTGAAATCATAAGCCTAGATTTGAACCATACCCAAAACTGCATCCACTTCAAGACTTTAAACCCTATTACCCAACAACCACCATGAATTCGGAAAAATAAATTGAGTTGTACATGGAGGTTCTGGAATATTTTTAAAAAAATTCAAAGCTTTACTTGAAAGGGTAACCAAAGTTACAAAATATTTAATACTCAAAACCATATGTTTTTTCAAAAATCAATACTTGCACAACACTTGGAATAATTACAAATAAATTGGAAATGAATTTCAAATGAATTACATGTAAACTACAAGTGAATCTAGTTCATTACAAATCAACTACAACTCAATTATAAATAAACCACAAGTTAACCACAAGTTGGTAATGGATGAATTTCATCCATTGTGGATGAAAAGGATGAAATTCATGATGATGATGTTGGTGATGATGTTAGCTGATGATGACATACATGACATTTGGACACCCCAATCCATATGAACAATTGAATTGTTATTGTAAAAAAATTCAAAATAAAATTTTTGTCATCACATCTTGATGTTTTTAAGTTGTATTCTTGCAAGTAAATTTTTGTCACCGTAAGGACCAAAACCTCATCTAGACAATCATTCCTATCATCCAAAATAATATGACAATTGAATTTTAGTTGTCATTAGATAAAATTAAACTCATAAAAAAATTGTTTTGACTTAGGTTGACCTTAAACCAATGTGATGTTGGGCTATGTTGGCATCAAAATTGAAGTGACTATTATAATGTGACAAGGCCGGTGTTGATAACCATGATATTTAAATTGCAAGGGACCATTGCCAAGTAAGAGACCATGATCTATTGTTTGCATGGGACCATCACTAAACAAGGGACCGAGATCTGTTGCCTTCATTGGACCATTATTGAAGGGAACATGATCTATAGCCTACATGGGACCATCACTCAAGCAAAAGACCATGATCTATAACTTGCATGGGACCATAGCCAAGAAAGGGATTGCAATCTATAGTCT
>Ga0116228_10001778_pt1 | contig 18111 bp, 19 predicted proteins | sample S1TSphfallax_2_FD_89694 | JGI IMG/M metagenome (GOLD analysis project Ga0116228, IMG submission 89694) | Host-associated microbial communities from peat moss isolated from Minnesota, USA - S1T2_Fc - Sphagnum fallax MG | ecosystem: Host-associated > Plants > Peat moss > Unclassified | place... | reverse complement strand
TGCAAAAAAGTCTTTTTATAAAAATCAAGCTTCAAACATTCTCAAAATAGATATGTTGTAATCTCCTCCTTTGGCATGGACATATAAGTTTTGAAGAGTAGAACTTAGGGTTTAAAATATGGGATGAAGGAAGGAGCTCCTATTGGAAACAACTTGGAGAACCTCTTGAGAATCCAATTGGAACTCGATGGGAACAACAAAAATCCCAACACTCTCACCTTTCCCCCAAAAGAAAAAAAAATTTGAGCATCTTGGGGTGCATGTTACCTCATCTCATTGGTTACAAAAAATTATTTTTGCCTACTTGTGTTCTTTGCCATTTTCGGTCTAGGCTAATGGCAAGGGCATGAACTATCCGTGTATATTATAACGGAACCAAAAACAAGTAACATTTTAAACCAATCATCCCATTTTGGGCTCATGCTCTATAGGACTTAGGTGCACCACAAAATTAGTTAGACCACGAAAAATTATTCAAAATATATGTAATGTTAAATTTTTCATCAATTCACATTTCCTTGGTACATTCTTGGGTCTTCAACCAACCTTTGCGAACAAGCGAACTCTTTTTCTTGTACCTTGTTGACATGTCTTTTCCTCCAATGAGAGAATTTCAATTTGGATGGTCATGGGCTTTGAGGCTCTAGTGTAAAGGGGGGGGGGGGGCTTTTTTTTTTTGGAAAAAACCCTAAACCCTAAACCTTAAAAACCCTAAACCTAAATTGCAATGGGATGCAGAATCTGCTGCCCTTGCTTCAATTTTTCTTGCAAAAACGAATTCATAACTCACACACACTCCATTGGGATGGGCTTCTTCTGACTTTGATGACACCACAGGAGAAATAAATTGCCACTGCAAAAAAAAAAAGAAAAAAAGAAGCAAGGAATCTGAAAATAGTGATGCTATTTTACACTGGGGTTATTAGACAAAAGTTTGTGTCAGGGTGATTAAATTATTCAGTGTTAATTTTTTTGGACTTTCCCATGGCATTGAATTAAATTTGTCACTTAATAATTGTTTTTTTGTTGCTATTCATAAGGTTTATTTGTAAAAAGTACAACACCCTGTTAGGCATGGCACCCAGCTTGGACGTCAGTTTGTGCTTGACTTTCTCTAATTCTAATTCATGGGGCAAAACAAATGAAGTGAACCCAAAAGTGGTTTTAGTTACCATCCATAAAAAAGATGGAATCAAATATGGCGATCATTTAGCCAGAGGAAAACATTTTAGCCATATCTGGCTTACAAACCCGTAAAGAGCACCAAATCTTTTAATGAATCCTTTAAATAAATATATATATATATTTCTGGTTACTTTCCTGGAACTTTCAGCAGCTTTTTGGCCCCCCCCCCCCTCCATAAAAAAAATCCCAGGGTTACGAAATTTAGGCAAAAATTTAAATTTAGTTTTTTTTTTTTCTCTTTAGGATTTCCTTTAACAAAAAAGAGAAGGAGCTAAACTAAATATGAGTGCTTTTTTTGGCGAAACTTCACCAGTAAAAAGAACTCACTGCTGCCAGTCAGTCCGAGCTGTTGCCGTTGCAAGTTGGAATTGCAATACTTCTTGTTGTTGTTGATGGTGATGATGGCCTTGTGTTTTCTTGTTTGTCTTTTCCTATTACTTAGTGTCTGTCAGTGCATTAGTGACAAGTTACAACTCACACTGGGTTTTTTAATTATATTTTATATTTTATATATTTAATTATTTAATTATTTTAATTTTATAAAAAATATTTTAATTTTTAATTTTTAATTTTATTTATTTATTTATATTGGGTCAATTTTGTGATGGAGCCAAAGTGTCAATGATCCAAAGGAAAGACTTAGCTAAATATGAAAGTATAATTTTGAAAACATCCTTTTATATATTTTTGGCTACCTACTATTGAGCTATATATCTCTAAATAAGAAGCCTGGCTGTTTTTCTGAAATTTGGGTCGAATTATGGCTATTGAAAATCTCCAATTGCACTTGTTTTTAGCCTTTCAATTTTTATTATAGCTTTTTGGGTTGGCTGTAGTAGTACATAAAGCCAAAATGCTATCTTAAAAACTAGAAGTGTGCTAAAATCATGTGCTTTTTTGAGATTTTCAGTAACCATAATTCGATCAAAATTTAAGAAAAACCGACAGATTTGTTTATTATATATTTGGTTCAAGTAGGTAGCCAGAAATTTGAAATATTACACTTTCATATTTAGCTTGTAGTCAAATTTGAATAAATCTTCCAGTGGATCATCGCCATTTTGGCTATTCCACAAAATTGCCCCCCAAAAAACAAACCCCCCCTAAACACTGGACATCATCTCCGTCTTCTTCTTCCTGTTGTTGTTGTTCTTCTTCTTCTTCACTTTCAGATTCTGTTACAACTTTCAAACAAGGATCCCGATCATCAGCCGCAGCAGCAGCAGCTCCAGTTGCTTTTGTCTCACACACAGACAGACATTCGAGAGCTTTTTCAAATCCTAGTCCCTGCTGCAATCTACAGTGACCCTGGGCCCTCCTTGCTTGTGTGCGTGCCTGAAGGGCAGAAAGCTCCCTCAATTGTTGTAGCGCGCGCATTTCAAACTACTTCAGCAGCCTCATCTGCTTTTTGTAAGTTCCTCAAGAGCGCACCCCCCTGGACTCACTTCGCTGCTTGCTTTCTTTCTTTCTTTCTTTTTTCCTTGCTTTCTTGCTTGCATGCATGCTTGCATGTTGTTTTCGGAGGTTCTGCACAAGGACTGCCCAAGGTTCTGCATCGAAACTACTTTGGTTCTCGATAGACTGAAGAATACTTGCTTGGAGATTGATCTGAACGTCTGCCATTCCGTGTTTTTTTTCTGGCTCAAAAGGAGAATGAACATGATCTGCATGATCGTCGTGAAGAAGCGCACACTTCTTCCGTGAGAGGCTCCTGCTAGTTTTCCTCTCATCAGCGGTTGCCAGTACGTTATCTGCAACCTTTTGCTCGTCTACCTGTGAAGCTTTCTTCCGAGATCTGCCTGCCTGCATGTCTTTCTTTGTAGCAAACGTTCGTCAATATTATACATGTGTATCACCCTTCTAGCGGTGGACCAGAAATGCTGATACATGCATGGGAATCCTTGGAGCCTGCAGCTCTCGCTCGCGCGGTTCTCGGTTGAGCAAAGAACACCTTCAAGCCTCTCGATCGATTGAACGGGGAGAGCGCTTCAAATTCGATAAGGATCTCTGCTCACAATGACGACGATCTCAATCTCCAAGTCCAAGCATCGACTGTCCCCGTCTTTGGCGACACTCTCCCTGGAGAATTTTTCTCAGCAGCAGAGAAGTCCCCTTCCATCCTCTAATGAAAGCACTAATGCTTCAGGAATCGCTGCTGTCAGTCCCCTTGTACAACGAAAACGGCATTCTGGTGAGCTACCTATGATGACCTCCTCCTCCTCCTCCTCCTCCTGCAATGTCAAGAAGACAGCCAGGAGGAGAGCAAGATCGACGTTAGGCGGTGGAGAAGATTTTGTGAACGGCCTTGACTTCGCAGCAGGAGCACCTGCAGGAGGAGCTTCTTCACAGGGCTCTGAAGAAAATAAACCAGTCCTTTTCTTCACGTCCAAAGGTGTGTTGTGCTCGTTATTGTCCTTTTCTGCAGTGTTCTTCAAATTGTCACTCCTGCTTCTTCTGATCAAGAAATGCTGTCCAGAGAGTCATAGTCTGTACGCGCTGCAAGCTTTGCTTCATATCTTCTTCCTTCCCGACGTAGCACTTATCCTGGCGAGTCCTTACACGCTGAAGTCTTATCTCTTTTTTTGTCGCAGCTCCAGGTCTCCATGAGAACGGACGCGTCAGTAGTGTGCAATCTACAAGAGTATGTCCAAAGGCATCAGCAGCGAAAGAGAAGCAGACCTCCGGAATGGGGAAATCGGGATCAGCTGCAGGTTCAGTCTCTCATCAGTCCGCGAAACTGGAGCGCTGCTTCTCGGAACGAGCAACAACCAGAATTGAAAACAGGACGATTCCCTTACCAGATATCTACTTGCCCCTGGATTGTCCTCCTCTAGAGCTCGTCACACAAGGAAGAAGCCCTCAATACAATCTCCCCAGCGGCCGCGGGAGTGAGGATGACACAGAAGAAGAGGTTGTTGTTTGTGAGGAGCCGCCGCAGCAACAAGTGAAGAAACAGGAAGAGGAGGAGATCATCGAGGAGAGTTATACAGTTCTGGAAAAGCGATGTGCAAGTGAAAACCCGAATGCTGCTGCTGCTGCGATCCTAGACGAAAGATGTGCTTCTTCTTCTCAGCTGGAGATGGACCCAAGGACCTCCTCCTTGCAGGAACATGATGATGAGTGCAATGTCCAGGCGCAACGGACTCGGGCTGCTCCTATCTTCCACCGAAGATGTGCTTCTCAGGCGATGGAGGATCCGAGCTCCACCTCCTCCTTGCAGGCAGAACGTGATGATGACCACCGCCTCGTCAATGAGCGACGAGGGGCTGCTGCAATGTTTCACCGAAGATGTGCTTCTCAAGCGATGGAGCATCCAAGCTTCACCTCCTCCTTGCAGCCTGAACGTGACGATGACCGCCTCGTTAATGAGCGACGTCGGGCTGCTGCTATGCTCCACCGAAGATTTGCTTCTCAGGCGATGGATCCTCCAAGCTTCACCTCCTCCTTGCAGCCGGAACGTGATGATGACTGGCCCGATTCAATTGTTGGGCAGCAAGGAATCATGCAGCAGGCACAAACTCTCTTTGGACAAGACGATGTGGAGAAGCCTAACAAGGAGCCATTGAAAGCGACAATGGAAGATCCTTCTTCAAATGCGAGCCATGTTGAAGAAGCATCTGAGATGGCGAAGATGGAGTCGGAACTGAGTCCTAGTATTCTTGCTGCAGACCAGGAATCAAATGCAAACGAAATTGCTGCCTCCGTAGAGCTGCACACATCGCCGGAGCAGTCACCAAGCGGTGAGTCTCTCGCTGAGCACCAAGAGTCAAGCAACGCTCTTGAGAAGTTCGAACACGACGTGACCTTTGCTTCGGAAGCATTGGGCACTCCAGATCTACAGTCTGGAGCTGCAGCAAATGAACTTGGTGCCGCAAATCAGGTAGTGAATGAGAGCTGCAGGGGCACTCCTGGAGGCTCTCGTGTGTGCTTTCATCCTACGAGTCCATCACTACGAACCTCTGAGACATCAAGAGTTTCGGAAGATCTGTTTCTGGAAGAAGATACATCACAAGCAAATGGAAGCCAGAACATTCTCCACGATTCTTCATTCAAGTTACAACAGGAGCACTGTCCAGAGAGTTGTTGTATCGAGCCACAAGAAAATGAAGAAGCTGGCAAGGTTCTTTTTCTTCTACCCTCAGCAGCAGCAGCAGCTGCTCAAGATCTGCTGGACTTGTCACAGTCAGGGCTACCAAATCTGGGGTCTGAGTCTGGCAGAAAGTCTGTAATGGGTATGTCCAAGATCAGCATGATGAGCACAGACGAGAGCTCTTCTTCTTCTTCTTCTTCTTCTTCTTCTTCCTCCTCTTTTTCTTCTTCTTGTGGGTGGACTTCAGCTTCTGCGGTCTCTTCAAAGCTGCCAGATGCTGCCGGTGATCATCAGGAGCTGGATTTGAGTAGTGAACCTGCAGCTGCAAAAGATGAGAAAAGCTTCAGCACTTCTCAGCATGTTGAAGTCGTTCCAGTGGGGTTGGTCACTGCTGCTGCAGCTGGGAAAGTCACTGAGGAACAACTCACCGAAGCTGCGTTTCTATCAAACCTTGGTTATCATCATGCAGACAAAGAAACAGCATTGAGGTGTGCAAGCTCACAGGATCTTCTTCAGCAACCTCGTGGTGGTTCTGCTGCTGCTGCTTCCACTAACAGGACAAATGTATTTCGTTCCAAATCAACAGGAAGACACACTGCCAGACTTGCTGTTCGAGAGCCAGGTGTGGGGTTGGCCAGTGCTCACAGTGATTCTGAGCAAGATGTAAGTACGTCATGTTGTCTAGAGCTGGAGCATCAAAACACCATCAATTCTTGCCCATTCAAATCAGTTCTAGTTTGCAAGGATGCAAATATGTGCGCCTTCTTTATTTCGATCCCTTGACACCTTCTCTGTTTTGCTCCCAAGTTGACACCAGCTTCTTTGTTTTGCTTGTACAGGCAAACTTGGCAACAGTGAGTGCTGCTGAAAATCATTTACCATTGGAGCACCCTCAAGTCTGTAGTTCAAGGTTCAGCAAGGTTGATTTGAATGCATGTCACAATGTCCATCATGACAGGATACTACCCAAGCAATTTCTCGATGTGATTTTAACAGGAAGTGCGAGACGCCATGGCCTTCCAAAGAAAAAGTTGATAGATGACAACCATAACAACATCCCTGTTATCAACTATAAACCATTCAGCTCTCCAACAGAGAATGCAGCAGCAGAAGGGCACCACCCCTATCTTGAACCTCACCTGAACAGCAAGGGGAATGGTGAGAGAACATCAACTTCTGGACCAGAAGAGCAATTCATGAAGTATATTGTACAAGATGTGTTTATGCAAGAAGAGAACAGCAAAGGTGCCAGTTACTCATTTACAATTTCTCCTCCTCTTATTCCTTCAAGAGAAAGTTGCAGAAATCAATTCCATAATTCAGTTTAGCATTCAATAGTATCTATCAATGAGGACTTGAGATTCCTACACTTGCACATAGGCTTGACATGCCAAGATTTCTGCAGGTGGTACTTGAAGTCTTGCTAGTTTTTAGGGATCGATTTTGTAGACTGGGGAAACTGACAGTGGCCAGATTTGGGTATTTGCAAGATGCAGGTACTATTGTGATGGCACTGAAATCTGAAAAGGTTGAGACAAACCAAATCACAGCATTGGTGGAGAGCTCTGCTTTTCCAAGAGCTGCTGTTGCAGCAGAGTCTGGCTTGGCCAGTGAGAGACCAGAAGCAGAATCTGGGCGTCATAAGATGAATGCAGATCATGTGACAGGTTGTTTTGGTCCCATGATTTCCACAGCCAGTGGGGTACAACTGCAAAAGGGGACCAAGCTGATGAACGCAGGTATATTGGGACCCACACTTGGTAGAGATCAGATATCTGCAAGCTGACACAATGCTCAGTCTGATCTGCACAACAGTAGCAAAATAGTCTAGGTGCAATGTGATCTGTGATCATTTCCAGAAGGCAGGTTTGTGAATGATGTGTTGTTTTGCAGTTTTTGTATGTATTAAGCCTTCCTGCATGCATTCATGTGCAGAATGCCAGCAGCAAAATAAAACCGACTTCATGAACCCAAGGTTGGGAATGGTGCAAGCAATGGGCAGCAATCCTGTGAGCAAACTAGCTCCCTTGATGGCAAAACCAACACATGAGGGAAAGGTGATGCTTAATACCAATGAAAAGCCACAAAGTATGAGAGAGATGCTTCTAGTGTCTCCACGACAGAGTCTTGAGGAGTATCGTCTGGGTCCATCAATCTACATCCTCGGCAACCCTTCATTTTCAAGCTCCCATCAGGATAGATTGTGGGAGGAGCAAGCAGAAGCATATTCCAGTGGAGGAAGAGGAACTCCTGGTCGTGATCAAGAGAGTTCAACAGCAGCTGCCTTCCTTGCCCCCAGACCTGCTTCTGCAGGCTCGGGTGATGTTCTGCTTCCATCATCAGCCTCTTTGTCTGCAAGAAAAGGAGCATCAGATGCAACTGTAGTCCCCACCTCTGCCGATACATGGATTGAGAAAGGCAAAAGCCAGAGTGGGAAGAAGCGGAAGGCAAAAAAGGCAAGCAAACCTCGTACCCCATTGCAGAGCCTACTTGCTGAAGAAATAAAAGGCAAGGATTCTGACACAAACTCAGTCAACTGGTCGTCATCATCAGGCACTAATCCTTGCATGAAGCAATTGATGTTGAGAATTAGGGGAAATCTGGCACCAAAATCCTCTAGTCCAAAGAATCAACACAGCAGATCACATAGATCCAGCTTCTGGACTAGCTGCATTTGCTTTTCTCCTCTCCCATAGGTGCGGAGGTCTGGAAGAGCCTTACTTTGTTCTAACAATTGGATTTGGTACAATACTTCTATTCAACGGTTACCAATATAGATACATAGATCAGACCAAAATCGAACTAAATAACTTCCTATATTTCCATATGTCAATATGTATCTGAAACGTCATCCCTCAAGCTTGAAAGCCTCATCAATCTTAGAGCCTCCTCCAGCTTCTTCCAAATCTCGATATCTCTTTGCATCAATTTACTGTACAAGCTATGCAGCTCATTTGAGAAATGAAAGTTGTATATTCAACAGAATGGTGATTTATGTGCTGAGAAATGTTGTACAATATATTTAGATATCTATCTAAATGCAACAAGATTGCATTGGCTAGTGATCAGCGTGCTGAAGTTGTTTTGATCAGTTGTTGCATGAATATTATAACAAAGTCGAAAGCAGAGAGATGATCTCCATCTATCCTCTGCATTTCATGAACCACAGCTGGAAGGTCTTGTGCAGTAGAGTTTAGGGTTTAGGGTTCAGCCAAAATAAAATGTTGACATCAGGGGGTGAAGTCTAGAATACCAATATCTGAACAATATTGGTACTCCTTTACCTAATACCAAAGATATTGAGGATTTTTTTTTTTTCAAATTTTGTGATTTAGCCACACTAGTGATCATCCACAAGATAACCCACAAGCAATTAGCAAAATTTGGCTACAAGTCAGAAAGGAAAGTAGAAAATTCACAAACCCTACTATATTTTGGCAACATTCTAGAACCTATCATTTAAATATGGCAATTTCAGAAAGAAACAAGTTGCTAACCATGTAATGTCTCTGCCCTAACAATTGAAGAATATTATTGCAAGCGTTATATTAAGTGAGATATGTTGGTCATTATCCTATCATCATAATTTTTGCCTTATTATTATTGTCAATATCTTTCAGAGAAATTTTATTTTTTACCTATGTGATGGTATTGTGAGACATAGTTTAGAAATTTGAATGCAAAATATGTTGGTTTATGGTCAATCCAATAAGTTTCAACAACTCCAAACATGCATTGTTGAGTCGGTGCATTTGTCCATATGTGATCAATATGGGATCCATAAATTGTTGTAATTTTTTTAAATTGAAGTTTCATTGAGTATTGGTCCATAAAACTTTAAAGTTCATTTGGTTGTGTTGAGTTTTGATCCAGCATGTCAACATTGAAATTGCCAATTATTATTGTGAGACAATAAATTGGCATTAGATCCAAAAACATTTGAAGGTGAATTATAAACATTGACAAAGATAATGTTGAAGGTCTATATATTGTTATTATATGAATAACCTTTTTTTGTATTTGCATTGAATGTTGTTGCAATATACTTAGCTCTTAAAAGATGTAAAAGTTTTGTGTGATGATACAGTTGTGAAATTGTCATATATAATCATTGTACCATTTCGACCATTTACAATCATTGAATGTGTTCTTATATCAATGTTCAAGGTGTATTATTAAACATTAATGTGTTGAAATGTGTTTCATTGAGGTACAATATGTGAGTTGTTTTGAAATTGTAATCCAAAAAAACATCAATTTTATGTAAAGGCAATGATCTTGTATTGAGAGAATAAATTTATACATGTGAATCATGAAATGTATGTGGTTTGGGGACAAGTACATCCCATCGTGCAGTGGTTTGCAATTAGCACATCTCCATGGAAATACTTGGATCAATTTGAAAAAAATTCATCTTCAAAGGTTGTAAAAGGTAAAATTTCCCTTTTTCTTAACATGAAAAAATGTTGTATATGTCAAACCATGTTTATAAACATTAGTAGGATCAAATGTTAAATAATCAAGTGTTAATCCTTGTGTTCAATGTATAGTACATGATGCAACCAATTAAATCAAAAATTATGTTTTTGTTATAATGTGAGAAGAGTTTGAACCAATTTGAATATCATGATGATTGAGGACATGTATCATGATGTCTATCTTGTACTCGCAATATGAATACATCCCTTTCACTTTGAAAGAAAACTGATGCATTATGTTTTTGCTTTACTTCATTTGTGTAAAATAAATATGGAAATTTTGGATCATTTGGCAATGTATGAAAACATTGATTATTTATGGTATCCACATCTTATTACAATTATGTAGCAATTTGAAATTGATTTAAAATGATAATGGATTGTTCATCACTTTGATGCATGACTTGCTTCAATTCGTAACATTTAATTTTTTCCATCCAAAAATTTGGAGCTAAACTATCAATGTTGTTTGCATTAGTTTTGAAAACTCCTACATCACAAATTAGTTGAAAGTTCTTGATAAAAATCCCCAATGAAAATTACATCAAAATTTCCAAAAAAAAATTGGTGTGAATATGTTTGATTGATCTTAATCAAAGATCAATGAATTTCAATATTATTTTCCCTATTAATGAAATTTCATCTAATATTATCAATTGTAAATTGGTCATATTTCTTAACTAAATTATTTAATCGTTTTGAACTTAATGATGGTAAATCTTTACAATTAAGTAGTATAGAAGGACTCGAATGAATTGTAATTCCATCAATGTTAAATGTTGTTTTTCCAATATATGCCATGAATAAAACTCTTTTTTTTAAAGGGTCTGATCAAGGATGTCTATTATAAAAATGTCTCAAAGCTTGAATTTAAAACACTAATATTAAATTTTTACTTATACCAACACCTCCAATAATTAATAAATGAATTGGTTCATTTCAATTTTGTTTTTTTTTTCTATAGATGACATTTTTTGAAATAATGAATGGAATTCATGGGTAGGCATAATTTGGTCCTAAACATCAATATTGATTAAATCAAGAATGGTGGAAACACCTATACATGGGTTAGCAACAAATGTCATATAGTTTCATTCCCATAAAATTAACAATATTTTGTGATGAAAACCCAATATCTACATAATGGAATTTATCCATCCAGACATTAGTGTCATTTTTTGTTAATTTAAAAGCTTGAAATTCTATCTTTCTATTGTGTACGCATTATTATTGTAAAGATTTTTTCTTATTACATTGATTTGTATATCATGCATGTTATATGTCACATTCCATGTGGAATGGTAACCTTTGAAAATATGTTCATTATCAAAGACAAGCATAAACAATGATAATTGTTCTCCATAGTAATTTTCTAGGTCTTGATGTTCATTATAATGCACATAACGAATTATATGAATTTTTTTCCCTTTTTTTTAAATTTGCAACAAATTTAGTGATAGAATCTTTAAATAAATAGTTAGGCCTTTTGATGTATTTATCAATGATTGATGGACGCATAATATATATAGAGTCCAAAGGAAGTTGTTTTAAATGATGCAACATTTTTTAATACAAATGCATGTTCTTGTAATGGGGATGTATTAATGAATTTAAATATTCTAAATGCATGTTACAATGGTATAGATAACACGATATATGTAGTTAGTTGTGCTGACATTTGTTGAACAATAAGAAAAACATTTCCCATCTTTCAAATGCAAATATGTGTTTCAATTTTTTTCATTACAACTAATAATTATATTTTCAACTTTTTTGTCATCGTTTTATCTATTTTTGTTAGATAAAATGTGCAATAACTAACTACAACATAAAGGTCAAGTATGAATTGAACATTTGTGTTTGCTTGCCAAAGATTTCCAACTTGAATACCAAAGGGATTTGTTTGTATGTCTTTACATAATCTTTGTAAAAAAATTGTTGGTTTTTAAAATTTTATTTGTAATGCATTGATGTATGTCTCTTTATCTATAGAAAGCAATTTCAATAATGTGTTGAATGACATAGATGTTTATAAATCAATTTTATTAAGTTCATCAAAAATTATTTTGTTAATTTCACCTAAATGAACCCTTTTTGAAGGGGTTAAAAATTCCATTAGGAATGGTTTAAAAATTTTCATTTTCTCCATAGAAAGCCATGGAAAACTAAATCAACAAATGGCTTGATTTTTCTTCTTACAAGTCTTTCTTTGACAATGTGTTTAAGCTTCATGAAGAATGGGTTCTAGTTTATTATTATCACATGATATATATTTAACCACAAAGTTTTCAATTGCATTGTTTGAATCCAAACCATAAATTGGTGCATTTGCAACCCATAAAAGTCCATGATCATGTTGACTTCCACAACTTTAAAATTGTGTAATAAAGAATAAATCTAATAAACGCCCCAAAATGGAATTATCTTTCATACACAACGTACGAAAAGATTTCATATGATGATCATAATATTGTACACATGTAATACAATGACATCGTATAAGATCTGCAACATGTTTGGTTTTTAATTTGTCAAAAGGAATGTTAAGTCCTATTTTTTTATTATTTAGGTCATATAAACATTTTAATAAAGTAGGCCATTTACTTTCAACACTAACAAATGTAACAAAAAATGTTGTGAGACCTAATTATTAAATCATTGCAAAGACATATTTTTTTAATCGATTTAAATAATTAGGTGAAGTACGTAGTCCTAAAAGATGCATATATCCCATATCAAAATGTAAAATAACATCCAAATTTGGTTTGTTTATGACATCATATATGTGCTTGATATTGAAGTCCAAGGAATTTCCCTTTACATATGCACACCCAAGATGATGAAATAACAAAATGAATCAATATTTTAATAATTTTTTTAAAAAATTGGTATATGTGTGGCAAAATTATGATTTTTATGTAAGAATTCCCATTAAACATTCATTTGATAAAACATTTTTCTTTCTTGGTTGCTACAAAATTGTCTAGAAAACAATGTTAGAAAGTTCAATTTTTCACAATGGGGATCTTGAAAAAGGCCCAATGGTTTGAAATCTTGGCCTAGTGCCACAATATAACATTTTCAAGATAATCATATATTTGTTCGGAAGATAATATGTTTTGCACCATTATATCTATTAATATGTCTTCTTGTTTTTCTTCAAATCTATCTTCATTATTATGGTCACATGATTCATCAATTATGTCACAAGAAACATTAGTATTGGTTTGCATTGATAATAAAAACATATCAAGCCATCATTGATGAATTGTTATTCCAAAATTCTCATATAATGGTGTGTTGAAAAGATCATGTAATGCCAACATAATGAGGTTCAAACAGACATTACCTATTAAATATGGTGATTTATATTACATTCGTCTTTTTAATGATAGGCCAATTGTTGCTTCATCATGAGGAAGATGAAGTAACATTAATTGGGTAGAATTGATATTGGATGGAACATTTATAATATTTCCTTCTATGTTATATTGTCCATAACTTTGGAGTTGCTAAATTAGAGCAATGTTAAATGAGATGATACTAATCGTTCTTTTAATTCATTTAGTTTTTTTATAGAATCTATGGCATTGTTCAATCTAATATTTGTAAAAAATAAAATTTTGGTGTTTTATTTTTATTAAGGAAAGAATAACAACTTTTACACAATAATGGATTTTATTTTTTGAAGTGGAACATGTAAAAAGTATTTTTGAATTGTGGATTTTAATATTTTTTTGTTTTTTTTAAAAGCACAATCAATGACATCACACACATGGATGAATGGGTCTATCCAATAATTGTTGAAAATATTTATCATGATGAGGTGAAGGATTTTCCAATCTTGTCAAAATATTTTCATGTATTATATTTGAAATCAATCTATTATGAACATTAATAGTTGAAGATGGTTGTTCAATGTGCAATGGTTGCATAGGGTTATTGCATGTCAATGTGTCAAATTGTGGATTTTCATGTGAATGTTGTTCTAGAAAATGTGCTTGTGGAATGTCATTAAGGCCAACATTGTATTTGTTAATGTTTCTATGTTGTTTAAACAAAAGTTAATATTTTTTTTCAAGATTTACATTTTTTTATGAAGGTGACATAAATGAGAATATACTTGAGTGAATCTCAATTCTAAGGTGTAATTGTTGATAAGAAATATGTTTGCTATATCTTTTAAAGTGGAAGATGGAAATGTAGTCATTAAATTTTTTAATTGTTCATTGTGCATTAGTTTCCAATGGAAATGTTTAGGTTTTTCGATCACATTTTCATGTGATACTTCAATTTTTTGTTTTTGTGGGTGCATGATATCATTGATTCCATACAAAAGTAGAGATTGTTTTTGACCTCATTGTTTAATGGACATTGTTTTTGATTGGTTGGTATGTTTTGTTTGTGGTAACATGTTTTGGTCTACTTCCCATGAGGCATTGTAAAAAGTGATTGGTTCATAATGCCCATTTCTAGCATTTACCATGTCTTTGTGATAAAGTAATTGTAATGTGCTATTACTTATGAAATCATCACCTACTCAAAAACACACCACACAATTGTTTTTTGACCAAACATGGATGGGCCTATGTAAATAATTTGCCAAATAAAATATGGCACAATTATCACCCTTAAACCTCCAAAGTTGGCACTTATGCTCATTTTTTGAATATAGTTTTGTAAAAGATTTATACCATGATCTTCATACAATAAAGAAACATTGAAATGAATATTAATCAATTCTTGAATTTGGGGGTTAATGGGTTGTTGAAGGGATTGTGCAAAATGGGTCATGCATTGAGTTCAAAGTTGAAGTGAAGTTTGGGACTAATGAAATAAAAATGTTAAAGAATCAAACAAACAATCATCATGTACAAAAGGATAATTTTGATTCATTGAAGATGGTGACCATGAAGCATAATATCAATGTTCATTATGAGGTCAAGAAAAAATAAAGGAAAATTAAAATATTCTTGTGTTTATGTAACTTTATTAATGGGAGAATCTTAATGCTTTTCAACAAAATGATACAATGACAAACCCAAAATAAAGTTTTAAATCAATGGTTAGAAAGCTACCTAAATGTTAATTAACTAATGTGTGAAGCAAAACCAAGAAGGAAAAAAGGAAAGTTTTTGAGGGGAGAAAGAAAAAAAGGAAAAAAAAGCCTAAACCACAATGTTAGTTAAGTAATCTTTGAGAAAAAATAAAAAATAAAAGAGAAAAAAAGGGTGAATGGCCCACTATTAACTAGTGGATACACTACCAAATGCACTATTCACCAAAATGCCATTAATTTGGGAACAAAAATAAAAATATTTTGCCACTTTAATCTAGAGACTTCAATTTCACAAGATACTTTTGAATTCTAATAATGGTATAGTTTTTGGGCAAGATAATGGAATATTGGCAAACACAAAAATAGGGGAAAAGAAAAAATCCCTAAACAATAAAAATAATATGGAAAAATGTGAGGTATGTTGGTATGTGGGTATGTGATAAGTGATATGTTGGTATGGTGATAGGTATTGAAAATGTGGATGTTTTTGTCAACTTTTTGGTAAAAGTCAAAAATGAACTAAAAAATCAGAAATAAGGAAAAAATGGTCATATTGAAACTTTAAAGGTGTGGCCTTACAATATGCAATAGAGACCTATCTACATACAAAAACAATGAACTACATACAAAATACTAAATATCTCAATGAAAGCAAAATCCTAAAAAAGTTCAAGCACAAGAAGAATCTCCAACAACTTCTCTTACAACCTCTACAACAACTTCTTGGGGTTGGAATTTTCATTCTATGCAACAAGTTCCCCAATTGGACTCAAGTGGAAGGTACCAAAAACTTTCAAAGCTCCAAAGGAGTTCAATCATAGACACTTTTTCATTAGAATATTTTTCCATAAAATCCTTTTCTTGGAATCTGAACAAAGGAAACAACTAAGGAATTTTTACAAGGGAAATGCATGGTGAACCATCAACAACCTCAATTGTGGTATTGATGTGAATATCGAAAGCACATGTTGTAATAACTTTACACAAATTACAGAAATACAACCCATTATAGGATTGTTAGTTTATATCACCAAGTTTGCATTTAGAACAAGGGTCCAACCATGCTATTAAAAACCACACATGCCCCCTTAAACCATTGTTTTATTATTAAAATATTATTGATTTTTTTTAATACATCTTTCAAAAAAACATTAAAAACATTTGAATTCTTCTTAATATTATTATGCTAAAATGTATATTTTAAAATACCCCAAAATATGTCATTAAAAAATATTTTCAATTTGTGCTTCTAGTGTCAAAATTGATTTTAAACTACTTTTAAAATAATGATTACAAGAGGTTAAAGGTCCTTATACGTACTTTTCCTTCATTAGATTGATTCCAAATTTTTATGATATGTACATAATGTATTCACAATAACATTTTATTAAAAATATATATATATTTTTTCTATTTTTACAATCCAAAGTTCAAAAAATTAGGTAGTGATTATGATTGCTTTTGGTACATGTTAATATGATTGCACTCACAAATTTGTTTATAGGGAAAAGTGGAAGGATTTGTGACCATCAAACACCCATCAACCTAAAAAATAAAAATCAAGTGTTAGAAAGTTTAATATTTCAAATCATATTAGATTAAAATGTAAAGAAATTAACATAGATCAACTTTAACATATTAAAATCTAACAATTTACATTAGAATCTAATACTGTAATACAATGAAAAAAAAATTGAAACTAACCTTGTGGGTTATGGCACAATCAGGATTGATATGGAGATTAAAAACCCCTTTTAAATGTTTTTACAATGAAGTTAATAGTGTTGGAACAATGATGGATGAAGCGATGGTGAACAAACGCATATCACCTTTGTTGCTATAAGCAATATTTTTCACGATGTAGATGTAAGTATTCCTTTTTGAAATTATTTTGCCAAATCATGGAACTTAGCACAAAACAAAGCAGAAAAATTCATTTATACCAAACAAATGCACTATAAATTCAAGTTGGAAAAAAAATGACACAGCTACCGCATGAGTTTAAAGCCTAAACTTAAAGCCTAGAAGTGAAACTTGAAATGGTAAAATGTCTTTTCCCCTCTACACATGCAAGTAAAACCAAAAAATTTAACCAAAAAATGAATGTTGTACTAATAAACCTAGAATCAAACATGGGGATAAATGTAAGCATTCATCCTCATTATAGACGAATAATTTTTTTCATTCATTTAATGTATGGATGAAAGAAATTAATTGCATTTAGTACATGTTTTTAATAAATTCCATCAAAATTATGCATGAATGTTTTATTTTATCATTAAATTATTATGGATTTTTTTTCCATAATTTTAAATAACTAGAGTTTCATGAAACATAATCTAATTATGTACATGATATAACATTTGTTGAATACTGTAATGTAAATTCCATTATAAATGTATTTCATAGCTATGGTTTTAAAAGCCATTATTTTTAAAATGGTTTAACTATATTACCATTACTATGTTAACATCACCCCATAATCAATGTTGTTTTTAGAAAATAAATTATATATATATATAATTTTATTTTATCATTTTATTTTTATTTTTTATTTCAAGCAAATTGACCCAATGTTGTTGATGATAGTAGGTTTTTTCCTCCCCCCCCCTTCTAAGGTGCCACAACTTCTTTCAAACCTATTTATAACTATCATTAGCAACAATGGGAGGGTTTCTTTTTCATTATACGTCAAAGGTGTCATGACTTTCTTCAAATTTAACCAATTTTGTTGATAACAATGGGTTTTGAATGTTTAAAATATTTTAAAACTATTTAATGTCCTTAATTAGATTTTTTCAAACAACTTACTATCATAGATGGCAATGGGGTTTTGTTTATTATTATTTATTTTCAAGGCACCCTAGTTTTCCACGAAATAAATATATAATGTTGTTAACAAAAATTGGGGGGGGGGTGGACATTCATTCCATGAAAATATTTCCTAAATTGTTTAACATTGTTCATGAAAATGATTTCTTAAAAACAAAATTAGAAATCATTTTGGTCCCATCATCATATTTTCCCCTACTATCACAATTTCATTATCCATCATTATTAAATGACATTCAAGTTTGAGATCTTAATATTTGAACAACAAAATCAGTTCATGACCCCCAAAAAAATCAATTAATATCACTTCACATTGTTCCTACCCATAACAATATTTAAATTAAATTTGGGCATTAAAATTTTGCTTCATACATTTTCCATAAAACCATTAAAAGTTTTTTTTCCTTTAGAAACAAATGGGGTTTTGAGGTGGATGGGATGAATAGATACCTAGGGGCATTAGGCTA